>ERZ807291.6113-NODE-6113-length-14700-cov-5.470741_pt1 | contig 14700 bp, 14 predicted proteins | sample MGYA00521257_ERZ807291 | MGnify/ENA primary metagenome ERZ807291 (study PRJEB31413, sample SAMN03169783) | marine metagenome | biome: Marine; feature: Water; material: Subsurface seawater | place: North Sea | collected 2011-04-28 | depth 1 m m ...
AGGAAATTTGTGCGGTGAAAGAAAGTGCGATATCTGACCAGAATTTTGAAGAGGCGGCAGAAGCCCGAGATAAAGAAAAGAAACTGCGTGCCAAGAGGGAACGCGTGCTCGAAAACTGGAAGAAAAACCGCGAACAAAACCGGGCAGAGGTCAGTGATGACGACATGCTTCAAGTGGTGGCAGACTGGACAGGAATTCCATTGAATCGTATGGAGTCCAAAGAGAGTAAAAAACTTCTCAAATTGGAAGATGAATTGTGCGAGCAAGTGGTGGGACAGGATTTTGCCACCCAAGTTGTGGCCAAGGCTTTACGGCGTTCAAGGGCTGACCTGAAAGACCCAAAACGCCCCATCGGATCCTTTATGTTTCTCGGGCCAACCGGTGTGGGGAAGACTCATTTGGCCAAGGTTTTATCCGAACGAATATTTGGTGATCAAGAATCTCTAATCCAAGTGGATATGTCTGAGTACATGGAGAAACATGCCGTTTCCCGGATGATCGGATCCCCTCCTGGATATGTGGGGCATGATGAAGGGGGCCAACTGACAGAGGCAATTCGTCGAAAACCTTACTCTGTAATTTTATTTGATGAGATCGAAAAAGCACATCCTGATGTTGCGCAAATTCTTCTACAGATTCTAGAAGATGGTCGATTGACTGACAGTTTGGGTCGGAAAGTAGATTTTCGTAATACCATATTGATCATGACCTCAAATGTCGGGGCAGATATTTTGCAACGCAATACCTCGCTTGGATTTTCTGTAGATGATGCCGATCAGGATTTTGAAAAGATCAAAGATAAAATCATGGATGAGGCGAAGAAGGTTTTTAAACCAGAATTCCTTAACCGCTTGACGGAGATTGTAATCTTCCGCCAGTTGCTCAAGGAGCATCTGTCCGATATTGTTGATTTGGAGTTAGCGAAAGTTTCTGAGCGCTTAAAAGAACGAAAATTAAAACTCGATGTTTCCAAGGAGGCGAAAGAGTTTCTCATCGAGCATGGATATGATAAGAAATTGGGGGCTAGGCCTTTGCGTAGAGCAGTAGAAAGATATTTGGAAGACAATCTAGCAGAAGCCTTGCTTGCTGGTGACATTCGTAAGAATCTGCCCATTAAAGTAATTTTACATGAGGATGAAGAGATTGGCCTCATGTTTGAGCAGGCTAAGAAAAGTAAGAAAAAGGTTAGTGCATCAACTCCGAAAGATATTAAAGATTCGGAATCCTAGTCTGATTTTACACCTAGGAATTTTTTGTATCGAGTGATATTGGCTCGCTTATTAAAGTAGAGTTCTATAATATATGTCCCCTTATTTTATGGAAAAAACCCTCATACTACTTAAACCTGATTGCTTGGATAACCGAGTGGTCGGACAAGTCATTTCACGCTTTGAAGAAAAGAGCTACAGTATCATAGCCACTCGGATGATTCAGTTAGATGATTCCTTGCTAAGTGAACACTACGCACATGTTGCTCATTTACCCTTTTTTCCTGACATTGCCTCTTTCATGAGTTCTCGCCCTGTTTTGGCTATGATCTTGGAAGGTGAAAATGTAGTGCAAGGAGTGCGTGACCTTTTGGGACCTACTGATTCTACCACCGCACCAAAGGGTACAATTCGTGGAGATTTGGGAACTGACCGAATGCGCAATGTGGTACATGCTTCTGATAGTTTGGAAAATGCACAGGTAGAGATTGAGCGCTTCTTTTCCGATCAACTTGCAATTGCCTGATTGGGATACCAGCGAGCGGGTATAGCTCGCTTACAATCTAGGCCTTTATGAGAAGGCAGACGGCATGAGCGGCAATTCCCTGTTCTTTTCCTAAAGCCCCAATTCCTTCGTGTGTGGTGGCTTTAATGCCAATGCAATCCTCAGGGGTATTCAATAACTCAGAAAGATTTTTCCTCATCCTGGGAAGGTGAGGCCCAAGTTTTGGACGTTCGGCAATCAAGGTAATATCGATGTTTCCTATATGGAAACCTCGCTCTTTGCACAGGCTAATCACTTTATGCAGAATAATGGAAGAGTCTAGGCCTTGGTTGACTGGGTCGTCGTCGGGAAAGTGGTGGCCAATGTCTGGTAGTGCTAGGGCACCAAGGATAGAATCGGCAAGGGCATGAATCAAGCAGTCTGCATCAGAATGTCCAAGAAGTCCAAGGTGGTGGGGAATTTCCACGCCTCCCAGGATAAGTTTTCTGCCCTCGACCAACCGGTGAAGGTCAAATCCGTGGCCTGTACGAATGATTGGAGGGTTCATGAGTTGTAAAGAAATTCTGCATATGCAAAATCGTCCGGAGTGGTGATTTTTGGATTCGGATAGTTTGGTTCAATAAAGCCAACAGGATGCCCGATCAGTTCTACTGCTGCCATATCATCGGTAAGGAGAATATTTTCTTTTTTGGCTTTTTTTAACCCCTCGAGCAACCATGCTTTTGGGGCTCCTTGTGGGGTCTCAATTAGCCAATGATTTGCCCGGTCGAGGGTGCGAGTTTTTGCCGGATCAAGAGGGTCTTGGGTACCTTCAACCCGTAAGCGTAAAGTATCTTTGAGGTGGCGTGCTAGAGTAATCGAGCGATCCTTGGCAATTTCCCGGGCACATTGTGAAATAGTTTGAGGGCGGATAAAAGGACGGGCACAATCGTGAATCATAGTATGGGTGATTTCTTTGGGGAATGCATGCAAGCCCAGGTCCACGGAGTCTTGGCGGGCTTTACCTCCCTTAACCCATAAAACCTGCCTGTCTTGGGATTGAATAGATGATGCTTTAATTTGCTCCCACGATTCCTGGAGTTTTGAAAGTTGTGCGGAGTCCTTATAAGTGATGACCAAAGAGCTTACCTCTTCGACTTGTAAAAAGGACTGGCAGGAAAGGAAAAAGGCATGTTTCGTTCCAATAGGATGCAGGAGTTTATCTTTAATTTCTCCCTGCATTCGGGAGCCGCTACCTGCGGCCAGCAGCAAAGCACCAATCATATTTCAGTTGAATTCAATTCCTCGAGAATGGACTCAAGTGCATCCCTAGGGTCGGGGGCAGCAAGAATGGGGCGACCGATTACCAAAAAATTAGCTCCCGCCCGCTTGGCTTGGCCAGGAGTCATGATGCGTTTTTGATCACCTGCATTTGCATTGAGGGGACGAATACCCGGAGTCACTAATTTGGTTGATGCAGGTAGAGAATGCCTGAGTCGTGGAAGTTCAAGAGGGGAACATACAATGCCACCAATTCCTTGATCTGTGGAAAGAGAGGCTAGACGAAGAACTTGATCATCCACGGGGTCATTCACACCGATGGCCTGTAACCCCTCTTGGTTAGTGGAGGTTAGTACAGTCACTGCAAGCAGGGTAACTTCTGGCATACTTTCCTTGGCCAACCGGGCACATCTGTCTAAGGCTTCCGGGCCTGCACTTGCATGTAGAGTTAATAAGCCAACTGGTAAATCCGACAGACTCTCCAATGCCTTGGCCATGGTGTTTGGAATATCGTGCAACTTGAGATCGAGAAAGACCTTCTTTCCGGATTCAGAAAGTTCACGGACAAGAGATGGTCCATCACGCAGGTAGCTTTGTAGCCCTACTTTAACCCATGATAAACGATCACCGGTTTTTTCAAGCATTTGATGAATTTGCCCACGGTCTTCAAGGTCGAGAGCGAGAATGATTTCGGGTAATGATGGACTCATGTTATTGGTTTCATCATGTTTGGAGAAAGGATTGAGCCAATTCAATTCTTGTATCGCCCCACCACCTTTACTTTTTTATCATATAAATCTAGTATATAATGGAACAAATTTTAGCAAAATCACCGGGGGTAGTTGAACTCTTTGCACCGGCAAAGATTAACCTGTTTCTTGCCATTACGGGAAAAAGGGAGGACAACTACCATGAGTTATGCACAGTTCTGGCAAAGGTATCAACTGGTGATGTCATACAGCTATCCAGAAACAATACATCCAGGGAAGTAAATTTAAAGTGTCCAGGATTCAAGGAGTTAGAAACACCTGATAACCTAGTCAGCCAAGCGGTATCCAAGTGGTTTCAGGAAAGTGGAGAATGTTGGGGAGTTGAAATAACCCTAAAGAAAAACATCCTGCCAATGTCTGGTTTAGGGGGAGGAAGTTCCGATGCAGTCTCCACTCTGCTGGGAATGAATGAGTTAGGGGATAGTCAATTATCTGAGCAAGTACTGTTGAATTTGGCCGAGGAAATCGGATCAGATTGTCCGAGCTTTTTCAACTATGGTCCATGCCTTGCCGAGGGTAGGGGAGAACATGTCCGCCCCATTGAGCAATCCAGATCTTTGCATTTGTGCGGGCAACAGGTTTTACTTTTCCGGCCAAATATTGGACTGTCCACGGCAGCTGTTTATGCAGACTTTTCTCGTAAACCAATTAATTCATCAAAGGAATGGGCAAGGGAACGAGTAAGTGCTTGGGAGAATGGAGTTCTGTCCATTGAGGAATTTTTACACAACGATTTAGAACGCCCAGTCTTTGAAAAGCATCGATACTTTCTTCCCCTTTTTAATATGATCCAACAAAAATATGGTCTCCATCCGAAATTGTCCGGTAGTGGAAGTTGCTGTTTCGTCTTACTTCCTCAAGGATTTGATCAACTTTCCTGCCTTGAGGATGAAGTTATTCAGGCTTGGGGGAAGGATGTTTGGTTACAAAAGTGTAAAATAATTGCCTGAAGCAATTTAATTACAGGTTAGAATTTGTTTCCCTTGTGCCAGTCTTTGGGTCATTATTGAAAGTTGGCAATTTTTTCAGCCATGATAGAGGAAATAAAAAACTCACCAGAACTTATGCTTTTTGGGATTCCCGCGTCTCCCGGGATAGCTCATGGTCCAGTATTCCGCTTTCTTCATGATGAAGTAAAGGTTGCCACCTACGAGGTGGACGAGTCCGACCAGGCTGAAGAGATTAAGCGTTTCCTGGAGGCCTTGGAAATGACGAAGGCAGAGATTCGGGAAATTCGAGAGGATGTTGCCAAAAACCTTGGTGAAAAAGAAGCGGGGATTTTTGACGCTCACATGTTGGTATTGGAAGACCGTGCATTGATTGAGGATGTGAAGAAGGAAATCAAGGAATCTGGTGAAAATGTTGAACAGTGCGTCCAACGAGTAACCGGAAAATACCTAGCTTTCTTTGATCAATTGGAAGATAAATACTTACGGGAGCGGGCGGTTGATTTAAGGGATATTTCTCGGAGGCTTCAAAGATGCCTCTCGGGTACCACGGCATCTGGAACGGCTTTTCTAGAAGTACCAAAAGTTTTGGTTTCGGAAGACCTGACACCGTCCGATACTGCTGCTTTGGACCGTACAAAAATTCTTGGTATTGCCACCGATCTGGGCGGACAAACAAGCCATGCGGTGATCATGGCAAGAGCAAGCGGTGTTCCTGCGGTAGTTGGGTTGCGTGGATTAACCGAAAAGTTAAAGCAGGGTGACGAGTTGTTGATCGATGGGTTTGAAGGCGTGGCTATCATAAATCCCAGTGAGACTACGCTTTTTCGATATGGTAAGGTTGATGTGCAGCGTCGTAAACTTACGAACTTGGTGGAAAAAGAATCTTCCTTACCGGCCCAAACTGCTGATGGTAAGGATCTGCTGGTATGGGCGAATGCTGATACCCCTGAGGAGGTTGAGAAATCAAAAAGCCTTGGTTGCGAGGGTGTGGGGTTGTACCGCACGGAATCTCTTTTTCTAAGGACCAATTCTTTACCTTCTGAAAATGAACAGTATGAAGAATATACCTGTATGGTAAAAGCAGCTTCAGGTCTGCCTCTTACTATTAGAACTTTGGATCTTGGTGGCGATAAATTGCTTGATGGCTTGAACCAGCAAGAGGAAGCAAATCCATTCATGGGATTTCGGGCAATTCGTTACTGTCTAAGTAACCCCAGTGTTTTTCTTAATCAATTACGTGCAATTCTTCGGGCAAGCGCCCACGGCAAGGTCCGCATCATGTTGCCGATGATCTCTGGAATTGGAGAGGTTATTCGTACGAAGGAATTTATTGCTCAGGCAAAACAGGAATTGGATGGTCGTGGAGAAAAATACGATCCAGATGTAGAACTTGGTTGTATGATCGAGACACCCGCTGCGGTTGCCATTTGTGATTTGCTTGCCGAAGAGTCTGATTTTTTCAGCATCGGGACTAACGATCTTGTTCAGTATTTATTAGCGGTTGATCGGATAAACAATGAAATCGCTTTTTTATATGAACCTCATCACCCTGCAGTTTTACGTTCCCTCAAGCAGGTCGCGGAGGTGGCAAAAAACAAGAATATTCCGGTTACTCTATGCGGGGAAATTGCCGGGGACCCTCACTTTCTTCCGTTGTTAATCGGTTTGGGATTTGATTCTTTTAGCGCATCGGCATCCATGATTGCGGAGATGAAGTTTTTTGCCCGACGATTCAACCAGGCAGATGTTGAGGAAATTACCAAAGATGCAGAGGCTAAGGTTCGACCATCCGAGGTTAAGGAATTGATCAAGAATTTTTACGAAGCACGGGTATCCGAGGCTTCTATTTAAAAAGGCTTTGAGGCAGAAAATCTGATTTACTCGTCCTGGAATTTGGACGAAAAAAGATCTGTCATTTGTTTTTCCAAGTCAGAAGCATCCTGGGTAGAGCATTCGAAAGTGAGTTCGGAACCGCGGGCTGCGGCGAGCATCATTATGCCCATAATACTTTTCGAGTTTACCCGTTCTCCATCTTTTTTTGTTACCCAAACTTCGCCAGAGAAGCTTGATGCAATTCGGACAATCATAGCAGCTGGCCGGGCGTGCACCCCCATCTTGTTACTTACCTCGAGGGTAAAAGTATGGGTTTTTTCAGAAGATTGATCGCTCACATGAACGATTTAGATCGTTCAAGTAAGAAAAGACAAAGAAAAAGTTCGAGTACCCCAAAGGATTAAGCCTGCGGCTATGGCTGCAAGAAGATCATCGATCATTACACCCAGTCCGCCAGGAAGCTTTTGGGCAGAACGAATAATCGATGGCTTCGAGATGTCAAAAAACCGAAAAAGGGCCAGTCCAAATGCGAGCCAAATAAAAGTTTCGTTTGTCAGAGGAGCGTTCCATACATCCGACAGGGGAAAGTAAACGAATGGAATCACGGTAAACTCATCCCAAATAACTTCGCCTGGATCGTTTCGATCAAGAAGAATTTCTGCTCTCGAACAAAGAGGGATACCGATAGCAAACAGGGGGACAAAGAGTAAGGCAAGCATCGGAGCAGGCACATGGAGTACCAAAGTCATAAAGGCAAATAAGGAAACTCCTGCCAATGATCCCATGGTGCCGGGAGCCGGCAATCTGGTACCTATCGGACCAAGGGTGGCGAGAAAGAGGATAACTCGGTTCATTTAACTCTTCCCGCTATCCTTGCCGATAAAAACATTCCAATATTTCACCAGGTAATTGACCCCAGAGTACACCGTGAGTACACAGGCCATAACCAAGGTTATTTGAGCTGCCTGGCCAACCGGCTCGATCCATGCTGAAGAAGTGGCAAGCCATTGAGTTCTTGAAAGATCATGAACAAGTGCCCCTTTTGCGATAAATAAACAAATCGAAGTAATTTGCATGACTGTTTTTACTTTGCCCGCCTTTTCGGCAGCGAGAGTCTTGCCCTGGGCTGCGGCAATTAGGCGTAATCCAGTGATGAGAAATTCCCGCGAAAGAATTAAAAGAATAGGAAATAGTGCCCATAGCCCAATTATGCCCAGGGCGAGCATGCTCACAAAAGTACCCATAGTAAAGATCTTGTCCACGAGCGCGTCCATGAATTTTCCAAAGTCAGAAACTTGTCCAAGGCGGCGTGCCAGCCAACCATCCATCCAGTCGGTTAAAGCCCCAAAAAGAAAAAGAACCAGTGCAGTTGTCCATAGCCATGGGATTGTTTTTCCTTCCCATGGGTGTAGCAAGGCAACCACGATTACCATAAGGGGGATTCTCGACAAAGTAAGTAGGTTTGGTAAGTTCATCTCAGTCGAGGCTCTTTAGATCTTTCAAAGAAATTTGGCAACTACAACCCAAGAAGGTCCTTGGTTGTGGACTTGTCAGTAGATAATCGTTACAAGGGAAATAATGGCTATAGCTTTGTACCCTGGCACTTTTGATCCTGTAACTCATGGACACCTCGATGTACTTGCTCGTGCCTCCCGGTTGTTTGAAAAAGTGATTGTGGCGGTGGCCTCCGGGAATTCGGCCAAAAGAACCATGTTTTCTCCTGAAGAAAGAGTAAGGATGGTCGAAGAGAATTTGGAATCTTTCACCAATGTATCGGTTGAATTGTTTGACGGTTTATTGGTTGAACATGCCCGTGGGAATGGAGCGACCGTTCTGATCCGTGGATTACGGGTGGTTTCTGATTTTGAATATGAATTTCAAATGGCTCAGATGAATAGACACCTTGATTCCACATTGGAAACCATCTTTCTTATGCCCAGTCAAAAATATTTCTTTACCAGTTCTCAGCTGATCAAACAGGTTCACCAATATGGAGAACGAGAAACGGGGTTAGTCCCGGAAAATGTTAGGCTGGAATTGAAAAAAAGATCGGAACTGGAAAAGACTCAGTTGGAGGAAAAGCAGTGAGCAACCGAAAGCGTTCTGTTTTCGGAATTGTATTCCTGACCATCTTTTTGGATATGGTCGGGTTTTCCATTATTTTTCCTCTTTTTCCGGCGATGTTGGATCATTACCTATTTTTGGAGAGAAGCATGGGTGGGGGAATGCTTTCAGGTTTTGTCATTTGGGTGAGTGGATTTGGGCATGATGTGCTCTTTAGTAATTCTCACTTTCGTTTGGAAACAGTTATTTTTGGGGGTATTTTGGGATCACTCTATGCGATACTCCAGTTTGTTTTTGCTCCCATTTGGGGCGGATTGTCTGATCGATATGGGCGTAAACCCGTGCTCATGCTTACCCTTGCGGGTACTGCTGTTGGCTATTTTTTATGGATCATGGCCGGGGATTTTTGGGTTCTTTTGCTTTCTCGCGTTGTAGGAGGCATGGCGGGCGGGAATATTTCGGTAGCAACTGCATCTATTGCAGATGTGACTACCCGGGAAAAAAGATCCAAGGGTATGGCTTTTGTGGGAATTGCATTTGGGTTAGGATTTGTACTGGGGCCTGCTCTTGGAGGCTTAGCTTCAGAATGGGACTGGTCTGGATCGGAATTAGTTTTCTTTGGGATGCACCCATTTTCTGCAGCGGCGACAATTAGTTTTGGACTGGCTATGCTCAATTTAATATGGCTAATCTGGGGTTTTTCAGAAACCCTGCCTGAGGAAAAAAGAAGCCGATCCAATTCTTGCCTTCCGGCGGTCTTTAATATGAGGAAGGTGACCAGTCCAGAAGCCCGCCGAACCTGCCTGACTTACCTGCTCTACATGGTATCATTCTCGGGTATGGAGTTTACCCTGACTTTTCTTGCCGTTGAACGCTTTGCTTTTTCTCCCAAAGACTTGGGGGAAATGTTTTTATTGATTGGTGGGACGCTCATTTTGGTACAGGGCTTTATCGTTCGTCGATTTGTAAGCCGGATAGGAGAACGTAACATGGCACACTGCGGAATTTTCATTGGAGTATTTGCCTTTCTCATCATTGCTTATTCGAATGTTTATTCATGGTTTTATCCCGGATTGTTTCTCATGTCTACGGGAGTGGCACTCATCAGTCCTACTTTAACCGCCTTGACTTCGTTGAGTTCATCCGAGTCCGAACAAGGTGTAAACTTGGGGATATTTAGGTCCTGTGGATCGATCGCGAGGTCGATAGGTCCGCTGTCTGCTGGTTTAATTTACTTTGTCTATGGTTCATCTTTTGCCTACTTGATTGGAGCGATTTGGTTGATTTTTCCTGCAATTATTTTGTTTGGTGTTAAGCAAACCGCGGGGAGTAGGGGATTAACTTCTGCTCATTAGGGTTCTTTTCACTCGCCAATTTTCGCATCTTTGCTTAATAATATTGGTTACGAACTTTTGAAACAGAACTTACTTACCAGCCTTAATGAATACTGAAGTTATCGATCGCTTGGTCGACAAAGATCCATCCCTGGAATCCTCACGCCCCGTTTTAGAATCTATGATTCCCGGAACCTACTGTATACACCGCAGTTGGGGCTTCGGTTTGATTTCTGGTTTTGATGATGATCGTGGAATGATCCTAATTGATTTTGAGGATGACGAGCGCAGCAGCCATGCTATGGATCCAGTGTTTTGTTTAGACAAATTAGAACTGCTTCCTGAAACTCACATTCTTGCCCAGCATCGTAAAAATACTGAAGAAATTGAAAAATTGGCCAAGAAAGACTCTGCAGAATTGATCATCAAAATATTGGAGCAGGGAAATGACGGGTGTATGAATGCCCGTGATATCGAAAGAATTCTTGTCTACATGTTAGGTGCTGCAAAAGCTAAGCGCTGGTGGACTGCAACCAAGAAGGTTTTAGTCAAAGATCCACGCATTGCTGTTCCCAATAAAAAGAGTGAGCCCTATGTTTTGCGCGACGATCCAGTCAAGCCAGAGCAAGAAATTCTCCAGGACTTTTTCGAAGAGAAAAGATCATACTATAAAATTGTATTAGCCGAGAAACTGTATGATTTGGCGTCTGAAAAGGAGGATTTACAAGCTGATCTCCCCCAGGTTTTAAGTGATTTAACCGTTGCCATTTTGGAAGCAAAGAACTTGAGCCAAGCCGATCGTTTGTATGGAATTTGGGTGCGTAATAACTTGGCCAGGGATGTTGAAGAAGATGTTGAAAAAATTGAACCTACCTCCGCTTCAATTCTTAAAGAATGCGAGGATGATCTGCCTGCTTTGGCAGACCTCATGCCCGCAAAGTTTCATGGTCGTTTTCTTGACCTGGTTGCCCGGACCTATCCAGATAATTGGAAAAAAATCGTCCTTAACTTGTTACAAAATACTACGGTTAAATTTTCCGGTGAGTGTGCTCATTTTCTGATCGATCGTGAAGAGTCTAAATTATTGGTCTCGACCTTGAACAACTGGTTGGATGAACAAAGTTTGAAAGCTCCGGTTTTGTTGTGGATGCTCAAATTTCGTAATCTTTCCAAATTTCAGGATTTGCTTGGGGAGATGATTAATCCACGTTTATTGACTGCGGTGTTCTCTGCGATTGATTACGAATCTTTGAAGAATGCGACCAGTCGCAGAATCCCACTTGGAGAAGTTCTTTCTGATGATCGTCAGTTATTGTCCGATATTTTGGATAAAGGCACTGAAGAAAATGCAAAAGATCTTGCACAGGCTTTGATGCTTAATCCTGGATTTGAGGATTTAACCAAGAGATCATTGCTTGCCCGGTTCATTAAGAAATTCTCAAGCATCCAATCTCTCTTGGATGGGGAAAGCAGTTCGAGTAGTTCAGCAAGTTCTCCTGTCGAAGACACCCTTATTGTTTCCAAGGAAAGTTATCATCGCAAGCTTGCTGACCTAGATGTTTTGACCAAAGAAAAAATCCCCGAAAATTCATTGGCTATTGAAACTGCCAGGGAGCATGGCGATTTGAAGGAAAATGCAGAGTACCACATGGCAAAGGACGATCAGAAAGTTCTTTTAGCTAGGCAAGCAGAACTGCAGGGCGATTTGATGCGGGCAAAATCTACCGATTTTGAAGATGCTCCGATCGATTCAATTGGAATTGGTTCTGTGGTCGAACTTAAAGACCTTGGATCCGGAGAAAAAATTAAGTATACAATACTTGGTGCCTGGGATAGTGATCCCGAAAATAACATTCTTTCTTACCTCACTCCCCTTGGGCAAAGTATTCTTGGCAAGAAAGTGGCAGATGAAGTGCAAATTGATGTGGAAGGTAACGATCAGTCTCTCGTCGTTGAGTCAGTTAGTCGCTGGGTTGATCTAAAATAAACTAAATTTTCTTTTTTCCGTAATTAGAGGGTTTATTTGCCACTCATTATAATTTAATTATTTCTTCTCGCAGACTTCCTCAGTTGCGGGTTTTGGTTTTCCGTTGCAGGTATGCCCGGAGAAATCTAAAACCTCACTCGAATGAAGATAACTGAGGTATTACAAGTTCTTTCCGACCCCACACGGTTGCGTATGCTTCGTCTGTTGAGGCAGGAAGAATTATCGGTTGCGGAATTACAGGAGATCCTTGAGATGGGACAATCCCGAATATCTTCCCATCTCGGTCTGCTAAGACGAAATGATTTGGTTATCGACCGTAAAGATGGAAAGCGTACTTACTACACCTTGGACATTGATCCTTCAACTAAGTATGAATTTCTCCGCCTTGCCTTATCTGAGGAATCAGAGGAGGCATTCTGGGAGAGTGATCAATCCGCCCTTGCTCGAATTATCGATCGCCGAAGGCGAGAGTCCGAACGTTATTTTGACGAGGTTGCAGAGCGCTTGGGAAAAAATTATGTTCCTGGCAGAACTTGGGAGGCAATCGGACATTTTCTCTTTCGGTTGGTTCCATCTATCACAATTGTAGACTTGGGGGCAGGGGAGGGAATGATTTCTCAACTTTTGGCAGACCGGGCCAAAAAGGTAATTTGTGTGGATAGTTCTAAAAGTATGGTTCGTTTAGGCACGGATTTAGCCAAAAGAAAATGACTTTCCAATTTGGAATACAAGCTGGGTGACTTGGAAAAAGTGCCATTGCCTGCAAAAAGCGTGGACCTTGCTTTGATGAGTCAATCCTTACACCATGCCCAAAGGCCGGAAGTCGCTTTGTTAGAGGCTTTTCGAGTTCTTAAACCTGGTGGGCAGGTAATTGTAATCGATCTAAAAAAGCATAAGTTTGAAAAAGCCCGTGAATTGTATGGCGATCACTGGCTTGGCTTTGGGCAGAACGAGCTATACCGAATGATGGATGAGGCTGGATTTCGCGGTACTAAAGTGGAAGTGGTGGCCAAAGAAAAGAAGAAGCCTTTTTTTGAAACCCTTCTTGCAACTGCAGAAAGGGCCTAGGATAGAGTATTTATGCTAATGCTTCTACTTCTTAGCCGTTAAAGCGTCTAAAGCCTCTCTTACTTTTTGGGATTCATACTTCGGTTGTTCACAGGTATAATCTCGGCATAGAAAAAAGGTAGGAGTCTTTGAATCAGAAAAGGCAGAAAGGTAAGGTCCTATCTGTAAAATCTTTGAGTCCTCCGAGGGATTGGGTAAATGGATCAAAGTTTTGAAAGGTAGAAAACGCCGGCTTGTTTCCCTGAGGAATTCCTGAGTTTTTTTGTCCTCAAAATCTCCGGAAATAACAATTTCATAAGGTGGGTGGAGGACAAAGGCGAGAGCATGTAAAAAATTCTCTGCTCCAGAGGGATTGGAATGAAGGAATCCGGAAAATGCAGAAAACGAACGGTTTACACATTTGCGATACGATTCATCCCCCGTAATTTTCCATAACCTGCAAAGGTTCATTGCCATGATTGAATTTCCAGAGGGTATCGCACCGTCGTAGATCTCCTTGGGTCTGGTTAGTAATTTCTCCCCATCCTTGGCGGTTAGGAAAAACCCACCGATAGCAGGATCCTCGAATAGATTGCTGGCGAGATCAATCAGTTGTTTGGCATGGCCCAAGTATTCGGGATTACAGGTTGCCTCGTATAGATCAATTAATCCTTGAGCAAAAAATGCATAGTCCTCTAGATGTGCAGGCAGCCCGGCTTTACCAAGTCGCCAGCGCTTGAGCAACCTTCCATTTGTTTGTCGAAGTTCGGAAAGACAGAAATCAGCCGCTTCTTTAGCACGGTCAACATAAGTTTTGATGCCTAATGCCATGCCAGCACGGGCAAAGGCGGAGATCATTAGCCCATTCCAATCCGTTAATACTTTGTCATCAAGTTGCGGATGAACCCTGTTTTCCCGAGTATCGAAGAGTTTCTTTCGTAAGCCCTCCAATTTCTTTTGAAATTCTTTTGGGTCTTTATTGTGGGACTGGGCATACTCGGTTATGGATTGCCTGAGATGAGGAATATTTTTTCCGGTTCGGGTGTGAGTTGCTTCATCCAAATAATTCCCCGATTGTTCGCATCCAAATACCTCGATAAAAGTCTGTCCATCCTCATTTCCTAATACGGAAATCAATTCATCCTCCGTCCAAAGATAGAATTTTCCCTCCTCTCCCTCACTGTCTGCATCTTCCGCAGAATAAAAACCACCCTGTGGGGAGGAGAGTTCACGTGCGACATAGTCCAATGTATTTTCGCAACCCTCTCTCATGAGCGAATCTTCGGTGATTTGATAAGTTTCCAAGCAGGCTATCGCAAAGAGTGCCTGATCGTAGAGCATTTTTTCAAAGTGCGGGACCAACCATTCACGATCGGTTGAATAACGGTGTATGCCCCATCCAATTTGATCATAGGTTCCGCTCAGGCGAATCTGACGAAGGGTATGGCTGGCCATATCGAGTGCCTTTTGCTCACCGGTTCTTTGAAAGTAGCGCAAAAGGAAGGAGAGAGCATGGGGAGTGGGGAACTTGGGTTGCTGACCGAAGCCTCCATGGATCGGATCATAGGCTTGGGATAGGGCATCAAAGCATCGGTCGAGATGACTGGCATTGAGGTCACCACCAACCTGGCTTAATTGCGCATTGGTTAAATTTTGAACAATTGTTTGTCCGACTTCTTCGACCTTTTCACGCTCTTCTTTCCAGACCTTCGAGAAGTGTGGAATTATATCGAGCATGGAGG
>ERZ807291.6118-NODE-6118-length-14692-cov-11.617954_pt1 | contig 14692 bp, 13 predicted proteins | sample MGYA00521257_ERZ807291 | MGnify/ENA primary metagenome ERZ807291 (study PRJEB31413, sample SAMN03169783) | marine metagenome | biome: Marine; feature: Water; material: Subsurface seawater | place: North Sea | collected 2011-04-28 | depth 1 m m ...
TTCTACTTTCAACCCATAAATAAAAATCCTCAATAATTTCATCAATTATAAGCTCGGCGTCTGGGATAAATTTTTTTCTATTTTCTAATGTTTCATTGGTTACTTTTGATAAATAGTCAAGATCGAGTAAATCTATATTTTTGTATTGGCCTAATTTTTCATCAACATTTTTTGGAACAGAAAGATCCAAAATTGTCAAAGATTTAGATCTATGTATCATGTCAGCATTTACAGTTGGGATGTCGGCTGAAGTTGCTACAATAAGAATATCGCAATTTAAAATCTGAGAATTAAGATTAGAAATATTTTCAACTAAAACTTCAAATTTGCCAGCTACTGATTTAGCTTTTTCTTCTGATCTGTTTATTAATGTAATGTGCTTATTGGAGGTGTGTTTTACAAGATTTTCACATGTGTTTCGTCCAATTTTTCCAGCTCCGAATAAAAGAATTTTTTTTGATTTTAAATCATTCACATTGTCTAAAATATATCTAACAGCAGCATAAGAAACTGATGTCGCCCCAGTAGATATTTTAGTTTCATTCTTGATTCTTTTGCTGGCGTGTTTAACCATGTTAAATAAGCGTTCAAATGAAGAATTTACCGCACCTAGTTTTTTAGATCTTAAAAAGCTATTATTGAGCTGAGCAATTATTTCAAAATCCCCTAATATTTGACTATCTAATCCGGTTCCTACTTTAAATATGTGATTAATAGCATCTTCACTTTTTATAATGTATCCGTATTTTTTAAAATCTATTAAGGATCCACGCGAATATTTGCACAATAGCTTAATAAGTAAATCAAAATCCTGAGATGAAGAATAAATTTCTACTCTGTTGCATGTTGAATTTACAACTAGAGATTCAATTCCAACATTTAAAGAATGAATAATGAGATTTTTAGAGCTTTCAGAATTTAAACTGAATTTTCCTCTGACACTAGTATTAGCATTTTGGTAGCTTATTCCAATAACGTTAAAAAAAGGAGCTTTCAAACAGTCTATTTTCAATACGTAAAAATAATATCAGACTTAATTAAAAAATAACCCTAAAGGTTCTATAAATAACTCCATAAGTTTTTTGCTAAATACTACTAGAAAAATAATATTAAATTTTATACTTTTACTGCGAAAAAAGCAAAATCATTTAGACACAATTTAGAACTGTTCTAAATTAGAAAAAAAAAATCAATGAATATAAAAAATATCGCTAAAGGAACTACTGAAAGTTTTAAAGTGGATGATGGTATAATTTTGCTTAAACAGTCTAATGTATCTGAATTAAAATTAAATTACAATTATAATATTGCAAAGGATTATATTCAATTTCATTTTTGTCTTAAGGGAAACTCAAAATTTTTGTTTAATCAAGGGTCATATATTTTTAATGTTGTAAGTGAGAACTCCATTTTACTCTACAATCCAAATAAAGAACTTCCTATAGATCTTTTGTTGGATTCAAATAGCCAAGTTCTTTCAATCCTAATATCTATTAAAAAATTTCATGGACTGTTCTCGAATGAAGCAGATCAAATTTCTTTTTTGAACAATGATAACATTGGAAATAAGCTTTATAAAGAAAAAAATATTGGCCCAATGATTGCTATAATTTTAAATCAAATGTATCAGCAATCGATGGATTTAACAATGTATAAACTTTATTTAAGAGGGAAAATATATGAGCTGATGAGTTTGTATTTTAGTAAAGATAAAGAAATGGATATTGAACAATGTCCATTTTTAGCCGACGATAATAATATTAAAAAAATTAAGCTGGCAAAAGAAATTATTATTTCAAGAATGATTGAACCTCCGACTTTAATTGAACTTTCTAACGAAGTTGAGATTAGCTTAAAAAAACTTAAGCAGGGTTTTAAGCAAGTTTATGGATCCTCTGTTTTTTCGTTTTTGTTAGATTATAAAATGCAAGTTTCAAAAAGGTTGCTTTCATCAGGCAATTACAATGTAAATGAAGTAGCTTTAAAAGTGGGTTATAGTACAGCGACTCATTTTATAAATGCCTTCAAAAAAAAGTTTGGAACTACACCCAAAAAATATTTAATGTCAATTTAAAAAAAAATGAAAGGAGCTTTACTTATAAATTTAGGATCACCTGATAGTACGGATACAAAAGATGTTAAAAAATACCTCAAAGAATTCTTGATGGACGAAAGGGTTATTGATGAGCCTTTATGGTTAAGGACAATTTTAGTTAAGGGGATTATTTTAAATTTTAGACCTAAAAAGTCTGCAAAGGCTTATAAAAAAATTTGGTGGGAGGATGGTTCTCCCTTAATTGTCCTCTCATATAAATTGTTGAAAAAAGTTAGTTTAATGACCTCAATTCCAGTTGCGCTTTCCATGAGATATGGAAACCCTTCAATTAAATCTGGAATTCAAGAACTTGTGGAAAAAGGGGTTACGGAGATTTTACTTATTCCTCTTTATCCTCAACATGCAATGGCTTCTACAGAAACAATATTAGTATTAGCAGAAAAAATTAGAAAAGAATTTTTCCCTTCAGTTCAGTTTAATAACCTTCCAGCTTTCTATAATCATAAGGACTATATTAGAGTTCTTTCTAATTCTATTGAAAAGTATTTAAAAAATAAAAATTGGGATCATATTCTCTTTTCATACCATGGAATACCCGAAAGACACATAAGAAAAACAGATATTACTAAATCTCATTGTAAAATTGATCAAAGTTGTTGTCAAATAAGTTCACCAGCACATCAGTATTGTTACAGACATCAATGTTATGAAACCACCAGACTAGTTGCAGAGTATTTAGAGCTAAAAGACGGGACTTACTCAAGTTCTTTTCAATCAAGGCTAGCAGGTCAGCCTTGGTTAAAACCTTATACTGATAAAGTTGTTGAAAATTTTGCTGAAACTGGCATGAAAAACATGGCTATTGTAACACCTGCATTTGTTTCAGACTGCCTAGAAACTTTAGAAGAAATTGCTATGGAAGCAAAAGATGATTTTACTGAAAAAGGAGGTAATGAGTTTCATGTTGTACCTTGTTTAAATGATGACAAAGATTGGGTAAAAACTTTAAGTAGGTGGATTGATGAATGGGCAAACATTAATTAGAAAATATAGTTTTGGAATATTATAATATTATAAAGTCTCTTCATATAATTTTTATTATAACTTGGTTTGCAGGACTTTTTTATACCCCAAGACTATTTATATATTATATTGAAGCAATAAACAAAACAACTGTTGAACGAAATATTTTGACAAATCAATTCAGTATAATGATGAATCGTCTTTGGTACATAATAACATGGCCTTCTTCAATTCTAGCTCTTTTATTTGGGTTTTGGATGTTGATTTTGATTCCTGAATGGTTGGAAGAGAATTGGATGGTTGCAAAACTATGTTTTGTTTTAGCACTAGTAATCTATCATTTAAAAACTCATTTTATTTTAAAAGAATTACAGTTAGGAGTTGTAAAATATTCATCTGATTTTATGAGAATATGGAATGAAATAACAAGTGTAATTCTAGTGTCGATAGTTTTTTTAGTAGTTTTAAAAAATAATGTTAATTGGTTAAAATTTACTATTGGGACTATCCTTTTTGTTCTAATAGTTTTGATTTTAATTAAATTCTATAAAAGAATGAGAAATTGATAAGCAAAATAAATTTCAAAACAAACTTATCTTTAAGAGCAAGGATATTTTTAGCTATGACAGTAATAGTCGTGGTAACTTTTGTGTTAATTTCTATTATTACTATTCCTCAATTTAAAACACAATCAGATAAATACCACTCTAAAAGACTTGAACGAAAAGAAGCTCAAATACAAAGAAGTATTGCTTATTTCTCTAAAGAGTTGCGTGAAAATAGAAATGTTGAAGAAAGAGATTCGATTTTAGCTGAAAAGATTTATGAAGTTTCAGATGTTCAAAGCGTAAAATTTAGTATATACAGCATTGATGGTAAGCTAATTAATTCAACTTTGCCAAAAAAGGAAATCAACACAATTAGTTCAGATCTTCTGTCGAAAATACTTAATCAAACCGATTCTAAAATAATTCAAATTACTCAAATTGAGGATGTACAATATCGATCTTCATATTCATTAATCATTGACGACAATTTTAATCCATTATGGATTTTAAATTTACCATATTATGATGATGATAATTTAAATTCATATGAGTTGGATTCTTTTTTGATAATTTTAGGTGAGGTATATTTTTTCTTGCTAATATTATCTATAATAATTTCTTATTTCGTATCTCAATACATGACCCAAGCAATTTCACAAATTGCTTTAAAAATGAAACAAACTCGTTTGGATAAGAGGAATTCAAAAATTAAAATTAAAGCTAGAAGCAAAGAAGTTAAAAGTCTAGTAGAATCATATAATAATATGGTAGAAATGCTTGACAAGAATGTTAAGGAGCTTTCAAAATCTAACAAAGAACAGGCCTGGAGACAAATGGCAAAACAAGTTGCGCATGAAATAAAAAACCCATTGACTCCAATGAAATTAAGTGTTCAAAGTTTTGAAAGAAATTTTCATGAAAATGGAAAAAATAATGAAGAAAAAGTTAAAGAATTTACACAAACAATTATTCAACAAATTGATACAATGAGTTCCATTGCTTCCGCTTTTTCAAATTTTGCCGAAATGCCTGTACAGCAAGGCGAGCAAACAAATATCGTTAAAGCTATTAAGCTTGCTCTAGAAATTTTTAAAGAAGAGAATGTTTCTTTTAAATCCAATTTTGAAAAAATTATAATAAATATTGACAAACCTCAAATAGTCAGAATTATTACTAATTTGGTTAAAAACTCTATACAAGCGTGTCAAAACGTAAGTTCTCCTAAAATTAATGTAACTATTAAAAAGAAGGATAATCTAGTCGAAATTAAAGTTCATGATAACGGGCACGGAATCCCTGAAGATGTAAGGCCAAATGTTTTCGAGCCTAATTTTACTACAAAATCTGGAGGAATGGGTCTTGGACTTGGAATGGTAAAAAATTTAGTTAACTCTTATGAAGGAAAAATAAATTTTGAGACTAAAATTGATAAAGGGACTATTTTTAAAATAACTTTTCCTTTGGCAAATTAACAATATTCATTGTAAGCTTGTTTTAAATTTTCGCTAATAATTTCAGCTGTTCTTCCCTCAATATGGTGTCTTTCTAACATGTGAACTAATTCGCCATTTTTGAATAATGCTATGCATGGAGATGAGGGAGGGAAAGGAACCATTAAACTCCTAGCAGCATCAGTAGCTTCTTTATCAACCCCAGCAAAAACAGTAAATAATTTTTCAGGTTTTTTTTCGTTTTTTAAAGAATCTTTTATGCCTGGCCTTGCATTTGCTGCAGCGCACCCACATACTGAATTAACTATTAGAACAGCAGTTTCACTGTTCGGAACATTTTTGTTGACATCATTGGAATCTTTTAATTCAACAAATCCTTCTGAGGTTAAATCTTCTCTCATAGGCTTAACTAGTTCGGCTGGATACATAAATTTTTATTTTTTGTAAATATAATAAACAATGATTAAATATATCATCATTTAATTCAATAGACATTTGTAAATTTGTCATCAAAGTTAATTAATGTATAAATTACTTTTCGCCTTAATAGGTTATACCTTTTTTAGATTGCCTGGAGCTTTGATTGGATTTTTTATTGGATCTTTTTTGAGTCCTAAAACAAAAAAAATATCTTCAAAAGATTTTGAAATTAACCTACTCGCTTTGGCTTCATTAGTTATTAAAGCTGATGGTAAAGTTACTCAAAACGAATTAGATTTTGTCAGACGATATTTTGTTTCTGCATATGGAAAAACACGTGCAAATGAGGTTTTTAAAATTTTTAATCATAATGTAAAAAATAAAGGTATTTCTCTAGCTAAAATATCAAGGCTATTTAACTTAGCGTTAAATTACGAAAGCAAATTACAAGTAATTCACTTTTTATTCGGAATTGCAAAAGCAGATGGGAATATTAGTCAGTTGGAAATTAAAAAGTTATTAGAGTTTTCAAATCTATTTAAACTGTCTTATGCGGATTTTTTGAGTATAAAAGCAATGTTTGTTGTAGAGTCTGATAATGCTTATAGAATTTTAGAGCTAGATAAAAATGCAACTATAGATCAAATTAAAAAATCTTATCGTGATTTAGCAAAAAAACACCACCCTGATAAAGTTCAACACCTTGGGGAGGCTTATGTAAAGGCAGCTCAAAATAAATTTCAAAAAATTCAAAAAGCTTATCAAAATATTAAAGATGAAAGAGGCTTTTAATTATCTTTAAAATTATGTATGATTTAATTTTTTATTTAGAATTAGGCTTGTTTCATGTCTTAGATTGGAATGCTATTGATCACATGCTTTTTCTTTGCGCTTTAACTGTTGTGTATAATTTTAAAAATCTTAAAACAGTTTTTTGGATTGTTACTTTTTTTACTTTTGGACATACCTTTTCATTGATATTGTCAGCTTTCGATTTATTCAAGCCGCCATCTCAACTAATAGAATTTCTAATCCCTACTACGATAATTTTAACCTCTATTTATAATATTTCAAGTAATAAAAAAGCTAATAACAGTTTTTTTGAATATGGGTTTTCTATATTTTTTGGATTAATTCATGGTTTTGGCTTTGGAAATTATTTTGAGATGTTAACAGATTCTTTAGACGATAAGATAAGCCCTCTTATAGGCTTTGCCCTTGGGGTTGAGTTATCACAATTGGTCATTGTTTTAGGAATTCTTATTATTAACACAATTTTAGATAAGGTTAATATAGTTTCAAGATTAATTTATATAAAAGCAATTTCAGTAATTATAATACTAGTATCTTTAAATTTAATATATCAAATGATATAGATGACTACAATTAAACAAAGAAAATACGATATAGCATATTTAAAAATGGCTCAAGAGTGGTCCAAGTTGTCTTATTGTAAACGAAAACAAGTTGGGGCATTAATTGTAAAAGATAAAATGATAATCTCAGATGGATATAATGGAACTCCAACTGGATTTGAAAATGTATGTGAAGATGACAAAAATTCTACCAAATGGTATGTTCTACATGCAGAAGCAAATGCAATAATGAAAGTTGCTTCATCTACACAATCAAGTAAAAATGCCACTTTATATATTACAATGTCACCATGTAAAGAATGTAGTAAGCTGGTATTTCAATCGGGAATTATACGAGTTGTTTATAATATTGAATACAAAGACAAATCTGGAATAAATTTTCTAAAAAAAGCCGGCTTAGAAATTGTTCATATCCCAGAAATTTAACCTTTTTTATTGTTTATTTTTTTTGAAACGTAAAGAATACTTAACAATAAAATAGTACAGGTACAAGCCAAAACTCCAATTAATCCAATTTTACTGTTTTCAGAAAAAAAGTTTTCATAATCAATTTTAGTTAAATTAAAAATGAGTAATAAAATAGCTATTATTATAAAGAAATATATTTTTTTCATATTTAAAATAAACCTTGAATATTGCTGGCAAATAACTTCACAGCAATTGCCATTAAAATTACACCAAAAATCTTTCTAATTACTCCTATCCCAGACTTTCCAAAAACTTTTTCAATTTTATCAGAAAATTTTAAAACTATATAAACAAAAAGAACATTAACTATAATTGCAATAATAATATTTATAAGCTGAAATTCAGCTCTAAGAGATAACAGTGTAGTTAAGGTACCTGCGCCAGCTATTAGTGGGAATGCGATAGGGACTATAGATGCTGTTTCAGGAGTTTCATCTTTATAGATTGAAATTCCCAAAACCATTTCTAAAGAAATAAAGAATATCACAAACGCACCAGCTACAGCAAAGGAATTAACATCAATTCCAATAATATTTAAAATCTCTTCTCCAATAAATAAAAAAGCAATCATTAATATAACAGAAAAAACAGAAGCTTTTTCTGACTGGATATGACCAACTTTTTTTCTCAGCTCGATAATTATAGGAACACTTCCAATAATATCTATAACTGCAAAAAGGATCATCCCAACTGTAAAAATCTCTTTTAAATTAAACATTGTTTTTTTTTTGCAAATATATATTTATAATCAAAATAACTAATCAACTATTTTCTTAATTTAACTTAATGTTTAGGATAGGTAAAACTTTAGTCTCTGAAGATATTATTGAAAACAATTTTCATTGTAACATTTCAAAATGTAAAGGTGCTTGTTGCGTTGAGGGTGTTGCTGGTGCTCCTTTGCAAAAAAATGAAGCAGAGTTATTAGCCCAAAATTTTGATAAAATTTCAAAATATTTGAGCCCCAGAGCAAAAAAGGTCATAAATACAAAAGGGTCATTTTTAGCCACAAAGGATAACAAACTTGAAACTCCGCTTGTTGATTCTAAAGCATGTGTATATGTTCATTATGAAGACAATGGAACGTTGTCTTGTGGAATTGAAAAAGCATATATTAAAAAGGAAATCACATTTAATAAGCCTATTTCATGTCGTCTTTATCCAATAAGAATTAAAGAATATTCGGAATTTACAGCAGTAAATTATCACAATTGGTCTATTTGTTCTGATGCCTGCATTTTGGGTGAAGAGCTTAAAAAACCGGTTTTCGAATTTGTAAAAGAAGCGCTAGTAAAAAAATTTGGAAAAAAATGGTTTTTGGAGCTTGAAAAAATTGCAAAAAATAAATTAAAGTGATACAAAAAAATTTCATAGAAGAATTATATTTTCATAATCTACTGCTAATCAATATTTTATAATTTTAAGCATTTTAACTAATTGAAAATGTTACTTTTAAAATTGTTAAGAACTAATGCTGTTTGTGAATAACTACTGCTTTTATTTTCGGAAACATTTTAGAATCTTTGTGTAAAACAACAACCAAAAATTTTACTAATTTTTAAAACTAAAATTAATTTATGTCTGCTGTTGAACCAATTTTACAAGAAAATAAAAATAGATTTGTCATTTTCCCTATTGAACACCATGATTTATGGGAGTGGTATAAAAAATGTGAAGCTAGTTTTTGGACAGCAGAAGAAATTGATTTAAGTGAAGATTTAAACGATTGGAAAGAAAAATTGTCTGATGATGAAAGATATTTTATCAAACATATTCTTGCTTTTTTTGCAGCATCTGACGGAATTGTAAACGAAAATTTGGCTGAAAATTTTGTTAATGAAGTTCAATATTCTGAAGCTAAGTTCTTTTATGGATTTCAAATTATGATGGAAAATATTCACTCCGAAACATATTCATTATTAATTGATACTTATGTTAAAGATCCAAAAGAAAAAGACAAACTTTTTAACGCTATTGAAACTTTCCCGGCTATCAAAAAGAAAGCTGATTGGGCTTTAAAGTGGATTGACTCTGATTCTTTCGCTGAAAGATTAATCGCGTTTGCTGCTGTTGAGGGAATATTTTTTTCAGGTGCATTTTGTTCAATTTTTTGGCTAAAGAAAAGAGGATTAATGCCAGGTCTTTCTTTCTCCAACGAATTAATCTCTAGAGACGAAGGTGTTCATTGTGATTTTGCTGTTCATGTACACAACAATCATCTTGTTAATCAAGTTCCAAAAGAAAGAATTAGAGAAATATTGGTTGATGCTTTGAATATTGAAAGAGAGTTTATTACTGAGTCACTTCCTGTTAGTTTAATTGGAATGAATTCTAAATTAATGATTCAATACTTGGAATTTGTTGCTGACAGATTGCTAGTCGAACTGAATTGTGAAAAAGAATACAATGTGACTAATCCATTTGATTTTATGGACATGATTTCTCTTCAGGGAAAAACAAATTTCTTTGAGAAAAGAGTTTCCGAATATCAAAAAGCAGGTGTTTTAAATAATGACACTAAATCTGCAGGATTTAGTATTGACGAGGATTTTTAAATATAGAAAGTAATCTTTCTATAATCAAAAGAAACATTTTTTTAAAAGTATAAAAGACATAAGTTATGTATGTAGTTAAAAGAGACGGCCATAAAGAACCGGTAATGTTTGACAAAATTACCGCTAGAGTAAGAAAATTATGCTATAGCCTTAATGAACTTGTTGACCCTGTAAAGGTTTCAATGAGAGTTATTGAAGGACTTTATGATGGAGTAACTACATCTGAACTTGATAATTTAGCAGCTGAAATTGCAGCTACTATGACAACTACTCATCCGGACTATGCAAAATTAGCAGCAAGAATTTCTGTGTCAAACCTTCATAAAAACACAAAGAAATCTTTTTCTGAAACTATGTCGGACTTGTATACTTATGTCAATCCGAGAACTGCAAAAAAAGCTCCATTACTTTCTGACGAAGTTTATAAAGTAATTGAAAAAAATGCAGAGTTGTTAGACTCTACAATTATATACAATAGAGATTTTCATTATGACTATTTTGGCTTTAAAACCTTAGAAAGGTCATATCTTTTAAAACTTAATGGTGTTGTAGCTGAAAGGCCTCAACATATGTTAATGAGAGTTTCAATAGGAATACACATGGATGATTTAGATTCTGCCATTGAGACATATAACCTTATGTCAAAGAAATTCTTTACACATGCTACACCAACTTTATTTAATTCAGGCACACCCAAACCTCAAATGTCATCGTGTTTTTTATTAACAACTAAAGACGATAGCATTGACGGAATTTACGATACGTTAAAACAAACTGCTAAGATTTCTCAGTCAGCGGGCGGTATAGGATTATCTATTCATAATATTAGAGCAACAGGGTCCTACATTGCTGGTACTAATGGGACCTCGAATGGAATAGTTCCAATGTTAAGAGTTTTCAATGACACTGCAAGATATGTAGATCAAGGCGGCGGTAAAAGAAAAGGATCTTTTGCAATTTATTTAGAAACATGGCATGCGGATATTTTTGATTTTCTAGAACTGAAAAAGAATCACGGAAAAGAAGAAATGAGAGCTAGAGATTTATTTTATGCAATGTGGATTTCTGATCTTTTCATGAAAAGAGTTGAAGAGGATGGAAATTGGACATTAATGTGCCCAAATGAATGCCCTGGGTTACAAGATTGTCATGGCGATGAGTTTGATAAATTGTATACTAAATACGAAAAGGAAAATAAAGGAAGAAAGACAATAAGAGCTAGGGAGCTTTGGGAAAAAATATTAGAGTCTCAAATAGAAACAGGAACACCTTATATGTTATATAAGGATGCGGCGAACAGAAAATCAAATCAAAAAAATTTAGGAACCATTAGATCTTCTAATTTGTGTACTGAGATTTTAGAGTATACTTCACCGGATGAAGTAGCTGTATGTAATTTAGCATCTATTGCTCTTCCTATGTTTGTTAAAAACGATGCTTTTGATCACAAAGAACTTTTTAGAGTGACTAAGCAAGTAACTAAGAACTTAAACAGAGTTATTGATAGAAATTATTATCCTGTTCCAGAAGCCAAAAATTCAAATTTTAGACATCGTCCTATTGGGCTTGGTGTTCAGGGGCTAGCAGATACTTTTATTTCTTTGAGAATGCCATTTACTTGTGATGATGCAAAAAAATTAAATCAAGAAATTTTTGAAACTATATATTTTGCTGCATTAACTGCTTCAATGGAGGAGGCAAAAAAAGATGGACCTTATAAAACCTACAAAGGTTCACCAATTTCTAAAGGTGAATTTCAGCACAACCTTTGGGGGATTGAAGATAGTGAGTTGAGCGGAAGATGGGACTGGGGGTCTTTAAGAAAAGACATAAAAAAGAACGGTGTTAGAAATTCTTTACTAGTTGCTCCTATGCCAACAGCATCTACATCTCAAATTTTAGGGAATAATGAATGTTTTGAGCCTTATACTTCAAATATTTATACAAGAAGAGTATTAAGTGGGGAATTTATTATAGTTAACAAACACCTTCTTGAGGATCTTGTTAATCTTGGTTTATGGACTGAAGATTTGAAGCAGGAGTTAATGAAAGCAAATGGATCTATTCAACACATTGATATAATTCCTGATGACATTAAAGAGCTATATAAGACCGTATGGGAATTGAGTATGAAAGATATTATAGACATGTCAAGACATAGAGGATATTTTATTGATCAGTCTCAGTCTCTAAATTTATTTATGGAAGGTGCAACAATGGCTAAATTGACTTCAATGCATTTTTATGCTTGGAAATCAGGTTTAAAAACAGGAATGTATTATTTAAGAACAAAATCTGCTGTTGATGCAATTAAGTTTACAGTTGACAATAAGAAAAAACAAGAACCTATTAAAGAAAAAGTAGCTGCAACAACATCTCTTAAACCATCGGGATCCAAACCTGCCAATGTACCAGTTGAACCATTAACTGCACAAGAGTTAAAGGAAATGCTTGCTAAATCTAAGGAAAGCGAGGACGATGATTGTTTGATGTGTGGATCTTAATGCCTCAAATTAACTTAATAAAAAAAAAGCAATTCTACTGAATTGCTTTTTTTTTAAATATAGAATTATACACATTTTATTATTCAATTTTTGGCGGTTTTACACTTGAGTCATATTGATCGTTATAAAGCTCAAGCATTGCCATTGTTGCTTTAATTAGATCTTTTGATTCAGTCAAAATGCTAAAGTATAGCGTTGTGTTTTTTGGACTTGATTCTTCAGACTTGGTTCTTGAAATTTGATTATCAATTTTCTCTCTTACAGAACCTAATAAATCTTGTTTAGAATCAATTATACTAGAAATTTCTTTAAAGTTATTTTTTGAAAAAGCAAATTTAGTTCTTTCAAATAACGTTTCAAGCTGAAGACTAATTTCTTTTAATTCTCTAATTTGATTAAAAGTTAATGCTTTGTGATTATTATTAATATGCTTGAAAGTAACTTTTGAAATATATTGTAGAGATTCAGAAATATCTTGAAGAGAGCCTAATACATTAATATAAAAGTTACTGGCACCTTTAATTGTTGATTCATCAAGGTTTTTAATAAAATAGAATAAGTCATTTCTTAAATCTTCAATTTCATCAGCTAAATTTTTAACTTCTTTTTTGTTCTTTTTTAATATTGATAAATCTTGAGTCGCTAGTCCTAAAATGGAGTTAGCAAAAACCTTTTTGATTTTTTTGGATGCTTTTGAAATATTACTAGAACTTTCGATTATAACACCCTGAATTGAACTACTTTCAGCAGTGCTTAAAGCATCTTCACTCTTAATCTGAGCAGTTTCTTTTCTATGTGAAATATAGTTTCTTGCTAAAAGCAATAAAGCTAAAAATAATAATATAGCTATAGCAGTTGGGCCTCCTAGATTAATTAAAAATGCAATAGTTCCACAACCAACAAATGCTATAAATGCCGTAAAGAACCATCCACCAATTACATTTAAAACACCTGCCACTCTGTATACTGCACTTTCACTTCCCCATGCTCTATCTGCTAAAGATGTTCCCATAGCAACCATAAAAGTTACATAAGTTGTAGATAAAGGTAATTTAAATGAAGTAGCAATTGATATTAATATAGCAGCAACCATCATATTAACAGCAGCTCTAATCATATCAAAAGCAGGTAGTTCAATAGACTTATTAGATGATAGTTCAATTGCAGGTTTTTCAAATTGAGTATTTATATGTTTTTGAATATTGCTAGGAACAATTTTTGAAAAAACATTTGACAAATTAACTGAGGCTCTAACAATTCCTCTAGATAAAAAGTTTGGATTAAATCTTTCTTTTGTGTCTTGTTGTCTAGCTAAATCAATTTCAGTTTTAGTTACTTTTTTAGCTTTAGACGAGATCCATAAAGTTACTACCATTACCATTCCAGCTAAAAATAATAGTATAGTTGGAGTAGGTACTTTTTTAGATAAAAAAGCCATGGAAAATTCTGTAGCAGCAACACCTGATGCACTCCATGCTTCATAAGATTGCCATGCGGCAATAGGAACTCCAATAAAGTTAACCAAATCGTTTCCAGCAAATGCTAATGCTAATGAAAACGTACCAACACCTATAATAATTTTATAAATGTTAATTTTTAAAACAGAAATAACTAAATATGAAATTAGTGACAATAAAATAAATAAACTTAATGCAATGAATACAACTTGAGTTTCCATAAAGTTTGCAATGGTAGAACCATTTAGTATTTCAAAACTCTGCTTTGCATAAGCAGTTCCTTTTATACCTTTCATTAAAATGAAGTAAGTAATTGAGGTTAAAGCTACTCCTCCAAACAGGGAACCAACCCACTTAGCTTTTTGCTCATAGTTGTATGAAAGTAATAATCTTGAAACATATTGTACAACAGCTCCAACCGAAAAAGCCACAAAAACTGAGAGCAAAATACCACCAATAATTTGTGTGGCTTTGGTGACATTAATATATTCAACAAGCATACTAGCATCTCCACCTGTTGCAAAAATTTTAATTAATGAAACTGCTACTGCAGCCCCTAATAGCTCAAATACAATAGAAACTGTAGTTGAAGTTGGCATTCCAAGAGTATTAAAGAAATCAAGTAATAATATGTCGGTTATCATTACTGCCATAAATATGATCATGATCTCTGAAAAAAAGAACATATCAGGATTAAAAATACCTTTTCTGGCAACTTCCATCATTCCACTTGAAAAGACAGCTCCAACAGCAACACCTAAACTTGCAAGAATCATAATGTTTCTAACAGAAATTGCTTTTGATCCTAGAGCAGAATTTAAAAAGTTTACCGCA
>ERZ807291.6129-NODE-6129-length-14669-cov-16.134255_pt1 | contig 14669 bp, 13 predicted proteins | sample MGYA00521257_ERZ807291 | MGnify/ENA primary metagenome ERZ807291 (study PRJEB31413, sample SAMN03169783) | marine metagenome | biome: Marine; feature: Water; material: Subsurface seawater | place: North Sea | collected 2011-04-28 | depth 1 m m ...
TTTATTTTATTTTATTTTATTTTATTTTATTTTATTTTATTTTATTTTATTTTTTAACCAAAATATTTATTTTTCAAATATTTAGTTTTTTTATTTAATTCATCTAAATGCCTATATACCCCCGTGGAAAAAGATATTAAAATGACAATTCTTGAAATTGTATCAATTTTTTCATTCTTCATATTCTTGAAAATATTTTCTATAAAAGTTGATATTTTTCCATTAAACATATAATAAAATCCATAAACTAATACCAATTGTCCTACACATTCAATCGCCATATATTTATCTTCTTTCTGGAAATCACATGCAGGGAATATTTCATTTATTAAATTGGATAAAACTAAACCGAGTGTAAAGAATGATAATGCTAATGTTATTAAAAATAATATTTTCTTAGGTTTAATATTCATATAACAATATTATAGATTTTTAATTCATTTTCATTCTTTTTTATCTTCTATCTTCTCAATACTTCTATAAAAATCTTTTACTCTTTTGAATTCTTTTTTCTTACAGAATGATTTCAATGTTAAATTTGTCATCTTCATTCTAAATTGTGTCTCCTTTCCTATTAATTGCTTTTTATCAAAAGTATTCGTATCGTGTGAAATAACTAAAATAGTTTTCATTGGATCTAATTGAACCATTGGTATAGAATAATTCTTCAAAAACTTACTCTCCTCAGAACATTCTGCATCATCATCAAATTTACATTCTTTTAATAACTCTCTTCTAAAAGCAAATGTTCCTGCTGTTGCATGGAAATGACCGTATGGACCAACAGTGCATATCTTACCTAAATGACAGAAATATAAATACATTAATGATGAACCCGCTATTTTAACTTGTGGTTTAGATGCTAATTTTGTAACAGCGTGTTTAACTCTATCAGGTGGATAGTAATCATCATCATCCATATAAACTATTATTTCATTCTTTGCAAGAGAATTCAAAATATTTCTTTTTTTACCTAATTTTAATTTTTCCTCATATCTGTAATATCTTACTCCTTTAACACCTTTAAATAAATCTTCTACACTATCTTCTCCATCATCTACTACAATCCATTCCATTAACTCATTTGGATATGTTTGATTTTTATAACATTCTATTAACATTGGAATATACTTTCTTCTATTAAATGTTGGTGTCAAAATAGATACTGTTAATCTTGTCATATATTTTATTTAATATAAAAAATAATTTATTAAAACGATTAAATGAAAAATGAATTTTTTTCATTCGTAAAAAATAAAAAAGTGATTTCATCAAATTTGATTTAGATAGAAGTTGATTTAACATATTATGTCTAATAAAATTCTTGTTATTGTTGAGTCACCAGCCAAGGCTAAGAAAATTCAAAAGATTTTAGGTTCTAATTACGTAGTTTTATCTTCTATTGGTCATATTCGTAACCTTAAAGGGAAAAATCAAGGTGTTGAAGTTAATGATAATTTTAAACCTGTCTTCGAAATCAGTAAAGATAAGAGGGCTCAATATAATAAATTGAAAGCGGCTGCTAAAACTTGTTCGAAAGTTATTTTAGCAACAGATGAAGATAGAGAAGGTGAAGCGATCGCTTGGCATTTGGCTGACCTTTTAAAAGTGAAATTAACAGAGAAAAATAGGATTGTATTTAATGAGATTACAAAAAAAGCGATTTTGAAAGCGGTTTCTAATCCAAGAAAGGTTGATATGGATTTGGTTAATGCCCAGAAGTCGAGGCAGATTGAAGATTATATTATCGGTTATGAATTATCTCCCATTACAAAGAAATTTGTAAATGGTAATTCAGCAGGACGGGTTCAATCATCGGTTAATAAAATGGTAAGTGAGCGTGAAGAGAAAATTATCGGTTTTAAAAGGAAAGATTATTTTCATACAACTGGTACATTTAATAATGCGAGTGTAAAAGCGAAATTAAATAAGAAAATTGAAGGTAAAGAAGAGATCTCAAAATTTATCGATAATTGTATCGATGCGAAATTTACTATTAAAGATTTGAATATGAAAAATTGTAAAAGGAAACCACCCGCACCTTTCACAACGAGTACAGTACAGATTGAAATTGGTAAGCGTTATAAAGTTCCTGTTAAAATGATTATGAACGTGCTTCAAAAACTATATCAAGATGGTAAGATTACATATCACAGAACAGATTCAACTACTTTATCAAAAGATATTATGGGAGAAATCAAAGGATTTGTAAATGAACGATTTGGTAAAAAGTATTTGAAATTAAGGAAATATAATACAAAGACAAAATGCGCACAAGAAGCCCACGAGGCAATCCGTCCAACATCTATTCAACGTGAGAATTTAGAAGCGGAATATGACGATATTTCATCGAAGATTTACAGACTTATTTGGAAGAGGACAGTTGCTTCACAGATGGCTGATATGGAATATGAGAAATATACAATGAATATTTCCATCTCTAAACGGACTGAATTATTTGTTGCGACCGCTGAAAAAGTATTGTTTGATGGTTATACTCGTTTATATAATGATAAAATCAAAGACGAAGACGCAGATGCTGATGATGAAGAACCTGAAAATAGTATTTTCACAGGTTTAAAGGAAGGAGATGAATTGAAATATACGAGGATTATTTCTAAACAGAAAATGACTAATCCAGTCCCGAGATTTACAGAGGCGAGTTTGGTTAGTGAGATGAAGAAACTTGGAATTGGTCGTCCATCTACTTATGCGAGTATGATTTCTAAGGTTCAGGAAAGGAAATATGTTGAAAAGAAGAATATTTCAGGAGAGAAAATGGAAATGGATACTATTGAATTGTATAAAGATAAGGTGAAAGTGACACAGAAAGATGAATTAATTGGGAAAGAAAAGGGTAAATTAGCCCCTACTGAATTGGGAATGAATAACTATAAATTCTTAGAGGAGAATTTCAAGAAATTACTTGAATATAAATACACCGCTGGTTTAGAGGAGGAATTAGATAAGATTGCAAATGGAAAAGAGAAACCACTTGATATTCTTAAACATTTTTATGGTGATTTCCATCCAATCGTTTCCAAATTACGTAGTGAGAAATGTGATAAGGACTTTGGCGAAGGAGGTGAAGGACCGGAGAAACGGTTAGTTGGAAAAGATATTGGTACTTGTAAGAATATTTATGCTTATGAAGGACGTTACGGTCCGGTGTTACAGGTTGGGGAGAATGATGATAAAGAGAAAAGGTACGTTCAAATTGATAAAAACGAGGGAAGTTATAATGTTAATAGTATAAATGAGATTGAAGCGAATAATTTGACACAATTCCCAAAGAATTTAGGGAAACATGAAAAAAGTGACATTATTGTCGCTAAGGGGAAATTTGGTTATTATTTGAAACATAATGGCTCAAATCATAAAATTAAAACAGGATTAGATCAATTTTTATCTCTTGAAGATGCTATTGAATGCTTAAACGCTGGTGGAAATAAGAGATTACTGAAATCATTCGGTAAATTCAACATTCGCGATGTAGGGAAAGGTCCTTTCATTCAATACGGTTCAAGATTTGCTTCTATTCCTCGTGGTATGACGGTTGATGATTTAAGTGAAGAGAAATGCCGTGAATTGATTGGGGAGAATATCAAAACAAGTAAGCCGAAAGGGAAGAGGAAATATACTAAGAAGAAGAAGAATTAGAAAGAATTCCTGAATGGAAGAAAATTAGTTAAGTTTTTTTATTTTATAAAATATTTATATATTTGTTTGATAATTATGATAAAACTAATTAAAAAAATGACACAAAAAAAACTTGGTTTTAATATTTATTATTTTAACTAATACCAACAAATCTTGCATTTACTTGTGATTTTTTGTTATTTCCCTTCGCCAAAAAAATTAGTTCTCGAACTGAAAAATGAACAAGAGTGAAGCCGAAATGCAGAAAGCATTGGAGACTTCATTAAAACTTGTCATCTGGAAACGGATGGGTTTCTACGCACCAATAGCCAAAAAACTCTTAGCGCAGTGCCTTTTTGGTCCTGACGTTGTTTCGGACGCTGAACAAAGGGTGACCGCTGAACTGAATATTCCAATCGTCAAAATCGAGACTATTTCAGGAGATATCCTTGGGTATTTCCTTGAAGACGGAACACTCAAGATTGAGCTAAACAACGTAGTCTGGAAAAAAGGCTACGCGCCACCCCGCTATTTCAACCTTTATGGTTTGACGGCTGATGGTAAGTACTACCTTCTCCCCTACAACGTTCCAATCACAGAACTACCAAAAAAAGTTACTTTTGTTGCCGTGGACACGATGTGGGAAAGCAAGGAGCATATGCTCGCCGAGATGAAATATGACGGCTCGTCGCTCTTGGATGTTTCGATACAACTCCGCGCAGACCGCGAGGTCGTCCTTGCCGCTGTGGCGTCGAATGGACTTGCGCTCATAAGCGCCCCGAGAGAATTCAGGGGCGACCGCGACATCGTTCTCGCCGCGATTGGGCAGACTCCCGACGCCTACAAATTCTGCTTCTTGAAAGGCGACCCGGAAGTCAGAGCCGCTTACGAGGCTGCCCTTGCTTCCCGTGCTGCCGAGGAACCCCCGCAGCCCTCGCCGGCCACGACCGCGATGCGGAAAATAATGGCAAGGTACGGTGCTGCCAGTGCTGCCAGTGCTGCCAGTGCTGCCAGTGATGCAGGTAAGTAAAGAGGCACAGAGTGTGCTTTTATTATAAAAAAAAATTGATGCAAAAAATAATTATGAGTTTTTTTTACATTGATTTAATTAACACCTGCGAAAATGAGTGATTCGCGAGCGACGGCGGAAGCCGAACTGGCGAAAGCCCTGGCGAAGAGAGTCGAAGTGCGGAACAGTTCTACAAGAGTACTCCTTGGGTACATCCCGGGCAGTGAGACGGGAAACACTCTTTTCTGTCTGTTGGAACAAGGAAGTGTAAAGTGGGACAACGGGTATGACCCGGCCCCATTTTTCAACCTTCAAGACCGGCATGGGGTCCTTCTCCCGTACCTCGTTCCAATCGAGAACCTACCCCCGACAGTGTTCTTAGCCCCCGTGAGGTATGAGACCGGAAGCAAGTTCGAGTGCATTAGGAAAGCGCTTTCCAATCAGTTGGACTTGTTCGACCTTTCGCCGAAACTCCTCGGGCATCCCAGAGACGGGGAGCTGGTGACGGAAAGGTGTGACCCCGAGATCCTTCGCATGTTGGTGCAGCTATCCGCGGACAACCTGCGGAAAGTCCCGAGACATATGATAGACGAAAAACTCGTCTTTGCCGCTGTGACGTCGTTTGGATATGTGCTCGTAAACGCCCCGAGGGTCTTCAAAACAATCCGCTACATAGTTCTCGCCGCTATTAAGCAGGATTCAAGAGCATACAACGTCTGCTACTTGAAAAACGACCCGGAAGTCAGAGCCGCTTACGAAGCTTCCCGTGCTACCGAGGACCCCCCGCAGCCCTCGCCGGCCATGATCGAGCTGCGGAAAATAGTGGGAAGGTACGATGCCCGTGCTGCTGCCCGTGATGCAGGTAAGTAAAGAGGCACAGAGTGTGCTTTTTGAAATTTATAATAAAAATAATAAAAATAATGTCTAACATTTATATAATATATTATTAGCAGATGAAAAATACATTTTTTCACAAAAAATTAAAAAATGAAAAAAAAAAGGAAAATAATTATTATGAAATGAACTAATATGAATTATGTAAAATGGATTAAAAATGTAAATTTTCAAAATTTAATGGATATAAAAAAATTTACTCTACATTCATATTTTACAAAATGTGGCTCATTTGAACTTATTGAAAACAAAAATACTTTATGGGATTTTATTCCTCAAAATAAAGAAGATTATAAAAAACGTAATAATCTAATTTATATTATTACGTGTGATGAAAAAATATTAAAAATTGGTGGTTCTAAAACAGGTTTGGAAGGAAGAATTATCTCTTATAAATGTGGTCACTGCATCCCAGAACGTATAAGCCCAAGAACGGGAAAAAATTATCCAGGAAAAATGTCTGTTACAAACGCATATTTATATAATACAATTTATGATTTATTATTGAAAGATTACAAAATTGAATTATATAGTTATTCTATTCCAAAAATTGAAATTGAAATTGATATTTTTGGAAATAATAAAAAAATTTTACCACAAACTTATGATGATTTCGAACAATCTGCCCTCGACGAATACAAAAATGTAAAAGGTGAATACCCACCATTAAACTATAATGGGCATCCTAAAATGAATAAAGTTTAGTTTTTATTATATTTTTTATTTTTTTTATTATATTTTTTTATTATATTTTTTTTTATTATATTTTTTTTATTTTTTTTTAATATTTTTTTTAAATATTTTCTTCAATAAACATAATCTCTTCCTCTGTTAAACCAAACTTATTATAAACATTATCATAATCAGTTTCATATGGCATATGTTGTAATATACGAATATTATTGAAATTACCCCATCTACATATATTATTTATAAATCTATACATTGGATGATTTAATACTTCTGCGACCTTATCAGCCTCCTCTTTATTTTCACATTGTATAAATACTATTGATTGTGTCATCCCACAATTATCCACAAATACCTTATAATAACTCGTTGTGCTTATAAACACTTTCCAACTATCTTGATATTTATGTGGAATTTTAGACCATACTGTCTGTTTTGGTGTATGTATCAATTTATACTTAAATGTATTATCCTCTGTCGCACTTATAAACTTCTTTTTTGTATATTTATGTAAATAACTCGACGTTTCAACCTTGAATTTCTCATTATCCTTATCAACTGTTTTCGATAAAATACTTTGAATTATATCATTATAAAACAATGGTATATAACTCCTTACCTCACTCTTTAATTTTGACTTATAAACTTTCTTCTTCCATATACCTTCCACTTCAATATCCTTATAATATGGCTTATTCTCAATCACATACCAAGTAAATGATGAACCAACTTTCTTAAAATATTTCTTCGCCGTATGAATATTTAAATGTAATATTTGCTTTTCCGTCAAAACTTTAATCAATTTATTCCTATCCGCATATGACATCCAATTGTCCGGTGTAATATATATTATATGACCTCCTTCTTTCAATATTTTTAATGTTTTCTCTATAAAAACACCTATTAGATTATGATTTTTAGATGCTCTTTTTCCATTTGGTAATAATTTTGCATATGGTGGATTATTTACAATAAGTCCATACTTCATTCCCTCGTTATATGTCAAGAAATCTTGTTCTGTAATATTTAATTTATATTTATCTGCTTGAAAAACTTTTCTTAAAATATTTAATCTATCCTTATTTATATCATTAAAATACAACATATTCTCTAAAATATCCTTTTTATTATGATAATTCAATAATCTTTTATAAATAACTAAATGGAAATTACCCATTCCACAACACGGATCTAAAATTTTCAATTCAGGATTCTTAAATAATTCTTCTGGATATTTATCTATCATCTCCTCTACACATTCTATCGGGGTTGGCTCATCATTGGATGTTTTGAATAACGCCTTGTTTTTATTTAATTTCTCATTATAATATATTTTCAATTTATTATAATCTGTATCGATCGTTATGTTATTTGACATATACAATTATTTGGTGGAATACTTTTATATATATTTCAACAAATCAGTTTTTTATTTTTTTATGTAAATTTTTCTATTTATCTCTTTATTTATTTGTAAAATTTTTCATTTATTTCTTTATTCTCGTGTCCCATTATAAGCCCAATCTATCAACGTATTATTATTTTCAAAACTATCATAATTTATAGTCCAAGGGAATAATCCCCCAAATCCGTGGTTCTTCGCAAATGCCCCAATCTCATAATTCAACCTCTTTCCTGTAAATGCTATTCCTTCACATATATTCTTTTCTGGTTCAATATTAGGACATCTATTTGATAAATCAGCCCAAAGTGGTTCATTATTGATTTTATAAAATGTTGTATTCAATGAAAAATACGCAATACCTAAATTCACTCTTGAAAGATTAAAACCCCATATATTTTTCAAATAATTATAATCCTCCTCCCAATAACCAATATTCTCAAAATATTGATTATGATATGACATCACATTTACAAAATCAAATTCTCCTGCATTAAATCTACTCACATTTACCCAAGGAAGAAATCCTAATGGATAACCACAGCCCTGACAACAACAACCCCACGTTCCTATATCCACTGAAACCAATTTATTTGGTCCAACCACTTTTTTAACATCTTGAAGGAAATCTGTATATCTCTCCGCCATATATGATGTTACAATACCAATTTTACCTAATGTTCTATCTTCCCATTCATAATCAAATTCAACTCCATCTATTTCACAATCATGTAAGGCTTTTGGTAATGAATTCATATAATTATACCGAATACTTGGATAATTTTCCCATTCTAAAATTATATTTTTTTTTGGAAGAGGAACACGCCATTGAACCATAACATTATTTTGTTTCGCTAAACTCTGTATTAGTTGCGTTTGATAATCTGCTTTGTTACATTCTAATATGCCATTCTCATATAAAATAGGTGTTCCAGTTACTATATGTGTATATTTATCAAATGGAATTTGTTGTATTTGTGTCGTATTTCCATTAAACCAACCAACTATACGAAATGGTTGAATTAATTGAAATAAATTTGTAATTAAAAGTGTTATTAAAACTTTCAACATATTTTATAATAGAAATATACGAAATATTGTTTTAAGTTTATATTTTGTAAAAATGTTTCTAAAAAAAGATTTATAAAAAAAATATTTATAAATGTATAAAAAGTATTATGATAAAAAAAGAGAATTTAGTTAATAGTATTACTGGGGGTATAACAGGTGGAGCGAATGCTTTATTCGATTCTATGAGTAATTTGTGGGCTGATGGTGAGAAAGATTACAGTTTAATATCAAGTAAAAATATTTTGAAAGTAGGAAGCATCCTTCAAAATATTTTCCAAGAAGGACGTGATAATATCGAAGTGCCTCGTTTAGTTGTTGTCGGTTCTCAAAGTTCAGGTAAAAGTTCCCTTTTAAACGGAATTCTTTCATTTGACCTATTACCAACTGATAAAAATATGTGCACCAGAACTCCACTTCATTTAGAATTGATTCCAAAAGAGAATAGTGAAAACATCGCTGAATTTGGTAGATATGTAGGGGGTGACTGGGAGAGTTTAGATAAATTGGCTTTTTCACTTCCTAATCCAACTTTAGAAGAACAAAAGAATATTGGTGCTTTAATAGAGAAAATGACAATAGAAATAGTTGGAAATAATTCAAATATAAGTGATGTTCCTATTCATTTAAAAATCTATTCCAAATCAATTCCTAACTTGACACTTATTGATTTACCTGGTTTAACTATGGTTGCATGTACGGATAGAGGACAACCAAAAGATATTAAAGAGAAAATAAGGGCGTTGGTAGGAAAATATATTGAAAGAGAGAGCACAATCATTTTAGCGGTTATGCCTGCGAGGACGGATATTGAAGCGGATATGGGACTGGATTTGATTAAACAATATGACCCAAATGGTGAAAGGACGGTTGGTGTTTTGACGAAAATTGATTTAATGAATGATAGTACGGATATTGTTGATTACTTAAAAAATAATGTTTCGAAGGATTTACAATTGAATTATGGTTATTATGCTGTAAGGAATAGAACAACTAATGAAAAGAAGAAGATGAGTGTTATTGAAGGTTTCAAAGTTGAAGATGAATATTTCAGGAAACACCCTACATATGGACGGCTTAATGATAAAAGTAGATTAGGTGTTGTTAATATGACAAAGAATTTAAGTGAAGTTTTAGTTGGAAAAATAAAAGAGAGTTTGCCATTTGTCTTGGGACAAATTAATACAAGATTACAAAAAATAAATGACGATATGTTAGAAATGGGAACAAATTTACCTGAAACAGGTGAAGCAAAATATTCATTAGTCCATTCTCTCATTAACCATTTTAATAAAAATTTCTGCTATATCATCGAGGAGAGGGGAGGAAAAATAAATACAGGTAGAAATATTAAAGATATTTTTGTAAAATTCAGGGAGAATGTTGGTGAATTGAATCCATTTAATAATTATGAAGAAAATAAAGATTATATAAGTGAGTGTATAAGGAATTGTGAGGGTAATCATATGACATTCCCGTCACCACCAATAGAGGTTTTAGAGAAGTGTTTAACTGATAGTGGAAGAGAACCTATATCTATATTAATAGAACCCTCAAAGAGATGTTGTAAGGATATATCTGTTGAGTTAATGGGATTAGTTGATGAATTATTGGGATCGAAGAAGATGAGTAGATTTCCTAATTTAACGAAGAAGATAAAGAATGAATTGACTGCTAATATTTTAACAGATGAGATGGATGTAACAAATAAGAAGATTGATGAGTTATTGAGAACTGAAATTAATTACATATGGACTGATGATAAAGTGTTTCGTGAAGCATTGAATAACTTGTCTGGAAAGAATTTACAGGATGAGGATACAAATGTAAGACAGATGAATATGTTGTTGAAATTATATTATGATACAATAATAGAGAATGTGCGTAACAATGTTCCAAAGATAGTAATGTATTTTTTGATAAAAAAAATAGAAAATGAAATTAATATGAATTTTTATGAAAAGATTATGTCAATAGAAATAGATGAATTATTGGAAGAAGAGGGGAATATATCATTAAAGAGAAAGGATTTGAAATGTGAAATGGAGAGATTAATAACGGCGAAGAAATCTATAAATAGTATTTTGTAAGTGTATTGGGATGATTTTTTTTCATAAAAAAATAAAAAATGAAAAAAAATAATATATATAAAAAAATAATATGAAATTGTTGTATATGTCAATACAAATCAAGAGTATTACTAAAAAAGGTCAAAGCAAAGGGATTGGTGATGATTTTGATAAGTTATTCAAGATGTTTAGTTCTTTGAATGATAAAATGGATATTATAAATGATAATGTTTTAGATTTACAGGAGGAAGTTGAGAGGATTAATAAAAAGAGTGATCGAACGAATTATGAAATGAATGATAAAATGAGTGATATTATGAATAATATTAATAGTATAAATAAGGATTTTGATATTATTAAAAATGGTAAGATTTTCATTAATAATAATAATTACAAAGAATTAAATGAGAGGACATATAAGGATATAATGGAAGAATTAAGTGTTGAATATTTGTTAAAGAAATTGAGTTTGAGGAGTGAGCGTAGTATATTAACTGTGATGGAACAGTATTTTAAATCAGACACAAGTAATGAGAATTATAAAGTGAATTTTCCAGTGAAATGTAAAGGAAAAGTTGATTTCGAATATTTCACAGATGGTAAATGGATTGATGATAGATATGGTAGTAATGTAGTTGATTTGATTTTTAAGAATTTCCAGAATATGTTCTTAAAGATTAATCTGTATCCAAATAATGTAAATTTGAATGCTATGATTGAAAATCAACAATTTATTAATAAAATGAATAGTGCGACATTTAAAAAGGAGTTTAAAAAGAAACTTCGTGATGAATTATTGAAATTCAGTTAATTTTTATTTTTTTTTTTATAATTAAATATTTGTTGAAATTTTATTTAATAAACTTCAACAAAATCTTTTTTCCAAAGTTTAATCAATTTTGAATTTTTTTCCTGTTTTTCATTACATAAAATTTCCAATTTTTTTGTATTATCAACAGGAGTTGAAACAATTTCAGCGATCTTTTTATCATAAGCGTTTGTAATAAACTCTTTTAGTTTCAGGTTCTCTTCTTCCAATTTGGAAATGAGTGCTTTTGTTTCTGTCTCTTTATTGATTTTCTTTTGGTCCATAAGAGACGTAGTCCATCGATTTCCTGATTTAGGCTTTTTCTTTTCAATTTTCACCTTGAAATCTTCTTTTTCCTTAGGTTTATCTTCCTCATCTGTTTTGAAGAGAGAGTTCGACCAAAGGGAATTATTCTTCTCTTTTGTTTTTTCAGGTTCTTTCTTAGGCTCTGGCTTCGGGTTAGGAATGTGTTCCTTTTTAGGTTCGCAATTGAAACTCTTTTTGGGAATTTTCTTACACTCTTCATTATGAACGTGTTCCTTCACCGGAAGTAGTGTCACGTTATTATTCCGTTTATGGAGGTCAAAATGGAGACAGATCATAACCTTACCCCTTTCTCCATTAGGATTTTTATGACACGCCTTGAAAGTTTTACCTTCAAATTGAAAATCGTAATGAAAATCATCACGAACATTGTAACAATACCTTCCTAAGAAGGTATTTGTGCAATTTGTTACATAGAAATTAGACGTTGTAATATTAAACTTCTTTTTCATATAACTTTTAGTTGCCTTCAGGAAAGTTTGTTTAAACTCGACTGAGTAATTAAGAGGATTATATAGAATATCTTTGAAAGAATACTTCAATCTCTTGAGATTTTGGTCGTAACGGTCGTGTTCTTGGTTTTTACATTTATTCATAACGCAAAAGTAACACGTCTTCTTATTAGTGAGTAAATCGATAAGAGAGCATTCTTTGAAATCATCATTCCTCTTACTTCCTTTATTAATAGTTTTCCATTGAGTAGTATTAGACATACTCAAAAAGATATTTTTCGGTTCTAAAAAAAAATAATTCATTTTTTTTTATTTTATATATTTTTATTAAAGAAATAAGGATTATTATTAAATCGATGCCATATTATTTATAATAGAATTGAACTCTTCACTTATATTAAATGTAGTATTAGAGTTTTGTTCTGAAACATTATAAGTTGGATTTATCTGCTCATATTGATATCGTGAGACGTTTTCTGGGAGTATATAAATATTGAATTCATTTGGTAATGCTTGAACTTTATAAATACCGTGTTTAAAAAGTTTCTTTGAAAGCATAGATGAAACAACTTGTAAATCTTTTGTATTACTCATTATAGTGACTTTAGATTTACCTTCACGTGAGGCTTTATATAATAAAGGTAGAATATCTTGATAATATTTTTCACATTTTAAGTATTTGGATTTAAATGAAAGATGAGAAAAATTTATATTATCATATAAATTTATATCCTTTTTTATTTTGAAATCTTCTATTTTCGAATTATACATTTTTTTATAATCTTTTATATTGTCTAAAATGGTAATTAAACGCCTATTTAGCGATCTATCTGTATATTTCAATATCGTTTCACTTCTACATATAGGGCATTTATAGTTTGGTAAGTCGAAATTGCTACGGACTTCATCTTCTGCTTCTTTATCACAGTTATACATACACTCTTCACAAACAGAATGTCCACAGCAATATATTCGTGGATTAACGAAAATACTTAAACAAACGGGACAGTTTAGATTATCATCATATTCGAGATTTATTTGATCTGTCATATATAATAAGTAAATTTATTAATTTTAACATTAAACGTATAAAGATACTTTTTTTATAAAAAAAAAATGAATTTATTTTTCCAGAGGTATTTTTGGTAGAGTAGTTATTGTAATAATTAATGAGTTATTTCAGGACAAATTCAACTAACAAATCAGACAAAAAAGCTTCTTCAATCGTAAGGATTTTTTTAAAGAATTACATTCACCAAAGTTTATATAAATACAATAAAAAGATGATTTCATTTAAAGGAAAAGCGATTAAAAAAATTTCTAATTTGGAGAAAGGAGGTAAGAAGGTAGGTTTGACGACCGCTAATAAATGGTTTAATAAATATATTAATAAATTTGCTTACTCTATATTTAATGCTGACGATGAAATTATTTTTAATAGAACTGAAATGAATAAAATTAAAAAACTGATTATTAATGCCTAAATCATTAGGTATTTTTTATAAAAAAAATTGAAAATATTTTATTTAAGATATATTTTTATTGATTTTTAGTATGTCTAATTCTGAGAATATTTCTGATGATTTACAAAAAGTACTGAAAAACAGTATGAATCCTAAAACAAGCGATTTACTTAACGAAACTTCAAATAGTAAGGCTGTTAAGCCAAAAGAAACGGTCAATGAGATTTGTTCTTGTGCCATGAAGTTTCAAACTAAAGGTAAGGCACGTGATGCCATTCAAAAAGGGAGAGAAGTTATTTTGGTGACTATCGAGGAGACGGTTACTAATAAGAAAACTGGAACAACGATGAAAGAAGTGACCCGGGCATTTTCACGTTGTAAAAAAACAGTGAAAGAAGATGGTATGTGTTGGAAACATTCCAATTCAAAAAACATTTTCAATTATCTTAAACTAAGCGATAAAAATGATTGTATGATTGCTACGGGTAATGAGGAATTCTTTAAGAAAAAAGGGAAACTTATTCAACCTTCGGACAAGAAGCGTTTAAATATTGACCAGGTTCTAAAAGAATGTATCGAAAACAAGGAGCATTATACTAAACTCATTGATTTCGCTAAAACTTTAATTTCAGTAGAAAAACAGAAACCTAAAATGAGTATGTCTTTTGATATTGGCAACAATGAAGAAGAAGAAGAAGAAGAGGTTGTTGAAACACCTGTTAAAGAAAAAGTCGTTGAAAAGGTTAAAGATCCTTTTTCGGAAGAAGAACTTGAAGAAGACGATGCGTCTGGTGACGAGGCGTCTGGTGACGAGGCGTCTGGTGACGAGGCGTCTGGTGACGAGGCGTCTG
>ERZ807291.6130-NODE-6130-length-14668-cov-4.300349_pt1 | contig 14668 bp, 14 predicted proteins | sample MGYA00521257_ERZ807291 | MGnify/ENA primary metagenome ERZ807291 (study PRJEB31413, sample SAMN03169783) | marine metagenome | biome: Marine; feature: Water; material: Subsurface seawater | place: North Sea | collected 2011-04-28 | depth 1 m m ...
ATTACGTTGGATGATGGTTTCAAATACGATATCCTGAAAATGTGTTTTAACATCCTCAACCACTTGATTGCACAATCGCAAACGGCTGTCGTACATGGTAAGTAAAATACCTTCAATTTCCAGGTGCTTATTTAAATGAGTTTGAATGATCTTAATGGTGTTTAATAACTTACCTAATCCTTCAAGAGCGAAGTACTCGCATTGTACGGGTATGATTACGCTATCAGAAGCTACCAAAGAATTGGTGGTGATTAATCCCAAAGATGGAGAACAATCTATGATAATGAAATCATAGGCATCCTTTAATGGTTTAAGCGTACCAGCCATAATATGCTCTCGGTTTGGCATGTCTAGAAATTCAATTTCAGCTCCCACCAAATCAATATTCGAGGGCATGATATCTAAAAATGGAGTTTCTGTGCTCAGGATTACATCCTGAGGACGAATATCTTGTACCAAACATTCGTAAAGTCCCAATTTGATGTTTTTGGGATTTAAGCCTATTCCTGAAGAACTATTTGCCTGCGGATCCGCATCTACCAGAAGTGTCTTGTATTCAAGAACAGCCAAGCTAGCCGCTAAATTGATCGCAGATGTAGTCTTTCCTACGCCTCCTTTTTGGTTTGCAATCGATATTATCTTACCCATATTGTTATTGTTTCTATTTGTTTGCCGTGCAAAACCAATAATTTACGGCTGAACGAAAAAGCATATTTTTGTTTTCCATTTTGCTCAACCAAAAATTCCAATGATGCCCTGCTGCTCCAATCAAAACCAGATTAGAAAAAACAAATTTATCTCATTCGGCTCTGTGTTTCCTACATCCGGACTGATCGTTTTATTCACTTTTTTTGGGTTTGGGTGTGGTGAAAATGTGGATAAGATTCCGGAGGCTCAGGTTTTTCGGTATAATGAGGATGTTTCGGTGAATACCCTTGATCCGGTTTACATAAAATCACAATCTGAAATATGGATTGGGTCACAGATTTACGAGGGTTTAGTTGCATTAAACAATGAACTAAAGCCAGTACCTCAAATTGCCAAATACTGGGAAATAAGCGATTCGGGACGTGTGTATAAGTTTGTGATCAGACCGGGCTTGCAATTTACCTCAACGGATACGGATAAAAACGGGGATCTCCCTCAAAAACATCGCGATTTGGGTGTTCGTGATATTGCATACAGTCTTTATCGCCTATTAGATCCAAAAACGGCTTCTCCAGGTGCATGGATACTGAATGATAAAATGGATTTCCCCAAGAATATTGGAAATCAAACGAATATCAATTACGATGATTGTCGAAATCAAATTACATCACCCATTTATACGCCGAATGATTCTACAGTTATCCTGCGATTAAACCGACCATTCCCAGCCTTTTTATCTTTATTGGCTACCAATTTTGCATGGATAACCCCATACAATTCAAAAGATTTGGCCTTTAAACCAATTGGAAGCGGCCCGTTTTATTTACGTCGTTGGGAAAACGATGTGAAGATGGTTTTATTGAAAAACGAAACGTACCATATGAAGGATAATGGAGCACAACTGCCTTATCTGAACGCAGTAAACATCAGTTTTGTTAAAAGTAAGCAAACGGCTTTTATGCAGTTTATGGCGGGGAATTACGATTTTTTTAATGGTGTTGATGCTTCTTTTATTGACGAATTGCTAACCGATAGTGCCACTCTAAATCCAAAATATGCCTCGAGAATAAAGGCCTTATTAACCGATTTCTTAAATACTGAATACATAGGATTTTATTTAGGCGATTCATTAAATGGGCGGCTCAATCCCTACACCGACAAAAATCTCCGAAAAGCCTTACAATTGGGTATCGATAGAAAGGCTTTGTTGAAATATTTAAGAAATGGCTTAGGTGTAATTGGCGGTCAGGGATTTGTACCCCCTGCATTATTAATAAATAACGATAGTACAAACCATCAGCAAAATCCTAGAAACCAGATTCAATTCGAATCATCATTGGCCAGACAATACTTTGTGAAGAGTGCATTTTTCAATACGCCGAATAAATTCAAACCACTGGTTTTAACGACTACCACGGATTATCTTGATATGGCGGTTTTTCTGCAAAATGCATGGAAACAAATTGGCATCGAGGTAAAAATTGAAATTCAAACAGGTGGAATGCTGCGCCAACTCCGAAATGCGGGTAAATTGGGAATGTTCAGAGGCTCTTGGATTGCAGATTATCCAGATGCAGAAAATTACTTAGCCTGTTTTTATGGTGCATATAAATCTCCCAATGGACCTAATTATACCCATTTTGATTCCCCAGATTTTGATCGTGTTTTTGAAAAAGTAGCCTTTGGGAAAATCGAATCTGAAAAAGATATATCGGACCGATATGATGCTGCCATATTGGCTAATGACATCACTAAGGAAGAAGCACCTATTGTTGTATTGTATTACGATAAAAGTGTTCGTTTGATGCAAAAAAACATTACAGGATTATCAAACGACCCTATAAATAGATTGGATTTACGATTCGTGAAGAAAATCAAAAACTAGCTTTGAAGAAAGCCGATAGGGCAGGATTTTCGTCGTATCCGCGTTCTAGATGGTCATTGCTGCCTACCCAACCAACTTTTCCCTGATAAATGAAAATAATTTTATGTCCGATATCGGCAACGGTTTTCATGTCGTGGCTGTTGATTACGGTAGTTATGCCGAGGTCTTCCGTTATTTGAACCAATAAATCGTCAATAACTCTGCTGGTTAAGGGGTCAAGTCCAGAATTCGGCTCATCGCAAAAAAGATATTTAATCGGTAAGGCAATGGCACGGGCAATTCCTACTCGCTTTTTCATACCTCCAGAAATTTCAGAAGGATATTTAGAATTGCAATTAACTAGGTTGACTTTAGCCAAACATTCGTTTACGCGGGCAATTCTATCCGATGCCTTTAAATCCGAGAACATTTTTAAAGGAAACTCGATATTTTCTTCAACGGTTAGGGAATCAAAAAGTGCGTTATTCTGAAATAACATGCCAATTTCCCGGCGTAAAATCTGTCGTTCCTTGTAATCCATGGTGCCCAACAGGCGATTATCGTATCGAATATTGCCGGTATCGGGTTGTAACAACCCAACAAGACATTTTAACAATACCGATTTACCACTACCACTTGAACCAATGACCAAATTGGGTTTGCCCGGTTCGAATTTCAGGTTGATGTCGTTAAGAACATGCTTATCGTTAAACGATTTATATAGTCCTTCAACTTCGATCATAATCCAAGAAATATTTGAGCAATTACGAGATCAAAAAATAAAATGGCAATACAGATTTTGGTAACCGCTTTTGTGCCGGCTTCTCCTACTTCTAATGCACCACCCTCGGTATAATAACCTTGAAAAGAACTTAAACTTGTAATTAGAAAGGCAAAAATGAAACCCTTAATTAGCATGATTTTTACGTATTCAGCGTGGAATACCATTCTCGCACCTTCGACTAAATCGTCAAGTGTAAGTGCGCTAGTAAATTTAGTTGCTAATATTCCGCCATACAGCAATAAAAAATTCGCTACAATAATCAAACTTGGAATCATAATCAAACCTGCAACGATCTTAGGCAAAGCTACAAACGAGGCAGAATTAATACCCATAACCTCATAGGCATCTATTTGTTCTGATATTTTTTTATTTCCAATTTCAGAGGCAATATTGGCGCCTATTTTACCTGCTAATACCAAACACGTAACGGTTGGAGCTAATTCTAATATTGCAGAAGTACTCACAACAGCGCCAACTACAAATTTTGGAATTAGCTGGGTAGGGAAAAGGTCACTTGGTGTTAATAATTGATTGGCTGTTTGAATGGTGGTTACAGCACCCGTAAATGTGGCAATTAACATCACAACTAAAAGCGACTCGATACCAATATTGTGCATTTCGCGGAAGGTGATTTTCCAAAACACAGGCCATTTCTGTGGGCGTTTCAATACGTAACGCATGAATATGGCAAAGCGACCTAATTCCGTGAAAAAACTCATTTAAGCCGTGAAATTACATCAAAAACGCAGCCATCCCAAATAAGGCTTTGTTAAATTTGGCTAACTAATTTTACTCCAAATGGTTCTGTTGGGCGTTTTTTGTAACTCGTATCGTATCGGAGCACTTTCTGGTAAGGTCAGTAGCTCATCAAAATCTAGCCAACTTTCGGCTTCTGCTCTTGCTGCTATTAATATGGCTTCGTCTTTTCTGATATCACTTAATTTCAAATCAAGAATACCACTTTGTTTTGTTCCGTCCAACTCCCCTGGACCTCTCAGTTCTAAATCTACTTTGGCAATTTCAAATCCATCGGTTGTTCGGACCATGGTTTGGATACGCTTTTTTCCATTTGATGACAAGGGATATCCGGACATAAGTAAGCAATAACTTTGTTCAGCGCCACGTCCGACCCGACCTCTCAATTGGTGGAGTTGTGAAAGTCCAAAACGTTCGGTATTCTCAATAACCATGACACTGGCATTGGGAACGTTAACCCCCACTTCAATTACCGTAGTTGCCACCATAATTTGTGTTTTGCCCGATTTGAATTTATGCATTTCCGATTCTTTTTCAGCAGGCTTCATGCGCCCATGCAACAAACTGTAGGTATAAGTGGGAGGGGGTAAATATTCACAAACCATATCGTAGCCCGACATTAAACTTTGTAATGCGAGTTTGGGGGAATCCTCTATTAGCGGAAATACATAATAAACCTGACGTCCTTTAGCTATTTCATCTTTTAAAAAATCCATTACCAAGGCTCTATTGGCTTCATTTCTGTGAACGGTAATAATGGGTTTCCTTCCTTTAGGTAATTGATCGATGATACTCACATCCAAATCGCCGTAAAGTGTCATAGCCAGGGTTCTTGGAATTGGCGTTGCGGTCATAACCAAGATATGGGGCAACACCCGTCCTTTTTTCCAAAGCCTGGCTCTTTGTGCAACTCCGAATCTATGTTGTTCATCAATTACGACCAAGCCAAGAGATTTGAATTTTACATCGTCCTCCAGTAAGGCATGCGTTCCAATAATTATTTGAATTTCGCCCTCTGCTAGAGCTTCTAAAAGTAGAGTTCGATTCTTTTTAGTCGTTGATCCGGTTAATAAACCAACTTTCAAACCAAGTGGCTCGAGTGCCTCTCCAATTCCAATTGCATGTTGTTGGGCTAAAATTTCAGTTGGAGCAATTAAGCAACTTTGATAGCCATTATCCAGAGCGAGTAGCATGCTCAACTGAGCTACCATGGTTTTACCACTTCCTACATCCCCTTGTAACAATCGATTCATCTGCTTTCCAGATTTCATGTCGGCGCGTATTTCTTTAATTACGCGCTTTTGAGCATCGGTAAGTTCAAAGGGTAGGTGATTTTCGTAATAATTTAAGAATTGTTGTCCTACGTTTTCAAAAATCAATCCTTTATAGGTGCGGTTACGTGATCCTTTTAACTGAAGATGACGCAATTGCAAATAAAATAATTCTTCAAATTTCAAACGTTGAGTCGCACGTTCTAAATCTTGAGGATTTTTTGGTGCATGTAAACTTTTAACAGCCTCAGTTCGCGAGATGAAATTGAATTTTTTCAGGGTACTTTCTGGGAGGTTTTCGGGAATGTGAAAGTCTTTATCTTCTACAACTTGTTTACTTATTTTAGCGAGTAGTTTATTCTCGACTTTTTTCCGTTTTAAACCTTCTGTTAATGGGTAAACCGGTGTTAAACCTAACTGAGATAGTTGAATATCTTGTCCAATTATTTGTAATTCTGGGTGTGCAATGTTGAAATGTCCACGGAAATTTTGAATCTTTCCATAAGCGAGATATGGAGTCTGGTTTTTTAAAGATTGTGCAATCCATTTGGCTCCTTGAAACCAAATCAACTCAATTTGGCCCGTCTCATCTCGTAACATGGCGGTATAACGTTGTCCCGCACCAATTCCCTGAAACTCACCTGGAATAATTACGCCTTTAAGCTGAACATAAATATCGGTGTATTCAGGGCTTTGAATGATGGGTGTTATTTTTGATCGGTCTTCATGTCTAAAAGGGTAGTGGCTTAATAAATCTGCAATCGTAAAAATACCCAATTCTGTATTCAACGCCTGTGCCTTGGCCGGTCCAACTCCTTTTAAAAATTCAATTTTTGTATCCAAAGCCAAGGGCATCCAACAAAAATACTAATTTTCTAACGCTTGGAGTTTTTACAAACTTGTTGATTTACGTAAATTGCAAATAGTAAACCCATTGAATTGAATATGTTATGAGAGCATTTGGATATTTATTCGCTTTTTTTCCGGCATTGTTATTTTTAATTTCATTAGAATCAAGTGGAATTCTAGCTTGGTTGTGTGTTGGAGTCGTTTTCATAATCATTCCCATTTTGGAATGGCTAATAGGAGTGCGGAATAATCAACTCACCACAGAACAATTGAAATTAAGATCTCAAGATAAAAGATTTGATCTTGTTTTGTATGCTTTGGTTCCCGTTCAATGGGTCTTAATTCTGATTTTTGGCAACTTTTTTTCAATTATTCCCATATCAAATTGGGGATTCGAGGAATGGGGGAAAATCATGGGAATGGGTATATTGTGTGGAAGTTACGGGATCAATGTAGCTCATGAATTGGGTCATAGAAATTCCAAAATGGAACAGAAAATGGCGCAATCCTTACTTCTGACATCCTTGTATATGCATTTTTTTATAGAGCATAATCGAGGGCATCATAAACATGTTGCAACTCCAGAAGATCCTTCAACGGCAAGATTGAATGAGCCTGTTCAACTTTTCTGGATGCGTTCCATGTTTCAGACTTGGGTGAAATCATGGCAATTGGAATTTGAAAGACTGAAGCGCGAGAATCTACCGCGTTTCCATTACAGCAATCAGATGTTGCAATTTCAATTGATTCAGTTGATCTATATGGGAATCGTGTATCTTTTGTTTGGGGGAAATGGATTTACAGCTTTGTTAATTGCAGCCTTTGTTGGTGCTGTATTACTTGAGACCATAAATTACATCGAGCATTACGGATTGCTGCGCAAAAAAACAGCGCAAGGTTATTACGAGCTTGTAGAAACCAAACATTCATGGAACAGCAATCATTTAATCGGTCGATTATTGCTTTTTGAATTATCAAGGCATTCGGATCACCATTATAAATCACATAAAAAATATCAGGAATTGCAATCAGCACCTGAAGCACCGCAAATGCCTACTGGATACCCAGGAATGATGGTGTTGAGTATGATTTTTCCATTATGGTTCTGGATGATGAATAAGCGAGTGGCTCAATTCAATTCCTAGATTGTATCTTTGCGACTATGTTATCAGGAAAAACTGCTTTGATTACCGGTGCTTCTCGAGGTATAGGAAAAGGAATCGCCGAAGTGTTTGCTAAAAATGGTTGTAATATCGCATTTACGTTTGCCAGTTCTGTAGAAAAAGCCCGTGCATTTGAGGCAGAATTGTCAGAAAAATACGGAGTAACAGTAAAAGGATACCAAAGTAACGCGGCAGATTTCAAACAAAGTGAAACCCTTGCAGAGCAGGTGATTTCTGAATTTGGCAAAGTAGATATTCTTATCAATAACGCAGGTATTACCCGCGATGGTTTGATGTTACGTATGTCGGAAGAACAGTGGGATGAGGTAATCAACACCAATTTAAAGAGTGCTTTTAACCTGACCAAATCCTTCTTGCGTCATTTCCTAGGAAATAAAGCAGGCAGTATCATTAATATGTCAAGTGTTGTTGGGGTTACTGGTAATGCCGGACAAGCAAATTATTCAGCCTCAAAAGCGGGAATGATTGGATTTACAAAAAGTATTGCCAAAGAATTAGGTTCCAGAAATGTGCGTTGCAATGCTGTGGCACCTGGATTTATAGAAACAGAAATGACAGAAGCTTTAGATGAGAATATACGTAAAGGTTGGACCGATACCATCCCTTTGAAACGTGGTGGAACTCCTGAAGATGTTGCTCAAGCTTGTCTATTCTTAGCTTCAGACATGAGTACGTATATTACCGGACAAACCATATCGGTTTGCGGTGGAATGTTGATGTAAAATTTCACATCAGTCAAAAGTCAAACTCTGAATAAATTTCTTTTTAAAACAACTTATTAATCATCATCCGATAACTTAAAATGGCATTAGATCAAGTAGATGTAGATGAGCAGTTTTCTGACGAAAAGAATATGGGCTTTTTTGATCATTTAGATGAATTAAGAGCTCGACTTGTAAAAATTGCCTATATAATACTTGTAACCACAGTAAGCGCATTCATATGGGTAGATACCTTGTTTGAAAAGGTTATTATGGCTCCATTTTCTCAAGGATTTTGGGGATATGAATTCTTTTGTAAGGCAGGTAGGCTGATTATGAATGACGATACCCTTTGTTGGGATCCTCCCAAGCTTATTATGCAAAGTATGCAGGTTCAAGGACAATTTGTGAGTGCATTTAAAATTGCCTTGGTGGGTGGGTTCATTCTGAGTTTTCCTTTTGTAGTTCGCCAGCTATGGTTATTCGTTAAACCGGCGTTAAACAAGAATGAAATCAAACGGGTGCAAAAGAGTTTATTTGTCGTTTCTCTGCTGTTTTTTGCAGGTGTTTTATTCGCCTATTTTTTACTCGTTCCGGTAGCGACTAATTTTTTACTTTCATTTAGCTTGAGTGATAAAATTCAAAATATCATAACCATTTCAAGTGTTACAGGTTTTGTTACTTTTATGAGCTTGGCAACGGGTTTGGTATTTGAATTGCCCGTGTTGATATACATTCTCACTAGTATTGGCCTGATTTCTTCAGATTTCCTCAAAAAATATTGGAGATATGCAGCCGTTGTGATTTTCATAATTGCGGGAATAGCAACTCCATCTCCTGATGCATTTTCTCAATTACTTTTGGGGATTCCATTGATGTCTTTATATGTCTTAGGTATCTTTATTGCCAAGCGCGTTGAGAAACGTAAAGCAACTGAATTAAACGACTAAAATTATCCATTGAAAATATAAAAAAGTAAATATGAAATATTCAATAGCAATCGGTTCTGACCATGCCGGATTTGATGTGAAGCAAAAGATTATTCAAGCTTTAGAATCAGGCGATTTACAAGGGTTTAATGGTGGTATTTCCGATATGGGTCCTGACTCATCTGATCGTGTCGATTATCCCGACTTTGCTCATAAAGTGGCTCAAGCGGTTTCTGAAGGAACCTGTAATTTGGGTATTTTGATTTGTGGAAGTGGTAATGGAGTTTGTATCACCGCTAACAAACATGAAGGTATTCGTGCAGGTTTGGCTTGGGATACTGAATTGGCTTCACTCGCCCGTGAACATAATAATGCGAATATAATTTGCTTGCCCGCTAGGTTTGTTTCTGAGGAAAAAGCCATAGATATTGCCAAAGCATTTTTAGAATCTGCATTCGAGGGTGGAAGACACCAAGATAGAGTTGCTAAAATAGAAGCCTAATTCAAATGAAAGAGGAAATCTCATCCGTTCAAATGCTCGGATTGAAACTTCCAACGGATCCACGTTGGGTCAATATTGCCGAGAAATCAATCGAGGAAATTCTGATTGATCATGCATTTTGTGAACAAAAAGCAGCTACTACCGGGATTTCTTTGATAGTTCGATTTCCAGACTTGGAGAAACTTGTTCAAGAGGTAACGCCATTGGTTGCAGAGGAATGGGGACATTTTAGACGCGTTCTGAAAGAGATGGGAAAAAGAGGTGTACAATTAGGGAAAGCGCGAAAAGATGAATACGTTTTAGGGTTGCAATCTCAAATGATTAAAGGCAATTCTAAATTACAATTATTGGAGCAATTGCTTATCTGCGCCTTGATAGAGGCTCGAAGTTGTGAACGATTTAGATTATTAAGTTTGTACTGTTCGGATGAAACCTTGCGTGGTTTTTATCATGAATTTATGGTTTCTGAAGCTGGTCATTACAGAATGTTTATTGATTTGGCCAAGGAGTATTATCCTGAAGATCAAGTGAAAAAACGCTGGCAGGAATGGTTAGACATAGAAGCTGGTGTATTGGCAGGTCTAGACCTAAGGGGAGATCGTGTGCATTAATTGCAAAAAGTCATGAAAGAAATAATTGCATTTTTCGAAGAATTATCGCCAGTAATGCAAGGCCTAACAGGGTCTATGTTTACCTATGTAGTTACGGCCTTAGGTGCATCACTGGTATTTTTTATCAAAGATGTGAATCGCGGTTTTATGGATACCTTGATGGGTTTCACAGCAGGTGTTATGTTGGCTGCAAGTTTCTGGAGTTTATTGAATCCAGCAATTCAAATGGCAGAATCTTCATGGGGTGCTCAATTGGCTTGGGTGCCTGTTGGTATTGGGTTTTTGGCAGGTGCATTCTTTTTGTTTGGTTTGGATCAATGGTTGCCGCATTTGCACTTGAGTGATCCAATTGAAAAATCAGAAGGTGTAAAGACCAATTGGAATAAAACAGTTTTGTTGGTTTTGGCCATTACCCTGCATAATATACCTGAGGGTCTGGCTATTGGAGTGGCATTTGGCGCAGTAGCTGAAGGAATACCCGGCGCAGATTTAGCAGGAGCAATTGCATTGGCAATTGGTATAGGCATTCAAGATTTTCCGGAAGGTATGGCAGTAGCACTGCCTTTGCGTCGATTCGGTTTATCGAGAATGAAGTCATTCTTATGGGGACAGTTAAGTGGGGTAGTAGAACCAATTGCGGCGGTTTCGGGTGTTTGATTGGTTATGACGATGCAGAGCATTTTGCCTTATGCTTTGGCCTTTGCTGCGGGTGCTATGATTTATATTGTAGTAGAAGAAGTAATACCGGAATCGCAAAGAGACGGACATACAGATAAAGCAACCCTGGGATTGATGATAGGATTTGTATTGATGATGTCCCTAGATGTGGGATTGGGCTAGTTTCAATCAGGGAAGACCCAATTCAATGGAGAGTTTGGCAGTCAATACGATTTTTTAACTAATACCAAGTTGAACGTATCAATAAAATGGCATTATTATAAATGCCCAATTTTGATTTTATATTAATCGTAGAAATACTCTTCGGTCTTTTGGAAATTACCGAAGTTGAAATAATAGTTAATACCTATTTGTAAATTTCCACCTTTGAAAGTTAAAGGAAATTCCCCGCTGAAAAATTCACTGTGTTGTACACGCAATCCATGTGTAGTATTGAGCGGCTGATAATACGTTAAATGAAATTCATATCGGTTTCCACCCTCGGTATTTCCACCAAAAGCCACCCCAACGAACCCCAATGCATTCCATACGCGTTGTTGCTCTTGAATAATCCTAAAACGAGTTCCAGCATCTTGGTTATTGAACGTATCTAACGTGGAATTACCTAATTCATAATTGAAAGAAAAGCCGAATTTTTCAGAAATATAATTCGATTTTCCAAATTGTTGACGCAAAGCCATACCCAATCGGCCTGTGAAATAATTCATGCCGTTATTAATGGAGGTGTTGAATGCCATCGTATCGTTATTAATTTTATATCCAGCATTCAAATATCCAATTCCAAAAAGTAGGCTTGTAGCGCGGTTTAAATCGTAACTTAATTGCAAGTTGCCATATCCTCCAAGTCGATTTCTAGTTGAAAATTGATTGGCTAAGGTATCGCTTCCGGGTGTTTTAGAAAATCCAACTCCTGCAGATGCTCCGACCATCCAACGACTTTGAGATAAAGCAGTGCCCAAAGAACCTAAACAAAGAATAATACTTAGCAATAAAGATTTCATTGAGGACAAAGTTACACCTTTGTAGCAATATATGTTAGGTCGAATCGTCGTACCTTTGCTTCATGAATAATTCAGCGGCGCGTATCTTAAAAGCATTTGCAGATGCACTGGATTTGCACAATACTCATCCAGAATTTATTGAAGCCAAATACCAAGCCCAAATTCATAACCCGTGGTTCACCGAAGAGTCAATTGCCAATAGTATTGGTGGATGGCAACACGCTTTAAATGAAGAATCGCGTTTAAAATGGTTAGAGTCGAATCGCGTATCAGCAGATAGTAAATCAGATAAATTGGGAATTATTGGAGCTGGTAACATTCCTTTTGTGGTGATGCATGATGTTATCAGTGCTTGTGTTTCGGGATACAGTCTAAATTTGAAGCTTTCTTCAGATGATAATATACTCCCTAAAATTTGGATATCACTTGCTGAGGAAATATTAGGAGATACCTTAAAGATCAATTATACAGATCAATTGAAAGAGATTGATCGTGTTATTGCTACGGGCAGCAATAATACCCACAGATATTTTGAATATTATTTTAGAGATAAACCTTGTATTTTAAGAAAGAACAGGCATAGTGTGGCTGTATTGCCAATGGCATCTGAACTAACCGAGTCACAGGTGATGGGTTTAGGAGAAGATGTTTTTGCATATTTCGGTATGGGTTGCCGAAATGTTACGCAGCTGTTTATCCCTAGGGAATTTGATTTTGCAGGTTTATTCCCTATTTGGGAAGAAAAATATGGTGAGTTAATCAATCACCATAAATACGTCAATAACTACCATTATCACAAAGCTTTGTTGTTGATGAACCTAGACCCTCATATTGATGCGGGTTTTGTATTGTTCAAAGAAAGAAATACGCTTCACGCACCCGTAGGTTTGGTGAATTATACCTATTACGATGAAATTTCTGAGGTTTCGCAATACATCAAAGAGCATGAAGATGAAATACAATGTATTGTTTCGGAAGGAACGTCTATTGACGGATTGCCATTTGGTACCGCGCAAAAACCAGAGCTCTGGGATTATGCAGATGGTATTAATACCCTAGAATGGCTGAATACCTGAATCGAGTGTACAAAATCCCTAATCTTAATTTAGGTTATTTCAACAATGGGAGTAAGAGGTCACAAACTTCTTCTGCCATAGGCGTTACGGTGTCTAATTCCGGATTAATCTCCGTGATTTCAAAACACTTTGTATTGGGATTATTCCAAAAGTAGTTAATTGTAGACCGCGCTTGTTCTTTGCTTAAGCCACCTTTTACGGGTGTTCCTGTACCATGTGATATGGATGGATCCATACTGTCAACATCGAAACTTACATACCAATCGGTGACATTTTCCCTAAAATGGTTTTTTATCTCAGATAAAGCCCATTCGATTCCATTTTTGTGCACATCCTCAGCAAAAATCACTTTGATACCTGCTGATTCTATTAAATGCAACTCGGGTTTTTCGTAACTTCTGATTCCTATAAAAACTATGTTCTCTGGCTTGACAGCATTGCTTTTTTTCAAGCCCTTGATTTCATTCCACAAGGCAATACAGTCTGCATCCAATTCATTAACGGTACATTCTAAATTGTCTTGTTCTATGGCGGTGTTCACCGACATTCCGTGAATATTTCCACTAGGCGTGGTATAAGGTGAATGCAGATCCAAATGGGCATCAATCCAAACGATACCTACGTTGTCCATATTGCGATTTCTGCAAAATCCAGCAATACCACCGATGGCATTACTGTGATCGCCGCTTAACAATAAGGTTGGAGATTTTTGGGTAGCTTGTTCTATGGCATCGGCTAATCTTGATTGGTGATGCAATAGATGTCGGGCTCTTTTTAAATGGGGGAAATATATATGTTCAACATCTTCTGCCTCAACGGTTTGAGACACGCGATGTGGAATATTTGGCAAGGCAATTTTCTTTTCTAATGCATCAATTAATGCATCCGGGCCATTTGATGTCCCCGATTTACCTGCTCCGTATTCCCATCCAGATACTACTATACTTAAAGCTTGCTTATTCATACGGAGGTATTATTACCTCAAAAATAATACAATAAGTCTAAGGTTGTACGCTTCGCTTTCTCCACAAAATATATCCACCTAACTTTTTATCGATAGTGAATTTACGATCGAATTCATAATCTGGGGTAAATGTATTTTTGGTAATGACCTTTATTAAATCAGTATTATTGGCATTCATGGCATGCGATCGTCGTGCACTTTGTTTGGGATATGGATTGTTGACTTCAATGGGGAATTCTGGTATTAATTGTTCAAAATCTTTAGCTGTAAACTCACCATGAAAATACAACGAATAGGTTTTGAAATGCCAGGCCTCTAGGAACACACCGTTTTTTGTTTCGTTTTTTATGGTTTGCGTCAGTTTACCTTGAAGCAAATTTCCAATAGGGGGTAACAACGTAATATGACTTATCAATGCTACTAAACCGCTGATTAAAAATAAAAATCCCGCATGAGGTCTTCGTCCAATTAAATGCAAAATCCACCAGGCGAAAAACCAAAAAGTAAATAAAGCCGCGGGTAATAATGAGGTCCATGACCATGAAGTTCTGTTTTCAAGAAGTCCTTTTGTGAATACATCCAATTTGTTCCAAATCCATTCAGGTAATGGATCCATATGGGCTGTAATAGGTAAAATCCAAAGTACAAGTGCAATACCTAAGGCTGAGAGCGTTAAAGGTAGAATCAACCATTTGGGGAAATGCCATCTGTTTGTGTGGATCAGATATACTTGGTAAGCACCAAAATAGGTGAGTGGCCACCAACACAAACTGCTGTAATGGATAATTTTCGTTGTGGTAATAGAAAATACAATTAGTACGACCCAGAACAATGCGCGCATGAACAAATT
>ERZ807291.6149-NODE-6149-length-14629-cov-7.590915_pt1 | contig 14629 bp, 14 predicted proteins | sample MGYA00521257_ERZ807291 | MGnify/ENA primary metagenome ERZ807291 (study PRJEB31413, sample SAMN03169783) | marine metagenome | biome: Marine; feature: Water; material: Subsurface seawater | place: North Sea | collected 2011-04-28 | depth 1 m m ...
GTCGTACAGTCGTCAACCGCCCCAATCCTCAAAGAACAAGTTTCTGGCCGGTTTAACCGGGGCGTTTTAGGCGCTCCGTAAACGGGGGTAATTTATGGTGTTTCGCCGGGCCGAGATGCCGCGCTGCAGTGTAACAACGGCCCATGCCGGACCGAAGAGTGGACCGGGTCTGGTCAGGCGGTGGTGTCAGGTTTCGTCGACCGGGTCTGTGTGTTGTCGATGACTGAAAACGCGACGCCGTCCTGAGACTGCTTTTGAACACGTTCTGCAATTGCCCGATCGCGAAGATACTCTTCGTATGTCCGAGCCGGACGAAGAAGATAGGGGCTGACCCGTGTTTCCGCTTCCGGGCTTTCGTGTTCCGACATAGCTTTCCTTGCATCTTCGAGTTTGGCGCAGAAAAATCATCCGCTTCAGGTGGCCTAATTCGATTAGCCGCTTGGTCCTGAAGAAATACGATAAAAGCCGCTGCGGATCGAAATCTCAAACCCAATTTTCAAGTTATCCACAACCGAAGATATTTTCCTGTAGATAACTTGGGGATGCCCTTGATGGTTAATGGTTCCGGTCTTCTGATTCCGCGGGTGCTGGCGCGGGTTACGTCGAATTAATTCGTCATCCCGCGACAGGGAACATTAATCATGTTACCAGATCACGGCTTTGACGATTCCAAGAGAAGACGATGTTTCCCGAAAATCTGTTCATTCCGTCGGGCGTTTCTGTCGCCAAGGGCAGGGCGTGCGCCATAGCTCTTTCTGTCATGGGAAACAGTGTTCATCCGGAGGGTGCCGCCCACCGTGTGTGCGGTTGGGCAGCGGGGGTTGTTGAAACGGAAACCCGGCAGACTTTGAATAAATTCCATCGCCGGGGAAATATGGTCCTTGTCGGCAGACTGGCCTTCACGTGAGAGATTTAAATTGATTACACCCAGAACGATCGGATTTATTGCGCTTGCCGGCGCCATACTCGGCTATGGCGGTTTATGGCCGGTATCGAAGACTGCGCTCGAGTTCACGCCTCCGTTCTGGTATGCGTCGATCCGCATTGCGATCGGGGCAACAATTCTGTTCGGCGTTCTTCTGGCGACCGGAAAACTGCGGTTACCGACCCGCCACGACATGCCGCTGGTTCTGAATGTCGGCATTTTCATGATGGCGATCTATACCCTGATGATGCATATCGCGCTGCTCTATGTTGATGCGGGCAGGGCTGCCTTATTGGGGTATACGACGCCTATATGGGTGCTGCCAGCGGCATATTTTATCCTGAAGGAACGTCCGTCACGGCGCCGGCTATTGGGCCTGGCGGTTGCCGTTTCCGGCCTGATGGTCCTGTTCAATCCAGCGAGCTTCGACTGGAGCAATACGGACGTTGTCATCGGGAACCTGCTGCTATTGGGCTGCGGGCTTAGCTGGTCGATTTCGATTGTTCATATCCGGAAGCACAAACCTGTCCGGACACCCCTGCAGCTTGCCCCGTTCCAGCTGTCTCTGGCGGCCGCGCTCATCGCGATCATGGCGTTAATCTTCGATCCCCTGCCGGTGTGGACGGGCGATGCGATCCAGATCGGTGTGTTTACCTATGGCGGGATAATGGGCACAGCGGTGGCGATGCTTTCCGTTACTACAGCTGTGCGTTACCTGCCGACCGTTGTGTCGACTGTGGGGCTTCTGGGCGTGCCTGTATTCGCGCTTACGTTGAGTGTTCTGTTCCTTGGTGAACAGCTGACGGTCGATCTCGTCACCGGCGTTGTGCTTATTCTGGCAGGCATTGGACTTGTCTCGGTGCCGGACCGGAAACCGGCCGCTCCCTGAAGATATGGGTGAGCGACCGTTCCCGGTTGGATCAGGACAGTTTGATCAGGCGCTCCAGGTTGCCGCTGTATATTTTGGCCCGTGTTTCGGCGTCGATATCCAGCTTGTCGACAGCGTTGATCGTCTCGCGGATCAGCAGGCCGCCGCCTTCGGGATCGAACGGCGCATCAGTGGCGAAAAGCGAATGGTCGGGTCCGAAGAATTCCAGGCCACAGGCGGCCGCGGCGGTAGAACCGTTGGTGGCCGTGTCCGCGTAGAACATCTTGAAATATTCCTTGGGCTGTTTCTTCAGTCCGGCCTGTTCGGCCAGCGGATTCCGGTCCGGGTCGCCGCCGAATATTTGCTGAAACCCGATGCCGATTTTCTCGGCAAAAAACGGGATCATGCCGCCGAAATGGTGGGTGATGATCTTGATATCGGGCAGTTTGTCGAACAGGCCCGAATATATAAGCCGCGTCATGCAGGCGCTGGTTTCGTATGGCCAGCCGAAGGTGAACCAGATTTCGAACTCGGATGCATCTTCCTGGGCGTAATCGGGGAAGTTCGGACCGCGCATCGGGTGTATCCAGATCGGCAGATCGTGCTGCACCATGGTCTCGAACAGCGGATAGAACTCCGGCGCGGATATGGGCTTGCCGAGAACGTTGGTGAACAGCTGAATGCCTTTGGCGTCCAGCTCGTTGATGGCACGGTTGGCTTCGGCAACTGCGGCATCCGGATTATTCATCGGCAGGGAGGCGATAAAACCGGCGAGGCGGTCCGGGTTCTGCTTCACGCGGGCGGCCAGTCCGTCATTGGCGATACGCGCCAGTGCGGGGGTCTGTTCCGGGCTGCCGAGCATTTCAATCGGCGGATTGGCGAGCGAGATGATCTGTCGGTAGTCGTCAAACCCGTCGAGCAGGCGCATATGCGCGTCTTCGTCATGCAGTGCGGTCAGCGCACCGAAGAACTTGACGATGCCGGGGTCGGGTGCGATCTCGGCGAATTTTTCAAAATAGGATTTCGGAATAACGTGATTGTAGGCGTCGATGCGCGGCATTGGCACTCCTTCGGATTTTGGACTCAATGATAGATCGTCGGCAGCGTTGTGCAAAACCCCTTCGATGTGCTGATATCTGTTTCTCGGGCAAAGGTGATGTCCAGCAAGATAATTGCCGAAGAGCAGGCGGAAATGGCCGGATTACGCAAAACGCGAAAGGCCGCATAACAGGTAGGGAGAAACGGGATATGGCCGGACCGCTAGACGGTGTACGCGTCATCGAACTGACAACGATGATTACCGGGTCGTTATGCGGCCAGATGCTGGCCGATATGGGCGCCGATAACATCAAGATCGAAAAGATCGAGGGCGGGGACATGTTCCGGGCCTGGCGCGGTGGTCGCTATAGCGCCCAGTTCGGTGCCTATAACCGCAACAAGCGCTCAATGACGCTCGACCTGCGATCGGATGAAGGCCGCGAAATCCTGCTCAAGCTGGTGGAAACGGCAGACGTCCTGGTCGAAAATTTCCGGCCCGGCGTGATGAAACGCCTGAAGCTGTCGGTCGAGGAACTGCGGGAACGTAATCCGAAACTGATTTATTGTTCGATCTCCGGGTTTGGCGAGGACGGGCCGTATGAAAAGCGCCCGGCCTATGACGCGGTGGCGCAATCGTTGTCCGGTATTGCGAGCCTGTTTGTGGATCCGGAGAACCCGCAGACGACGGGCCCGACGATCAGCGATAACGTCACCGGCATCAACGCGTGTTACGGCATCATGGCGGCATTGTTCGAACGTGAGCGGGGCGGGCCGCCACGGAGCCTCAGCGTGAACATGCTCGAAAGCTCGATCTGGTTCCTGCCTGACCCTTTCGCCAACATGACCCAGCAGGACATCCAGCCAAGCCCGACGGCCCGGTCAGAGGCATCCCAGTCCCACGCCCTGCGCTGTGCCGACGGCAAGCTGATCGCCGTGCACCTGTCATCGCAGGAAAAATTCTGGCAGGGCGTGACGGCGGCGTTCGGGGTCGAACACATGCGCGATGATCCGCGCTACGCCGACCGGATGGCGCGCATTGCCGCCTATTTCGATATGAGCGCCGAGTTCAAAAAAGCCGCCGCCACGCAGCCCCGCGACTACTGGATGCCGCGGCTCGAAGCGAACGACGTGCCCTATGCGCCGATCAACACGCTGCCGGAGGTGTTTGACGACCCCCAGGTCCAACACCTCGGTACATTTTTCGAGGTCGAACACCCGGTCGAGGGCAAACAGACATTCAGCCGCCGCGCTGTTTACATCGACGGCAGCCGCGACGACCAGCCCATGAACCCGCCGCCGCAGTTGGGTGAGCATACGGATGAGGTGCTTGGTGAACTGGGAATGGATGCGGATGCGGTGAAGGGGCTGCGGGATAAAGGGGTGGTATAGGATTTGGGGGGCTGGAGTGTTTTGCGGCACAAATCGTTCACTCGAATTAGATATTTGCCTGCAATCAATACTAGTAATAAGATTGTGACTTTCTTAATTAGCGTTTGCCTTTGAACGTTTGTGGCGAACGTTAGAAAACAATCGATGCCACGGTAAAAATTTAAATGACAGAGCCGGATAAAATTAAAGAGGACAGAGCTGTTCCTTTGATCCAGCAAAAAGGATTTTGGCTTTCGATCTTAGCTCCAATAATAGCAATCATTTATTTTTTGCAGTTAGAACAAGCATTTCTTCAATCGATCAATGAGGTTGTTGGAAGTGCAAAGATAGAGCGCGACTTGTATCTTAAGCCTCGGTTCGATGTGCCTCGATGGGGTGATCATTATATATATCGAGTAATTTCTTCCGCGATTTGTGTTTCATTCGTTACCTTCATATGTGGAGGATTGACGAGAACGCACGGAAAACTCGGAGGCATATTAGGAGGTGTAGGGATCTCACTGACAATGGGGCTTTTGATTTTGATTTCACTCCGGGTTCCGAGCGCAGGGGTAGGGATAGGGCATCTAGTCATTTCGGGAATCGTTTTTATCTCGGCACCAATTGCCGGTGCCTTTTGCGGAGAATTTGGAGCTCAGGTTAGTACCGAGAATGAAACTGGATTCGCGGGGATTCCTAGATACCATTTTCTCTGGTTATGGATACCGCTTTATTGGTACGGACTTGCGCTAATTGCCCCGATATCAAATTTTGTTTTCGGGCCGGATAGTTATAGTTTTTTGATTCATGCTATCCGGGCAATCCCTATCGTAATTTACGGTGCACCTTTGATTTTCGGCATAGGAATAATGTCGGGAGAAATACTCGAAATCAGATCAGGGCTGCTCAGGCAAATTCTTGGACCAGTTGTGCTCGTTGGTGGGTTGCTAGTGATCGGGGCCGCACAATTCGCTATTCTCAAAGCAACATCTTGATTGTTCACACGAGATTGCGATGGTTCTTTCTTTTGTTTTCACTTTGTTTGTTGACTGCCGCGTGTGACTTGGAACTTAAAAACCCCTTCGGTTCACTGTTTTCAGATGAAGACGTGTTGTTCAATGAAGGCGAATTGTTAGGAAAAACAGGCATCGAGCCTATGTACCTTCGCGCAACGCATGTGACACCGCATACCGTTTTGTTTTTTGTCGGTTTTTCAAAGAACGGGAAAGGAATGATAGGCAAGATCAAATGTGACAAATCGAATTATCAGTTGATCAATCTGCTCACATCTAAGCCAAGGTCAAGGCGATATACCCTTGATGATCCAATTCTGCAGATTGACAGCTTCGGTGTCGGGCTTAGATGGCTGAAATGGGTTTTCGACAAACCAATTCTCTTGGATACCGTTCCTAGTCGTATCGCACGAGCAGCCTGTACAATGCCTAGCGCGTAGGATTGCAATTGCGCTTTTAGTCTCCTCAGATTCCGTTTTGAGATTGCTTCCTAGAAGTGAATTGACGATATAAAAAGTCCATTTCAGGTTGCTATCCAGGTATTGGTAACCACAAATTATTTACTCTCTCAAACTCATGTTAAGGAGCGGATATGGCGGGCCTCGGGATCATCGCATTCATCCTCTTTATGGCAGTTAGTATAGTCCAAATTTATGCTGGATTTATCGGCATCGAATACCACTTGGGAGTAATTTGGGCCTATGCGTCAATCGCGGTGGCGATTGTATTGAGAATCATGTTGCCGCTTACGGTCGGAACGTTCTTTGGCGCTATGGATGTCTGGGGATGGGAATGGTACTGGGCAGCACTTCTCGCAGCGCCAGGACTTTTGTTTATTGTTCCTGCAACCATTACCTCCGTAATGAGCTCGATGGTAAATCGGAGCCGTAGATAGTGAAGTTCACATCTCAGATGGTTGCGATCGTGGTGACCTAGTTGCGGGGGCTGATGTAGTTTGAGTGGCGTTAGTCAGTACTGCTGGTCCGCCGAAACAAACGCCCGTCAAGCGCCGCGAGCCCGACACCGATACAGAGCAGGCCGACGATGTGCTGGATCAGCAGCACTTCGCCGAGGATAAAGATGCCGAGGGCCAGGGCGCTGACCGGGATCAGGAAGGTGACCAGCACGAGATTGGTCGCGCCGGCTTTTTCCAGGATACGGAAATACAGGATGTAGGCCAGCGCCGTTGAAACGGAGCCGAGGCCGACAAGGGCGGCGATAGTGTCGATTCCGGGTGCGGGCAGGGACCATGGGGCATCGACCACCAGCGCCATCGGGATCAGGATGACGCAAGACGCCATCAGCTGGCCGGTGGCCGTCACGTCTGCGGTCAGGCCCATGGCGCGGAATCTCCGCCCGAAAATAGCCCCGAATCCATATGCGAGGGCACCGCCGAGAATGGCAAGCTGGGCGATGACGGCGGTGCCGAGCCCGTCCAGCAGATCAATGCCGAGCACGATGGCGACGCCGAGAAAACCGGCAAAAACGCCGAGTGTCTTGGCCCCTGTAATCTTTTCATCCGTCGTGACGAAATGGGCGACGAGAACGGTGAAGATCGGCGTCGTCGCGTTGAGGATGGATGTGAGGCCTGACGCGATTTCCTTCTGCCCCCAGACGATCAGGCAAAACGGGATCACGTTGTTGATCAGTGCCAGGAGAAACAGCGCCCGCCAGACTTTCCATTCGCGTGGCAGGCGTGCACCGGAGAACACGACGACGGCAAGCAGAATAGCCGCCGCGAGAATGACCCGCACCGCAACGATCGTGAAGACCGGCAGCTCGCGCACGGCGATCTCCTGAAAGAAGAACGTGCCGCCCCACACAACCGATAACAGGATCAGCATCCCCCATACGGCGGGGGACATGTTCATGTCGGTTTTGGTGCCGGGCACGCTTTAGCCGTCAGAAGGATGGTTGAGGGGATGGACCATGATTGCCTAGTCCGGGTCCCGGTATTCGATGTTGTTGATGAACTCCACCACGGACGGCACGATCGGGTTTTCCATTTCTTCGCGGATATGACCGATCAATCCGGCGGCGCGGCCGACAGCGGCGACCGCGCGCATTGTTTCGACCGGGAAGTCGACCTCGTTCAGCACCGCACCCAGCGCGCCGGTGACATTCAGGGTCAGCGGTTTGCCGCGGGCTTTTTCGATTTCTTCGGCAAGGATTTTGGCAAGCTCGATATATTCGCCGGTCGCGCCGCCTTCCATCGCGATCTGGAACATGCGGTCGGCGCGCGGATCGGTCGGGAAGTAATAGGGGTGGCCATAGCCGGGGATGAATTTCTTTTCTTCCCTGAAACGTTTTACGACCCCGGCGGCCCATTCGCGCTTGTCGCCGCCATGGGCTGCACCTTCCTTGAAGATCGCACCGGCGCCCGCCATCGTGCCGGCGAACTTGTTGCCGACCATCATCGCGCCGGCGATCATCGGCAGCTGAATGTCGTCGGGCAGGGAATCGTGGACCATGCGGGCGACCAGTGCCGTCGGCGTGATGCCGTGATCCATCAGGATGACCATGCAGGCATCGAAGGTGCGCACATGGTTCTCCGGCAGGTCACGCCCGGTCACCAGCAGGTAAAATGTTTCGGCAAAGCTTTTGACGCCGATGATCTCGCTCAACACGTCCTTGCCGCGCATGCGGAAACGTTTGGTGTCGGATGTCGGCGTGCCGATGTGGGTGAAAGGCTTGTCGGTCATGGCAGGGCTTCCTGTTTTGAATTGCCTCTCAATTTACGCATGGATGCTGCACGCGTCCAACGGCGCGGCCTCGTGATAGCCTTGCCCGGCGAGTTTATGAGTGCTTAGATCAATCCGAAGTGGTGCGTACAAATCCAAAATTAAAAACCGGAGGACATCATGAAGAAGTTACTGACCGCAGGTTCGACCATCGCGATGCTGTCTTTGGCAGCGCCCGCGTCTGCAACCGATCTGAAATTGCTGACCAGCTGGAATACCGATAACTGGCCGACCTATGCCGCGCTCGACATGTTCGAGAAGAAGGTAAAGGCGATCGGACAGGGGAAGGTGACGCTTTCCATCAGCGGCAAGGAAGTGGTGCCGCCCTTCGAACAACTGCAACCCGTATCGGCGGGCGTGTTCGACATGCTCTATACCCACGGCATCTATCATGCGGGCAGCAAGGGCATCGCCTTTACGATGGATGCGGTGGCGCCCGGTCCGCAGAAGCGCCGCGATGCGGGCCTGATCGATTACATCGACAAGTACTATCAGAAGCACAACAAGATGAAGCTGTTGGGCCTGGTTGCGAACAGCAATCAGGGCTATCACATCTTCCTCAAAAAGCCGCTCGCCGATGGCAGCTTCAAGGGCCGGAAGGTCCGCGGCACGCTGAGTTATCACGGTGTTATCCGCCTTCTGGGCGGTTCGCCGGTCGTGTTGCCCGGCGGTCAGATATACACGGCGCTTGAAAAGGGCGTTATCGATGGTGCGGCATGGCCCGCCGCCGGAATGCTGACCATGAAGCATTATGAAGTCGCGAAGTTCAAAGTCCGCCCTACATTCGGCACAACGAATACCGGGTTCTGGATCAATCTGGCCAAGTGGAAGACCCTGACCAAAGCTGAGCAGGACGTGCTGATCACGGCTGCCAAGCAGACCGAGATCGAGATGCCCGCCGAAGGCGACAGAATTCTCGCCGAGGAATCCAAGACGCTCGCAAAATTCGGTGTCAAAGAGACGATGCTGAACGATGAAATGGCAGCGAAAGTCAGAAAGACATTCTCCAGCGATATGTGGACGATTGCGCAGAAGTGCTGTTCCGATGGCGTGGGTGAGCTGCGTGCCCTTGCCCGGAAAGCGGGCCTGAGCAACTGAGCAGTCACTGAAGAACCGCGCGTAGTGGCCGATTGATGCTTCGCCCCTTCCTATGGGTGCATGACAGGCTTACCGATCTGGGTTTCCAGCTCGGTAAGCTCTGTCTTGCCATCATTCTTGTCTCTTATTGCTACGAGGTCGTTGCGCGTTATCTGTTCAACGCACCGACATGGTGGGCGGATGAGGCGGTTTCCTATTCCCTGTGTATCGGGTGTTTCCTGATGATGCCGCATGTGACCCGTGAAAAAGGCCATGTCGCTGTGACGTTCCTGCTGGAAATGATACCGGCTGAGAAAGCGAAACCCGCGCATTGGGTGATCTATCTGATCGGCTTTCTGGTCTGCGCAGCCGCTACCTGGATCAACCTGGATGAAAACATCCGTCAGATTGTGAACGATGTGCACATGATGAAAGTGAAGCCGTTTCCGAAATACTACATCTCGGTATTCATCACTTTCGGGTTCGGCATGTCGGCATTGCATTACCTGCGGATGCTTGATTACCGGAAGATCAAGGTAACCGCGGCCAGCAGCGGGGCTTACGAATAATGGTGTGGTGGGCAGTACTGACCGTCGGGCTGACACTGCTACTGGCGTGTTTTATGTCCGGTATGCCGATTTTCGTGGCGTTCCTGCTGATCAATCTTGTGGGTGTGCTGATAATTCTGGGCCAGCCCGGTTTCGGTATGGTCGCGAACTCCATATTTGAAACCACGAATTTTGCCGACTTGTCGGCAATTCCGCTCTTTATCATGATGGGCGAAATTCTTTTCCGCTCGGGGTCGATCGACATCCTGTTTGATTCAGTCGACAAGCTGGTGGGGAAGGTAAAAGGTCGCCAGTACGTTTTGTGTATCGCGCTGTCGACTATTTTCGGTGCATTGTCCGGGGCGGCAATGGGCGTGGCAGCGATGATGGCGCGCACGCTGTTGCCGGGCATGCTTGATCGCGGCTATGACGCGAAGATGTCGACCGGTGCGATTCTGGCCGGCGCGTCGCTGGCGCCGATCATTCCGCCGAGCGTGTTGGTGATAATCATCGGGACGCTCGCCAATGTATCGATTGCGGGAATGCTGATCGCCGGGATTTTGCCGGGTCTGATGCTGGCGACGATGTTTCTGATCTATACCCTCGGTCGGGTGCGCTTCAATCCCTCTCTTGCACCGGAAGATGCGGCGACATCGACCGTCGATGTCAGTCTTGGCGAAAAATTACGTGCGATTCTGCGGGTCATGCCGTTTGCACTGATAATTTTCTGCGTGATGGGTCTGATTCTGCTCGGCATCGCAACGCCGTCCGAATCAGCTGCCACCGGGGTTGTCGGCTCTATGATCACCGCTGCATATTATCGCAAGCTCAATTGGAAGATGATCTCGGAATCGCTGTCATCGGCGGCGTTTATCGCCAGCATGATCCTGGTCATCATGGCGAGCTCAAAGATGTTTAGTCAGCTTCTGGCTTTTACCGGCTCGACGCGTGAACTGACGCAGGTGGTCGCAGGGCTCGACCTTTCAGCCTACCTGATGCTGTTCATCATGATGCTGATCCCGTTCATTCTCTGCATGTTTATCGACCAGATCGCATTGATGCTGGTGGTGATTCCAATATATCAGCCATTGATCAAGTCGCTTGAATTCGATCCAATCTGGTTCTGGCTCCTGATGTTGCTCAACGTCACGGTAGGAGGGATGACGCCGCCGTTCGGCTATACGATTTTCGCCTTCAAAGGGGCGACCGACAGGGTGAGCCTGCAGCAGATCTTCAGCGCCACGTGGCCATTCGTCGCTATCTTCCTGTTAGGCATGTTGGTGATTGCCGCTTTTCCGCCTATCGCCACGTTCCTGCCGGGATTTCTCTGACCGACAAGCAGGACGCTCTTTCGGGAACTGCGGCAACCCTCTGGCGTCTGTCATATTTATGTCTACAATAAGCTTCCTAAGTATCACCATCGGAGGCGGGGTTGATGGAACTCCCCACAGGTAACGAGCGCTATTTCCGGATGAGTGTCGAGGAATTCGACACGGAGAAGCTGCTGACGAATGCTGCACGCCAGCGTGACCAGCGCGGCTTTGATGACGTTCTGATTATCGATGTTGATGCACATCACTACGAAACCGAATCCATGATCGAAATCGTGGAGTTCATCGAGGACCCGGTGTTGCGCCAGCTCGCGCGGTCGGCACAGCAGATTGCCCACCGGGGGTCGATGTTCACGCTTGGGCGTGTCGGTTACCAGGATATCGGCGGCCGCGTGACGCGTTACCCGCTGCGCTCCATGGAAGAAACGCCGGATGACGGCAAACACCGCGACGTCCATCTGAGCCACCGATGGATGGATGCCATGGGTGTGGATTACGCCTGCGTGTTTCCGACGCCGATGCTGGGGCTCGCAATGCACCCGCAACCCGATGTCGAAGTCTGCCTCGCGCGGGCCTATAACCGCTGGCTGGTCGAAAAGGTTCTGCCGGGTTCGCCGCGCATGAAATCGATGCTGTATCTGCCGTTTAACGATCCGGCCGCGGCGCTGAAGATTGTCGAGGATTTCGGCGATGCGGAAGGGGTGATCGGGTTCATGGTAACCTCTGTGCGTCACCGGCCGGTGCATCATAACGATTACATGAAGATCTATTCCGCCATTCAGGAACGCGGTCTGCCCATCGGGTTTCATTCCGGTTTCAACTGGGACGACCCGATGTTCCGTACCTGTAACCGTTTTCTCGCGGTGCATGCGCTGGGTTTCACCTGGTACAATGTCGTACATTGCACGAACTGGGTGCTGAACGGCATGAACGAGCGCTTTCCGAATTTGCCGGTTATCTGGATTGAATCGGGTATTTCCTGGATTCCGTTCCTGATGCAGCGCCTCGACACCCAGTATCGGATGCGGTCGTCTGAATGCCCGTTGCTGCGAAAGCTGCCGAGCGATTATATGCGCGATATGTATTATACGACGCAGCCGATGGAGATGCCGGACGACATGGACCTGCTTGAAGGCACGTTCAAGGCGATGAATGCGGAAACGCAACTTTTGTGGGCGTCTGATTATCCGCATTGGGACATGGATATCCCGAGCGTTATCTGGGATCTGCCGTTTATTGATGAGCAGGCGAAGCGGAATATTCTGGGCGAAACTGCGCAGAAAATATTCAAACTGGACGTCAGCGAACGACATCCAAACTACGCGGCATCAGTAGCCGCAGAGTAATGTGACCAAGAAATGATGATCTCGTGGCCAATCGCTTGACAGTAAAGGGCGGTCTGGTACCACTAGGTCCATACGCAGGCGTACGTTAATACTTCAAAGGGCTGAAAAAATGGCCCTGCAGGGAGCGCGAAATGGAAGTTGATATGTTGGGTAGCGCCATACTGGCGTTCCAGAACATGGCTAGTGTGGAGAGACTGGGTTTTCTCTTCTTTGGCGTAATAATCGGACTGGTACTCGGGGTTATTCCCGGCCTCGGCGGCCTTGTTGGTCTGTCATTGCTGTTGCCGTTCACGTTCAACATGGACCCCTACACCGCTTTGGCGTTCATGATGGGACTGCAGGCGGTCGTTGTGACGTCGGATACGATTCCGGCCGTTCTGTTCGGGGTGCCGGGGACCGTGGGGTCCGCGGCGACGATTCTGGACGGTTATCCCATGGCCCGAAAAGGTCAGGCGGGACGTGCATTCGGTGCTGCGTTCTCGGCATCCGTCATCGGCGGACTGTTTGGCGCATTGCTGCTCGGCATCAGTGTGCCGGTTCTGCGGCCCATTGTGCTGGAGATCGGGTCCCCTGAATTGCTGGCGATCTGTGTGTTCGGTCTGTCGCTTGTTGCCGTGCTGTCGGGCGGTTCACCGCTCAAAGGACTTGCCGGCGCCTGCATCGGCCTGATGGTTGCAACAGCGGGCGATGACCCACAAACCGGTACGCTGCGCTGGACGTTCGATTCACTTTATCTCTGGGACGGCCTGCCTGTTGTACCGCTTGCTCTGGGGCTATTCGCGATCCCGGAACTCGCCGATATGGCGATAACCAAGCAATCGATCAATGTGAAGGAGGAAGATAAACAGGATGCCCGGTTTGGGCAGATTGAAGGTATCAAGGATACCTTCAAAAACTGGTTCCTTGTCCTTCGATGTGCCTCTATCGGTGCCGCCCTCGGCGCGGTTCCGGGTATCGGTGCCTCGGTCATTGACTGGATAGCGTACGGCCATGCGGCACGGACGGAAAAAGGTGCGCCCGAGACCTTCGGCAAAGGCGACGTTCGTGGTGTGATTGCATCCGAAGCGTCGAATAACGCCAAGGAAGGCGGGGCCCTGGTTCCGACGATTGCCTTTGGTGTTCCGGGGTCGGCCTCTATGGCCCTTATCCTCGGCGCATTCCTGATCCATGGGCTTGTCCCGGGACCGGAGATGCTGACCACGCGTCTGGACGTCACCTACACGCTGGTGTGGTCGGTCGCGATTGCCAACGTGCTGGGAGCGGGTATCTGTTTCATGTTCGCCAACCAACTGGCCAAGGTCGCACTCATCCGTATCGGTGTTCTGGCGCCTGTCGTTCTGGCAATCACCTATATCGGTGCTTTTCAGGGTTCGCGTCAGTGGGGGGATATTTACGCGCTTCTGCTGTTCGGCATCATCGGCTGGATCATGAAGCGTCTGCGCTGGCCGCGGCCGCCGCTGATCCTGGGTTTCGTGCTCGGCGGACTGGTTGAACGTTACATGTTCATATCGGTTGAGCGTTACGGTGCTGACTGGTTATGGATCTGGCGTGATTTCGGGGCTGGGGAAGTGAAGTTTGCGCCCTATGTCCCGATCATCTTCGCGGTAACCCTTTACGGCGTGCTTGCGCCGATCATCAAGGGTTACAGGGCGCGGGCGAAAGCGAACCAGGCATCGAGCAAGTTCGGTTTCCAGAGGGATGCGATTAATCCTGATCTGATCTTCGCGATACTGCTGTTTGCCCTGTTTGGTGCAGCGTTCGGCATATCCTCATCCTGGGAGTTCGGCGCAAGGCTGATCCCGCAGGTTGTTGCGGTTGCCGCCATGGTCTTTATCGGCTGGCTTGTCCTGTCCGCATTGTTCGTGGCACCGGGTACAAAGGTTGTCGTTGAAGATGACGGTATCCCCGGTCGAGGAGAGGGCGGTACAGCACCTGTCCAGAGCGATGTCCACTTCGACATCAGCGCCGATTACGGTGATCTGCCGGGAGCCGAGGTCAGGAATCGTGTTCTGAACTACTTCGGCTGGTTGTTTGCGTTCTTTGGCGCCGCCGCCGTTGTGGGGCTCCTGCCGGCAATGTTCCTGTTCATGCTCGCGTATATCAGGTTCGAGGGTAAAGAGAGCTGGCGTCTGACGCTGATGGTGTCGGGCGGCGTGTGGGCTATGTCCTACCTGCTCTTCCACAAACTTCTGGTTATTCCGTGGCCGCAGTCAGTGGTCGGGGACTTGTTCCCTGTCCTGCGGACGATCCCGGAACTGAACATGTTCTGACGGGCATCTGCGACGCACACAAAAAAACACCCCGGAGCATCTGCTCCGGGGTGTTTTCGTATCGTGGGTTGATCGGGTTTATTTGAACCCGAGTCCAGCCTTCA
>ERZ807291.6154-NODE-6154-length-14625-cov-6.871242_pt1 | contig 14625 bp, 16 predicted proteins | sample MGYA00521257_ERZ807291 | MGnify/ENA primary metagenome ERZ807291 (study PRJEB31413, sample SAMN03169783) | marine metagenome | biome: Marine; feature: Water; material: Subsurface seawater | place: North Sea | collected 2011-04-28 | depth 1 m m ...
TCTTCATCTTCTTCTTTTTCTTGGACACTTTCGTCGGGAATAGGTTGTTCTAATTCCACGCTTATATCGTCAATTGGTTCTTCAACATCCCTTGAATCAGGCATTTGCGATGGTTTTAACTGTTTTTTCACAGGAAAAACGTTTTGTTTTCGCAATGATTCCATAAATTTATTGTAATCAAATCCTTCTTTTGACCTTTTATCTCGTATTTTACATATTACTTTAGGATTGTCTTCTTGGACTTCTTCTGTCAATTCATCATCATTAGGGTCTTTATCTTCGGATTCATCCGATGATTCATTATCGATTTCATCAATCTCTTTCTTATGTTGTCCAAGAAAAAGAGAAGCACCATTTTTATATTGAACATTTGGAACCGGTTTTTCTTTTAATTTGGCTAAATAAATATTCATTTGTATATTGATTGTATTATATTATACAATCACAATTTTATTTCTAACTTGACTTAGTATTCCGTTCTAGAAAAGTTTTATCTGGATTTTTATACATATAAATTAACACACTCAACACCTTGTATAATTTTTCCATTTGTCCTTGATCTTTGGTTACAAGGAGTTTACCATATTCAACGGTGATCATCTTTGTAAAATCATTTCCGGCTTTATAATAGTCTGTCAGTTCATCATTATACCAATATCCCATTTTTTTTTCCTTTTCCGGAATTGCGTGGCGCCAAAGAAATAACTTGGCAGCATCCTTATCATACAATTTATACAATTCGGCAAGTAACATTACCGAAACGCCGTTACAGTCACAAATGATATGAATAATATCATTTATATCACATTGATACATCCATTCGTGAACCATAACATCTACGTGTAAATAACTATATATTTTACGATGTAGTTCAATTGGTAGTCCACGCAGTTTATAACTATGTCGATCTTGTGCGTAATATTTTTCCAGTGCGTAATATCTTTCCATATTTTGATTTATTTTGTTACTTACAATAAAAAATAAAATAAACTATTCAATTTTATAGACAATTAGACAAGCAAAATATCCCACTCATTTAAGTAATATTTATACGAAAGACTGTAGTGATCGAAGTGCTTCTTCACAGGCAATTTGTTCTGCTTTCTTTTTAATTTTATGAACACCTTTGCCTAAATTTACGAAAATTTTACTATGTTCACACATAGATTGATGAATCTGTTGAAATCCTTGAAAACTACCAATGGAAGTTGCGTTATTTACATGAACAGAGTGGATTGGTTGTCCCAAACATAAATATACGCCCATCTGATACCCGGTTTCAGTATTGTGTTCTTCCACTTCCAAATAATCGGGAGTTATCTTAAACTCCTTTTGAATACGTACTTGTAGAATATTCTTGTAATTGTCATCATTACGAATTAAATTAATCCAATCCACATGTTTTTCAAATACATTTTCAATGAATATTTGTGCCATTTGAAATCCGGGTCCCGTAATAAATACATTGGAAAACCATCCATGCTCATCGTTCACGTTAATTTTATTAAAATCGAGAAATATAGCACCTAAGAATGCTTCAAATAAACAACCCAACTTTTTTAGATTCGTTCGAGTTTGCTTCTGTTCCGCATTTTTTGAAATAACCAACCATTCGTGGAGACCCATTTCATATGCCATGCGACCAATGGATTCGTTTTTCACCAGCGCAATTTTCTTTTCAGTCATAAATCCCTCATTCTCTTTTGGAAAACGATTATAAAGAACATATTTTGTCACACATTCCAATATACCATCTCCAATAAATTCCAAACGTTCATTCGATTTTGAATTCAATGGCAAACAACCGGGAGGTTTAGGAACAATGATGACGTTATTTTGTTTATTTTCCAATTGCGTACGCTTCAAATGGGATTTATTAATAAATGCCCGTTTATAGAGTTCTGCGTTATGTATAGGAGCATCAACACCATATTTTTTTAAAATGGATTGAATACTTTCGGTGGATATATGTTTGTTTAGGGGGTTATATGGATCAAATACAAATACATCTTGTCCAAATTCATTCTTTTCGATACGGATGTCTTCGTCATTAATGCGCACATTTTCTTCATTCGATTTCATGTTATTCTTTAAATAAAATGATATCAATAACTATTTTATAAATTCGTATCTATACCATTTTAGAATAAATTTTATGCTTATCTATTTTTTTTTATTTATATATAGTATAAATGGTTCTAAATACACGCGCATTTAGAGGCTCTGTCCAATCTAGACATATCACTTTCCCTGATCAATTTCACAACCAGGGTGGTGGAAACAAGAAAGCTGGTCTTCCCGGATCCGTTGCTCGCGACTATCACTTCCCTATTGCCCTACGTGTGGCCGGAACACGTAACACTCTATATGATGTGACCAACCCTACTACTGGTCAAGTTGTACGTGGTCTTCGTTTCACATTCCACCCTCATCGCGCCCAGCGCCCTATCTGGAGTACCAAGATGCCCAACTCTTACTTCTCCATCCCCGGACAAGGTCTGAAAGGAAGCAGTCCTCCTTTCTAAGTAAATTTAATTGTTATGAAAACGATATAATTAAAATAATGTAGTGTAATACATTATTTTATGAAAATTATCTTGGACGATCGTGAGCAACAATTATATCATCTAGTAAACGAAAAAAATGAAATCCTTGATTTAAAATTAACGATAGAAAAAAAAACATTGCCACTGGGCGACATTGTTTTCGTAGACGATGATGGAAAAGAACTTCTTATTGTTGAACGTAAATCATTAAGCGATTTAGTTGCGAGCATAAAAGATGGAAGATATGACGAACAATCGTATCGTTTAATTCATTCGTCGGGATTATATCGACATCATATTATGTATTTGATTGAAGGAGGTATGTCTCAAGTATTAAATCCAACTGAAAAAAAAATGATTTATTCATCAATGCTTACTTTACAACTTTATAAAGGATTTAGCATAATGAAGACTACATCTATGATTGAAACGGCTGAATGGATTATATATAGTGCGAATAAATTAAGTTCGATGGTAAAAAAAGGACACGAACTATGGAGTCCTGAAAGTGCGATTATAGAACAAGTCCCGTCGAATTATTGCTCAGTAGTGAAAAAGACAAAAAAAGACAATGTTACACCCGAAAACATTGGAGAAATTATTTTATGTCAAATACCAGGAATAAGTTCAGTTTCAGCAATCACTATTATGAAAGAATTCAAAACCATTTCCAATTTGATAGACAAAGTAAAAGAGGATCCATACTGTTTAAACGGGATTGTATGTGAAACAAAAGGGAAACAACGAAAATTGGGTAAAAATGTTATTCAAAACATTGTTGCCTATTTGACTTAAACGTGTGATATTTGGTACAGGACGCGATTGAACGCATTTTTGTATAAGTTTACCCTAAAAATGTATCTCCCCAACCAAATATAATCCAAAATACACAAATTACTAAAAAGGTGAGTATAAATGTTGTGGTAAAATGAATAAGCAATTTAATATATTTGTGATGATGCGTTTTAAAATCGGTTTTATCTATATATTCGTCAATATGATCATTAACAACCAATACAACCGCAAAAATTACCGCACTATATAAGGCAGTAAACAAAAAAGCACTTACATAATGTTTATGATTTAGTTTAAATATTGGAAATTTCATATTTATATTATATAATACGTTTTTATTTTTCAGTTTGAGTATAATTATTCTTGTAATACAGTTGGAACTGTAGGTGGTTGAACAGTATTTCCTTCATATCGTCCAGAAGCAACCTTTTCAGCAGTAAACATTGCGCCACCCCAATTGGGATCCATTGGATTGTTACTTAATCCGTCTTTATTTTCAGTTTGAGTAGAATTATGAATTTGATCCAGAACTGTATATTTACCAACATACTGACTAGTTGGATCGAATCCATAATAACCTTGATTATATTGTTTATTATCACGATTGGCGTCATTATATTCGACTAAAGGGGTATGGTTCGATATTGTAGTTTGTTCGAGTTGATCTACCGACACACCGTAGTTTCCTAAACTTATCCCATTATTTGTAGGTGGTTTGTTAAATGCTTGAGGTCCCATGGGAGGACTAAATTTAGGAGTAACATTCGTATTGTTTACGAAATAGTCCTGAACAGAACCTAATAACAATGGATCCACATTACCATTACCATATCCGCCTGTTTCACGCATTTTATATACATTTTCACCTTGTGCGTTACTTTCTTCTTGTAAAAACAATACGGGACAATTTTGATTGTATAATTTACGCTGTGTTTCAATGTAATCTTTATATTGGTCCAAACTTTCAAAAAATATAGGATTTTCACCAACTTCTTCGGGCATATTTTTGTTAAACAACATATATTTCCCTCCGCGTTTTATCAATAGTGTCGGACATAAATCACTCGATTCGTTAGTTGTTAGTTCATCTTCGTCCGATGCGGGGGAATTTTGATCATTGTTTGGAGAAATATCGATATTTGATACAGGAACTAGCAATTTGTTTGTTGATGGTGTTCGATTTTCTGATGAAATTCCAGGTGATGGCATACTCTGAGTAATTTCGCGTTCAACCATTTCTTTAGCTAAAGAAGGTGAATTTTGATCTAATCTCGTATTACCCATCCAAGCAATAAATACAAAACCTAAACTAAAAACAAAGACGAAAAATATAATCCACATATTTTCACTTAACCATGAGTTTTTCATGCTATATATTTAAAATGATAGAAAAAAAGTTTGATATTATTTCTAAGTATAATGTAAATGGGCAATAAACAAACCCGAAACAAAAAGTGCGGGGGTAGAAAAACAAAACGATTTCGCAAAATACCAAAAAAAAAAGTAATTGTTGGTAAAATATATGCGGATTGGTGTGGACATTGTAAAACATTAAAACCCCAATGGGAGAATATGAAAAATATTATCAAAACCAACATGGGACGTTCTTTAAAGAATGTAGAATTTGAATTTTCTGAAATGGGGGATACGGAAGATAACCAAAAGAAAAATATTAGTGTAGATCAATTAGTCGAAGAATTCAATAAAAAACATTTTCCCAATGGAGATAAGGGCGTTGCTAGTGATGGATTTCCTACTATTTTTAAAATATGTCGCAAAAAAATAGAATATTATAGTGGACAAAGAAACGCAACAGAAATGTACAAATGGGTGACACAAAAATGTTAATCTAATTTCACTATTTTTGCCATTGCCTTGGTTTGTATATAACGTTCTGATGCCATGGTCCGTCGTCGCAAATTACAACTTAAACATGATATAACAACGTTGTCGCTGTTATGTCCAAAATCATTATTTAATCGTTCCAATGTCCATTGTTTGGGTTCACGAACATTTTCGTATAATAATTCCGTTTCTTCCTTACAATAATAGCATTTACGGTCTGATGTTTTTAGTAATTCGATTACAACTTGTAATGTAACAAATTTTTCTAAACAGAGTTTTTTTTTTAACTTATCTTGATTCATATACCCTCCAATTTTGTATTTTAACTGTTGTAAAATAATTTTTTGTAACGTAGATTCATCGTTTTGTAATATAGCATCTATATTTTGACTAGTAATTTTATTTAGTTCTTCCACTGCGTTTTTCCAACAACTATGTTGCGTAATATTTCGTTTTTTCTTCGTTTTTTCTAGTTTAACCCTTTTATTTTTTTCTGTGGGTGGAATCAAAATAACCGTTTTATTGTCCATTATATAAACCTTTGATTTTAAATAGAATATTTTAACTTTTAATAGTTGAATCTCATTAATGGTGTAAACCCCCAAAAATTCTAAATATTACGGTTTAATTATTATTGCTATTATAAAATTGATATAAAATATGAATTTTATATAAAAAGTATATTAATAGACTTGAAAATGTGCGGTTTACAATTTTGTTTTATGCTATGTTTTAAACATAGTACTGCGGCAATCTCATTATGCGAGGGTATTTTAAATAAATTGAACACATTGATGCCTAAAATCCAACCTGAATTGATGAAGATTATGAACGGATGGAGTCCACGTATTAAGTATAACGATAATATTAGGAAAAAACTGACGCTCAAATTGCGAAATGCTTTGAAACAAAATAAAATTAAGGTGTTGTCTATGAATATGGAAGAAGAAGACTTTTATGGAAAGCAAATCACATATTTTATTTATAAACGAACTTTAGATTATTACGAAAATATGAATATTGAATTTGAAATAATTCCGATGAAAAAAACATGGTGGATGTACAATGTCTCCGATGATATTACTAATATTTATGAAAATAATATGGATTCTTTCCGTAACCATTTGGTGAGCATTAATGATGAATATATTATTCCGATTGGTACAACCAATGAATCAGAAATTACTGTATTACATGAAAGATTCGAGAAAATTATGTTGGATGTTATTGATCATATGAATTTTGATAATATTATTGAAACTATAAATAATAAATATCAACAGAATCAATCAACTATTGAAGACGAAACACAACAATTACGCAATATGATGTAATATTGTAGTTGAATATAAAACAAATATAGTTTATCAAATGAGATAAACATTCTCCTTTATAATACATATAAAGGAGAATACACAATATAATGTTTTCTCAATCACATACAAATGAAGCAACTGAAGATAAAAATGAGAAAAGTACCGAGAAAAAAGAGACTGTTCCGTATATAAACAAGTATAGTAATCAAGTTATATCGAATTCTATTAATTTTAATACACTTGATTCTCTTTTGGAAAAGGAAAAGCAACATAATAAAACAGAACCATGGAACAAGATTGATAAAACAGTGAAAACCCAACTATTACATTCCTTTGCTGAAACATACGGACATGAACATCAGTTGCCTATTAAAGAAATCAAGAATTTAAAAGTATTTTTTTCAGAAAGTTTAAACCGAGGAAAGTTACAGAAAAATAAAGATATTAGTTATGATAAAGATAACCGAAAGGTTTTATCTATCCCATCACTTTTTTTTAATAGTGAAAAAAAGCATTTCACGTTACGGATCGTAGACACCAAGCGCGTGTCGACATTAAAATCTTTAACCCCTAAGAAAAACACTTCAATAAAGAATAATTTATAATTTACAAATATTAACTGACATAAAATTGATTAAATCCGTTAATCTATATATAAACACATATACATATATAAATATATAATGGAAGACATCGACGATAATATAAGTACATCAAGTGATGACACGCAAGAGTCTACTTGTATGTCGTTTTTCGAATCACTCGATGATGACGAATTAATCGATTTAACGACAACATGTTATGAGATTATTGACGAATATGTAGAACAAAATATTCTACATATGTGTGAACCAAACTATTATGACATTATTAATAACGAAATAATGTGCTATTTTGTAGAACTATGGGAAGACGCACAAATATACAATAGTAATGACGACGATGAGACTGGTGAATTTATTTACAAAGTGATAAACGAATATTTTGAAATTATGAAGTGTGATTACCCAAAACGTTCACAATTAGAATATACATCCACATCTTTGGATTTGAAACAATTACATAATCAAATCGACTATTTACGGTCAATGCCACAACCTGAACAGCGTACGCGAGAATGGTATTCATTTCGACATCAATTAATGACTGCCTCTAATTTATGGAAACTATTTGGCACCGACTCGCAATATAATAGTTTAATTTATGAAAAGTGTGGCCCTCTAAGAGATCATAGTGGAGAATCAAGTGGTTATGTAAATATTTTATCTCCTATGCATTGGGGACAAAAATACGAACCATTGTCTGTTATGTTATATGAAAATAAAAACAATACGAAAATCGAAGATTTTGGATGTATACAACACGTAAATTATTCCTTTATTGGTGCTTCGCCCGATGGAATTAATGTAGATCCGAAAAATGATCGTTATGGACGCATGTTGGAAATTAAGAATATCGTAAATCGCGAAATTAACGGGATTCCATCGAAAGCATATTGGATTCAAATGCAATTACAAATGGAAACGTGTGATCTAGATGAATGTGATTTTCTAGAAACCCGTTTCAAAGAGTACGAAAATGAGGAACAGTTTTATCAAGACGAAACGCATACAAAGGGAATTATTTTACATTTTGTGGAAAGACTTAGTATTGGATGTAGTATGGGAGATTCTACAGATAATACAGGTGGATACATGCTTGCGCAACAGCAATCGGGTGGACCAAAATATATTTATATGCCACTTAATATTGATTTGACAAAAGAATCCGTTGAAAAATGGATCGAGGAACAACGTTTAAAAATCAGACGTAGTTGGAGTCTATATAGTGTGGACTATTGGAGATTGGACCAATATTCGTGTGTATTTGTTGAACGGAACAAAAAATGGTTTCAAAACGCAGTTCCCATTATAGCAAAAGCATGGAACACTATTTTGGAAGAACGAGTTTCCGGATATGAACATCGAGCAGCAAAAAAACGTATTCCAAAACCACTCGCGTTGGAAGTGGTTCAAGGAAATGAAGATAGTAAAATTATTAAGAATCTAAATATGGGAACGGGGGTTTGTTTGGTAAAATTAGATAATGAAGTGTTTAAATCATAAAATGTAAAAATTGTTACTGAACCACATTATTTTTGCGTTTTTATTTTTATCACCTTACTATAATGGTTTATATTATACGACCCACTAGTGGATTATGTAACCGTCTTCGTGTGATATTATCATACTATGAAAAAATGATAAAAACAACAAATGAAACAATGGTAGTTGTTTGGCAAACTGATAATCATTGTCCCGGATTTTTTACCGATTATTTTGAAAACATTCCAAATGTTCATTTCAATAAAAACTGTTGGGATGCCAATTTTAAAAAAATAGTAAAGGGAGAATGGAAATATACATACAATGGTTGTTATCAAGAACCTAATTATAAACCCGACTATTCTCATCTAAAATTATTACCTCACATGAAAGAAATAATTGATGATAAAAAAAAAAAATTAAATAATAATTATATTGCAGTTCATATTCGTCGTACTGATCACGCCAAATGGATAAAAACAAAAGGAAAATATGAAGATGACAACCTTTTTTTTAAATTTATTGATGAAAATATAAAAGAAAATCAAAATATATATGTGGCAACTGATTGTTTAAAAACGTACGCTAAATTTAAAGATAAATATAAAGATAAAATAAAATTTGAATTTCATAAAATCGAAAACAGATGGCCAACTGTAACATCACTGAAAGATGCCATTATTGATTTGTTTATGTGTGCAAATGCGAATAATTTTAGAGGAACATATTACTCATCGTATAGTGGTGCGATTGAATCCATACGAAAAACTCTTATAAAATAAGAATAAGTATACAAAATTGAAGGTCTTTTTCAAAATAATGTTTTTATCATAAACAATATTATTTAAACATGCCAAAGAACCATATTCACTATTTTCCATCTTGCACGGTCAAGGTCTACAAAGGGATGCCTATATCAAATTCACAATATAGTCATTTCCAGGACATGGATCCCAAAGAGTTCAAGAAGGTTTTGGCAAAACATCTTCAATCTTCTAAAAATACAAACAAATGATCATTTTATTCGACACATGCTGGTCAATATCATTATCTGACCAATGGATATTACTAACGATATTTCGTTAGGCCAAAAAATACACACCTATTTTGGTGTTTTTTTTGGATTAATTATACCCATTGTCCGCATATAATTTGTATATAACGGAATATATATAATATATATATGCTAACATTAGTAGGAGGTGCAAACGATAAATATGGTAATAATTTGATTGCTGTATTAGAAAATCTAACTCGAATAATCAACGATAAATGCCACGACTGTAAACAATTTAATATTGTAATATACGATCTTGGTTTAAGCAAAACGTACATAGAACAAGTAAAACAGTTTACTAACGTAACCATTGAAACGTTCGATTTTGATAAATATCCCGAACATGTTTCTTTAAACAAGTATTACGGTAGAAACTGTAATTATTCATGGAAACCCGTCATTATTCATGAAGTATGTGAAAAATATGGTGGATTAGTTCATTGGTTTGATTGTAGAACCACATATACGAGTTTAAATGGTCTAACAAATTTTATTGGTAAAAATGGAATTTATTCACCAATTTCATCAGGGACAATACAAAAATGGACTCATAAAGACACTATGGAATACATGGATGGATATAAATATAAAACTAGACAACCCCGCGCTGGTGGAATTTTCGGCATTAATTATGATATACCATGGTGCAAAGAATTAGTTACTGAATGGAAAAACCTAGCACTTGTAAAAGAGTGTATTTGTCCAAACGGTTCGGATCGTACAAATCATCGACAAGATCAAGCAGTATTATCGATACTGTTCTATAAATATCACGACAAACACAAGTTTGATACATATCGTAAATATATTGGCTTACGACCCCATTCTCGATAATTACTATTAATTAATACAAAGAGAGAGAGAGAAAATTTGTAAATTATAATCACTATCCTTACTATATATGGTGCATGCTGGTCAATATCATTATCTGACCAATGGATATTACTAACGATGTTTCGTTAGTACAAAAAACACACCTATTTTAAAAGTTTAAAAAATAATCAATATGGTTTTATTGTATTTTTTTTGGATTAATTATATACCCATTGATCCAATATATATTTTGTATATTATATAAGATGTATAATATGTATATGAAAAAATACACCGTTTATGGAGGATCCGATGGGTTTGGTGCACAATATCAAGCAAGATTGTCCGGCATTGCTTTTTGTAATCACAATAATTATGAATACGTTCACACTCCATTTCAATATATACATCATGGTGAAACCGCAGTCGAATTAAATAAATTCATTGGAATTCCACAAAATGAAGGTGTCAAACCTGATATATATAGTAAAGGAGCAAGAGATATACACTATTCAAAAAGACCTTCTATTTATTATACTCATGAAGTATTACAAAAAATTCGTGGATATTATTATTCAACTGAAAAACCGGATATTGTTATTCCTGATATTGCTATTCATATAAGACGCGGTGATGTAGATAAAAACTGTGCCCAGAGATATACATCGAACACAGAATATATTGATATTATTGATAAATTAACAAAATTATACCCTGATTATAAAATAACCATTTTTTCGCAGGGTACGAAAGACGATTTTAAAGAATTACAAAAACCAAATGTGAATTTCCAACTAAATATGAATCTCATGGAAACATTTCACAGTATGGTAAAAGCAAAGGTTTTTGTAATGGCAAAAAGTTCTCTTTCGTATTGTGCGGGTTTATTAAATGAAAATATTGTGCACTATCCTGTTACATTTTGGCATAGAAAATTAGATCACTGGAAATGTCTATAATATTTGTAAAATATAATCACTATCCTTACTATATATGGTGCATACAATATTTCCAACTGGAGGATTAGGAAACCGCTTACGAGTTGTTACATCCTATTATATAAAATATATTAAAAATAAAGACGAAAAATTAATTGTTATATGGAGAAATGACAGTTTGTGTAATGGGTATTTTCTAGATTATTTTGAACCCATTCCTAATGTGGAATTTGTAAAACAAAATGATAAAACGCTTACAATAAATTATAAAGGGTGTTCACGTATTGGACCGACGACTGATTTTACCATTATAAAACCATTACCCCACATTATGGATAAAATCAATGAAAACCGTAAATTACTAGAAAATAACTATATCGCAATTCATGTACGACGTACGGATCATATTGCGGCAGCAACAAAAAGAGGAGTATTTACAACTGATGAAGATTTTTTCAAATTTATTGATGAAAACATAAACAATTCTTGTTTATACGTTGCCACAGATAATGTAGATACATATACAATGTTTCAAGAAAAATACAAAGATAAAATTAAATTTCCTTACCATAAATCTAGCGGTAAGTTTAGGAATACAAGTTTAGAAGACGCAATTATAGATATATATATGTGTAGTTACGCAACTAAATTCAAGCATTCGGGATGGTCTACTTTCAGTGGACTAATAAATAGTTTTCGAAAAATTCTATTATAAGTTGATTCTTTTAATGGTTGATTATATGAAAGGAAAAAATTTTCCAAAAGAACATAAATAGTATATGAGTATACTATTTATAATATGCCATTTGATGATGACGAAATGTATGTAATAAAACGCAATGGTGAAAAAGAAATTGTATCGTTTGATAAAATATTGCAGCGTATTAAAAATACCGCAACCGAAGCAAATATTCAATTGAATTTTACATCACTTACCATGAAAGTAATTGATCAACTATATAATAATATTACTACCACTCAAATTGATGAAGTAACGTCCGATCAATGTGCTTCGCTAGCATCCACACATCCGGATTATAACAGTCTGGCTGGAAGAATTATAGTATCAAATCATCAAAAAAATACATCATCTTCTTTCAGTGAGGTTGTTAAACAATTATATCATTTTAAAGATAAACATGGAAAAAAGTCATCGCTAGTATCTGAAAAATTGTATGATTTTGTTATGAAACACCCAGAAGAATTAGACGAACTATGTGATTATAATCGCGACTATTTGATTGACTATTTCGGTTTCAAAACATTGGAACGAGCATATCTAATGAAGATAAACAATGTGATTGTAGAAAGACCTCAACATATGTGGTTACGTGTCTCCATTGGTATTCACGAAGAAAGTATGGATAAAATTAAAGAGACATATTTTTATATGTCAAATAAATATTTTACACACGCGACTCCTACATTGTTTAATTCTGGAACACCTAGACCCCAATTATCGTCCTGTTTTTTATTGGCAATGGAAAACGATTCGATTGATGGCATTTATAACACTTTGGGTGATTGTGCCAATATTTCCAAATGGGCGGGAGGCATTGGTCTTCATATTCACAATGTTCGTGCGACCGGAAGTCATATTAGAGGAACAAATGGCACGTCAAATGGTATTGTTCCCATGTTACGAGTATTTAACCATACAGCCAAATATGTTGACCAAGGAGGTGGAAAGCGTAACGGAAGTTTTGCTATTTATTTAGAACCATGGCATGCAGATATTGAAATATTTTTACAAATGCGTAAAAATCACGGCGATGAAGAATTAAAAGCGCGCGATTTATTTTACGGACTTTGGATTCCGGATCTATTTATGGAACGTGTAAAGACAGATGGCAATTGGACACTCATGTGTCCCGATGAATGTCCGGGTTTGTCTGAGGTATATGGGGATGCGTTCAAAGCACTTTACGAATTCTATGAAACTGAACATAGGGGACGTGTTACGATGAAAGCGCGCAAATTATGGTTTCAAATATTGGATGCTCAAATGGAAACTGGAACACCTTATTTATGTTATAAAGATGCGGCCAATCGAAAAACGAATCAACAGAATATTGGCATTATTAAGTCTTCCAATTTATGTACTGAAATCATGGAAGTATCGAATAAAGAACAAAGTGCTGTGTGTAATTTAGCAAGTATTGCTTTACCTTCATGTATTGATTATAGTACAGAACCACCTTCCTATGACTTTGATAAACTTCACGAGGTTGCACGGATTGTAACACATAATTTGAATAAAGTAATTGATGTAAATTTTTATCCAACGGATAAAACACGCAATAGTAATCTTTTACATCGACCAATTGGCATTGGTGTTCAAGGACTTGCTGATACATTTATTCAAATGAATTATGTATTTGATTCTCTGGAAGCCAGACAACTCAATAAGGATATTTTTGAAACCATTTATCACGCTGCTTTAGTAGAATCGTGTACAATATCAAAACTAGATGGTCCTTATAGTAGTTTTGATGGTTCACCCGCAAGCAAAGGAATATTACAATTTGATATGTGGAATGTAAAACCGTCTGATAAATATGACTGGGATAGTTTAAAGCAAAACATTATATATTATGGATTACGAAATTCATTGTTATTGGCACCTATGCCAACCGCATCTACATCGCAAATTTTAGGATATAACGAATGTATTGAACCAATTACATCGAATATTTATAGTCGCCGCACGATTGCGGGTGAGTTTATATTAGCCAATAAATATTTGATGAAAGAACTCATTGATTTGAACTTATGGAATGAAAGAGTGAAAAATTCTATTATTGCCAACAATGGTTCGATTCAGCAAATCGATGTAATACCGGAACAAATACGCAACAAATATAAAACAGTCTGGGAACTACCCATGAAGTCACTCATCGATATGGCTGCCGACCGTGGTGCTTTTATTTGCCAAAGTCAATCCTTGAATTTGTGGTTGGAAGATCCAACTTATAATACATTAACGTCTATGCATTTTTATGCATGGTCCAAAGGATTAAAAACGGGTATTTATTATTTGCGGCGTCGCGGAAAACACCAAGCACAACAATTCACCATTGAACCGGAGAAAGACGAAGAAACGCCCGATTTTGTTTCACAAGAAGAAGAAGTGTGTGAAATGTGCTCCGCCTAGATAAAATTGAAGATCTTTTTTGTATTTTACTGGAAGGTAAATACAAAACTTAAAGAAGTAAACAACCAACCATGCAA
>ERZ807291.6161-NODE-6161-length-14620-cov-5.917954_pt1 | contig 14620 bp, 13 predicted proteins | sample MGYA00521257_ERZ807291 | MGnify/ENA primary metagenome ERZ807291 (study PRJEB31413, sample SAMN03169783) | marine metagenome | biome: Marine; feature: Water; material: Subsurface seawater | place: North Sea | collected 2011-04-28 | depth 1 m m ...
AAGTCGCAGAAGCTACCCGCAAAACATGTTCTGGAGAAATTCGTCAGACCTTTTCTCGTGGATGCCCAATTTTAAGCCTGGAAGAGTATATTGGTTTCATTAACGACAAGACGGGCGAACTCTTCAAGGCATCCTGCGAAATCGGTTCTTTTCTCTCTGGTGCGGATGACGAAACAATCAAATTAGCGGGTCAATTTGGACTTTCTTTAGGAATTAATTATCAAGTTTTTGATGATTTGATCGATTCTTTTGAGGTTCAGCAAAATAGCGATAAATCTTTGGGTTCCGATTGGAGTACCGGGAAGATGACGCTCCCCGTTATTTTCCTTCGAAATTCTGCAAATCCAAAGGAGGTTGAATTTATTGATAATTTTTTTACTTCAGGAGATTCTGCCAACTCTGATCAACAGTGCAGATCACAAATTCTTGATCTTTTTGATAAGTACGAAACTTTACCTTTTTGCATAGAATATCTTCAAAAAAGTTTTTCCAACACTCTTGCCCTTATTGATCAATTTCCCCAAGAATCCTTAAAAAACGATCTTAGATCATTTTTAGATTGTTTTGATGGAAAATTTTCAAAGATCGAAAATTTAAAAACAAGTAATTTTCTTGCTCTATAAGTGTATTTCTTTCATTTTGAATGCGTGAGCAATTCAATGGAATCTTCAGTGTCGAGCAACACTCGGGTGGTAGGTGCTGATAATTCCAAAGAAGATGTAATTTCCCTCGTTCAACGTGCCAAGTCCGGAGACCTTTCTGCCTTCGATTCTTTAATGGTACGCTACCGTCAAAGGTTGTACGCTGTGATCTACAATATGACAATGAATGCGGAAGATGCCGCAGACCTGACTCAGGAATCATTTGTTAAAGCATTTCGTTCTCTATCTAAATTTAAGGAAAAATCTTCCTTTTACACATGGCTGTATAGGATTGGAGTAAACCTGACTCTTACTTACCTCAAAAAAAGAAAAATTAGGCAGTTTTTTAGTTTTGACCAAGCAAGTGATGACGGCGGGATAAATAAGGATTTGGAAGCAATTTCTTCCACTTCATCAACTTCTGTTAAAAAGGCTTTAAACAACGAATTGCATGAAAAATTGAACGAAGCGCTGTCTAAGTTGTCAGATAAACATAGAACGATTGTGGTTTTATTCGAAATAGATGGGCTGGGGCATAAGGAAATTGCCAAGGTAATGAATTGTACGGAAGGAACCGTTCGTTCACGTCTTTTCTATGCCAAGCAACAACTTCAATCTTACCTTTCGGAATATTTAAACTAGTACATTAAAACGATATGAAAGATAAACCTACCCTCGATGATCTTTTTGAGTCTAAGAAATTAGACCTTCCAGACGAAGAATTTTGGAACGGTTTTCAAGACCGTGTAAAAGGCAGGGCTATTGCATCATTGGGCGAACGCAGTAAAAGTGCCCGTTTGCGCAAGGTTGGTTTGTATGCAACCTTGCCCGCTCTTGTGCTTACCTTTGTAGGACTAGGCTTAATAGAGTCGGATCCGACCCGATCTTCCGAACTCTCAGGAGTTTCTCCAGTACCAAGCGTTACTGAGGCAGATACCTCATTTTCCCAACTAGCATCCTTACTTGAGGGGGAGGGTACTTACGATCGCGAAAGTGTTGTCCAACTTGCGAGCTTGAACTCCTTTGATTCCTTTGCCAATTCCAGCGTGCAGCTCGCAGGTGGTGATTCCAGTTTTAATCATCATTCGCTCAGCCTTTCCCGGAATCCTATCCACTCTGCACAATATACCTTCTAGATGGATGCGTAAGCTTGTTTTTACAAGCGTATGCTTGGTTGCTCTAGGCGTTTCAATCCGGGCAGATTCAAGTTTTTCACATCCTTCATTATCTGTGCAGGACAGGATTCGTGATATTTTTGTAAGTTCTAGTGATTGTGTTGTAAGGGTTAAGGCCATTCGTAAGGACCAAACCGGAGACAAGTCTAGCCGCGTACTTAAGATGGGTAGTGGTTTTTTTGTAAGTAAGGACGGTCATGTATTAACCACCGGTCTGCTCAGGAATGCAGATCAGATTTGGATTGAACACCAACAATCCTTCTACCTGGCACAATTAATAGGGCATGATTACCTTTGTAATATATCCATGCTCAAAGTGGTAGAGCCAAAGAAAGAATTTTCTTTTCTTTCGATATCGAATGAATCCGACGATTTTTCGCCTGGATCGATCCTTGTTGGATTGACCTGTGCGTTGGAATTTAAAGTTGGTCCTACTTATGGGCTTTTTCAAAGTGAAGAAATATCCTTTGGCACCAACTTATTTCCCACTAAAATGATTCGTACAAGCTTGCCTTTAGGCCCGGGGGAAATTGGTGCTCCCATATTTGATTTACAGGGAAGGTTTGTTGGAATTGCCCATGCTGCCCTTACGGATTTAGGGTCCTCATTTATCCTCCCTTCCGCCGCCTGCCTTCGCATACGTGACGGCTTACTTTTTTCTGGCAAGGTCGAGTACGGTTGGTTCGGGGTCACTGTTTCTCGCAAACTTAATTCCAGTAATTCATTTGATATCATTGTTCAAGGCACTGTGGATGGATCACCAGCTGCAAAATCCTCTTTAAAAAAGGGAGACCGGATAACAAGGATAGGATCAATAAAAGTACAAGATCGGGGAGATCTTGCTCACGCCGCTTTTTTTGCGAAGCCTAAAACGATGGTTAATTTTGTGGTTCAGAGAGACGAAAAAGTCCTCACAATTCCTATAAAAGTGGAAAAGCGATCAGTTGTGATAAAGGAGCAAGAATCTCAAATTGCAGAAGTGGACGGAGCTTTGCCCGGTGAGGAATCTCGCAATCCAGTAGGCGAAACAGTTCCTTGATATTCTCTGCTCTCATTTCCGCTGACGAATTAAGCGATGAGGTTTTTTCAACTTCTCCAACTTGATCATTCAAATTTTTAAACCATGGCTGCTTTCGAAAAAAATCCTATGTTCCCGTGCAATCCTTATGAAAATGTAAAATGGCGCAAAATTGATGGCTTGGAGGATTGCTTAGCCAAAGGAACCTTTTGTGATGAACCTGTCTTAAAAGTAAAACCCGAGGCACTTGAGCGCTTAGCTCAAGAAGCGTTTCATGATATTTCGCACTATTTAAGACCTGGCCATCTTGAACAATTGTGCAAAATATTAGAAGATCCTGATGCATCCGCAAACGATCGATTTGTTGCACTTGACCTGTTGAGAAATTCGCAAATTGCAGCTGAGGGCATCCTACCAATGTGCCAAGATACGGGAACTGCAATTATACTAGCCAAAAAAGGCAGAGGGTTATGGACAAAAGGGGGCGACGAAGCTGCTCTTTCTAAAGGAATTGAGCAGACCTATGCTACAGATAATCTACGATTTTCCCAACTTGCTCCACTCGGTATGTTTGAGGAAAAAAATACCCGTTCAAACCTGCCTGCACAAGTCGACATTATGCATACGGAGGGAAGTGAATATCAATTCTTATTCATGGCCAAGGGGGGCGGTTCGGCTAACAAAACCTTTTTACATCAAGGCACCCCATCTTTACTTAAGGAGGAATTATTGCTCGAATATTTGGACGAGCACATTGCAGCCCTAGGGACGGCTGCTTGCCCTCCATCCCACTTAGCGGGGGCCATTGGTGGAACTTCAGCTGAAGCCAATTTAAAAACCGTCAAACTTGCAAGTGCCCGCTACCTCGACAATTTACCGGTCACCGGAGAACCTCGTGGTCATGCTATAAGATGTCCAGAAATGGAAAGCAAAATTTTGAAAATGACTCAAGAGCGCGGAATTGGTGCTCAATTTGGTGGAAAGTATTTTTGTCTAGATGTTCGTGTTATTCGTTTGCCTAGGCACGGAGCGAGCCTGCCTATAGGAATCGGAGTGAGTTGTTCCGCTGACCGACAAGCCTTGGGCAAAATCACTGCAGATGGTGTATTTCTTGAACAACTCGAGACCAATCCAAGCCGTTTTCTTCCTGCTTACGAAGAGGAAAGTGGCTCAGATGACGAGGCTGTCGAGATTGATTTAAACCTTGGAATGGAGGAAGTCCTCAAAGAATTATCCAAACACCCGGTACGTACCCGTTTATCCTTAAATGGTCCTTTGATTGTTGCTCGTGACTTAGCACACAGTCGATTGCGCGATAGGTTAAATGCGGGGGATGGATTGCCAGACTACTTTAAACAATTCCCTATTTACTATGCAGGCCCGGCGAAGACTCCAGAGGGTTATGCTTCGGGTTCATTTGGACCAACTACCGCAGGAAGAATGGATGCATTTGTAAATAAATTTCAGGAAGCAGGTGGATCAATGGTGATGCTTGCAAAGGGAAACCGTTCGAAGATGGTAGTTCAGGCGTGCAAGAAGCATGGAGGTTTTTATCTTGGGAGCATTGGAGGTTCAGCTGCCAGACTTGCTCAAAAGTGCATAAAAAAGGTAGAGTTGCTAGAATACGAAGACCTAGGCATGGAAGCAATCCGTAAGATCGAAGTGGAAAATTTTCCCGCTTTCATCATTACCGACGACAAGGGAAACGATTTTTTTCTTGGAGAGGATACCGTCTAGTCTTTTCCCAACAAATTCCTAAGTGCAAAAGAATATCCAGCAGAGCCCATACCTGCGATGACTCCCTGAGCGACTCCAGAAATAAGGGATTTGTGCCTAAAATCTTCCCTCGCGTGGATGTTAGATAAGTGTACTTCAATGGTGTTTAATCCCGATGCTACAACCGCATCACGCAGAGCGACACTTGTATGAGTAAAGCCACCTGGGTTGATGATTAATCCATCAAATCCAGCGTCTGCCCATGCATGAATTTTATCAATGAGTGAACCTTCGTGGTTGGACTGAAAGGCATCCACTTCGCATTCAAATTTCACACCATTAGAAATGATATGTTTAACGATTTCGTCTAGGGTTTGGGAACCATAAATATCTGGCTCCCTTTTACCTAGACGGTCGAGATTTGGTCCGTTAAGCAGGCCGATCTTTTTCATTTCTAAAAGATTTAATCTGAAAAAGAAAGAAATCGCAATGTTGTATGCAAGTTCATAGCGGACAGTCGGTTTCAACAAATTCGTACGGTAGGTCGAATTTCAGTGAGGTTTCACGGGCTAATGCATCCACCCCAAATTTTTCAGTAGCATAATGCCCGCAGGCGTAAAGATTAAGTTCAAGCTCTTGTGCGACATTAAAGTGGTGTTGTTTGAGTTCTCCGGTAATCAATGTGTCTGCCCCTGAATTTAGAATCTTGTCAACTGCACTTTGACCAGATCCAGTAAGAATCGCAATCTTTTCTGGCTTTCCCATCCCAAACTCCATTGCATGGAATCCAAGAGGAAATAAATCGTTCAAGCGCTCATTTAATTCTTCTCGATCATATGAACTGGTGGTGAGCAACCCCACATCAATTCCTTCGAAAGGCAGAAAACTTCCACAGGGTTCTAGTCCAAGTTTGTTTGCCAAGATTACATTATTTCCAATTTCTGGATGGCAGTCGAGAGGCAGATGGGCACCGTAAATCGAGAGGTTTGAATCCATGCAAAGTTTGACCTTTTCAAAGTGCGAACCCGTCAACGGGGTGGGGGGAGTCCAAAACATTCCATGGTGGCAAATAAGTAGGTCGATTCTCTTTTCAATGGCTAATCGAAAAGGAACCAGTCCGGCATCCACACTAGCGCCAATTTTAGTTACTTCTCCGTTGTTTTCTAACTGTAATCCGTTCCATGCACTTGGATAATCAGGAATTTTCGAGAGTTGCAACCGTTGGTCGCAAAAGTTCCTTACTTCGTTTAATTCGAGCATATTTTATTAGCCTAAACTGTGAAATTGGGTGGGCGAGAAAAAAGTTTTTCATTGCGTTGAGTTAAAATTTATATACTATAGGACCCTTTGCAGCAGGGTGGAGCAGTCTGGTAGCTCGTCAGGCTCATAACCTGAAGGTCGCAGGTTCAAATCCTGCCCCTGCTCCCAAAATTTATAACCCTCAACATTATCCAAAAGAAAATTATTTCTCCCGTCGACACGTTCGTGGCGGGCTTTGAACCTACAGTATTATGAACGTTTCCGTTAAAGATCTCCTCGATGCCGGAGTCCATTTTGGCCATCAAGTACGCCGTTGGAATCCAAAATCTAAACCTTTTGTCTACGATAACAGACATGGTATTTCCATTATCAATCTCGAAAAGACTTATGATTTGTTGGAAAAAGCAGCCCAAGCAATTGAAGAAATCGTTGCTTCTGGAAAACAGGTTCTACTGATTGGAACTAAGAGACAGGCTATTGAGCCTATTCGTGAACTTGCAGCTGCCACCAATATGCCTTTCTGTGTGAATCGTTGGATGGGAGGAGCTCTTACTAATTATGAAACGGTTTCTTCAAGTATTGCTAAGTACAAGAAGTTTTTACGGATGGAAGAAGACGGTAGCCTAGATAAAATGCACGGAAAAGAAAGTGCATCTATCAAGCGCCAAATGACTCGAATGAACCGAGATTTTGAAGGATTGCTCAACTTACAAGGTTTACCTGGAGCACTCTTTGTAATTGATTCATTTAACGAGTCCATTGCCGTGGCGGAAGCCAATCGTTTAAAAATTCCTGTAATCGCCTTGGTGGATAGTAATTCGGATCCTTCCGTCCTTTCCCATCCCATTCCCGGTAATGATGATTCTACAAAATCTATTCGAATCATTGTTGATGTAGTACTCGATGCAATTCAGGCGGGCACATCCAAGCGTTCGCAAGCCCCGACTAAGAGAAAAGACATCACTCCAGTTTCTCAGGAACCTGATTTTCTTGATAACGGTGACGAACCTGAAGTGACCCTGCCTGAGGGCTACGACGAAATGGATTTTGATGAGAAAAGAAAATCTGAAATTTCTGAGGAATCGAGCGATATCGAGCCAGTTGCAGATGAATTACAGGATTCCCCTTCAGAGGAACAAACAACCGAAGATGCACCTGATGTTAAGGTAGCAGTTGAAGAACAAGTTCTAGTAACTGATGCAGATACAAAGAAAGCCGAGCCTAAATCGGAAGATAAGTAAATTTAAAATCCTAGAAAATTTTTCGAATTCAAAATTAAAATGACCGTTTCCAAAGATGATGTAATGTCCTTGCGTGATAAAACTGGCGCCGGACTGATAGACTGTAAACGTGCTCTTACCGAGAGTAATAGCAATATGGAAGAAGCCGTTTCGATTCTTCGCAAGAAGGGCATAGCTACTGCAGCTAAAAAGTCAGGCAGGAGTGCTAGTGAGGGAATTATTTCTCAGGCGATTTCTGCTGATCGATCGAAAGGATTATTGGTTGAAGTAAACTGTGAAACTGATTTTGTCGCCAAAAATGAAGATTTTGTCATTTTTGCTAGCTCGGTTGCAGATGATTTACTCGATAATCCAGATGCGGATTTGGAGGAAAAAAGAACTGAACAGGTTGCCAAGATTGGGGAAAACATTCAAATCTCTCGATCCCAATCCCTCTCACCAGATAATAACGGTATTGTTGAATCCTATGTGCATACGGGTGCCAAAGTTGCTGTTCTTATTTCTATCGGGTCTGATTCTCCAGAAGTATCTTCCAATGACCAAGTTATTAGCATGGCCAAGGATTTGTGTATGCATGTGGCTGCTACTTCTCCCGTTTGTGTATCTCGAGAGGATGTTCCTGCAGAACTTGTGCAAAAGGAAATGGAAATCGCTCAGGCACAAGCAGAAGGCAAGCCTCCGCAAGCTGTCGAAAAGATTGTTAGCGGTAAATTGGATAAATACTATTCCGGTTCCTGTTTACTAGAGCAACCATTTGTCAAGAATCCTGATCAATCCATCCAACAACTTGTAGATTCGGTTGGTAAGGAAGTTGGCACTACTTTGAGAGTTGAGAAATTCCTGCGCTTTCAAGTTGGAGAAAACGCCTAAGTTGTAGATCTAATTGGATTGACCCGGTACGGGGTCAATCAGGTTTGTTTATCTAGGAATTCAGCATCCATGTGCTTATGCTTGCAATTATGTAAGTAAGTAACAGAAATAAACCATGTCTTTGGGTTAAGGTTTTACCTCCAAGCCAATGGATAAGAATCATGGTGGTTACCAGCAGAGAAATGTAATCGATCCATGGATGGGGGGCACCACTTCGTACTGGTCCCATGATTCCGGCTAATCCACCAATCAAGGAGATATTGAACAAGTTTGATCCTACAATATTGCCTAAAAGCATTGAGGTCTGTGCTTTTCGAACCAAACTTATGGAAGCCGCTAATTCTGGTAGGCTCGTACCAATAGCCAGAAGTGTAAAGCCTATCAATTCTTCCGGCACACCAGCAATAATGGCAAGGCTCTTCGATCCGTAAACTAAGGAGTCTGAGCCTATCCAAAGGGCAAGGGTAGCAATTCCAACAACGCACACTGATAAAATGAGGCTGGTGGTTGGAGTATTTTCTGAGGCACTTAATTCTTCGGCAGTTTTCATGCGTTGTTTATTTCTAAGAGCATGATTAGTGACCGTAACCAAGTAAAAGCAGATAAATGCAAGTAACAGAGAGCCAGGAATTAATCCAAGTTCTCCGCGTGGCAAAAGTAAAAGAGCTAAACAAAAGCCAATAGTTATCCAAAAAAGGCAATGCCTTTGGGCGAGAGAAACCGCTCCTTGGGTAGAAATTTTTCCCAGAAGCAAAGCAATCCCCAGGATCAGTCCCACATTTGCAATGTTCGAACCAATTACATTTCCCAAGACTAATCCGGGCGAACCACTGCGCAGTGCGGATAGGGAAGTAAATAGTTCAGGTGTAGAGGTGGCGATAGAAACGATAGTTAGTCCAACTACAACTGGGGGCACACCCAATTGGCAAGCAATGTTTGAGCTATGATCGCTCAGCCAATCTCCCCCCTTCGTAAGGAGGTAAAATCCCGCAACTATGCAGAGGGCGAGAAAAACCAGGTAGCCTTCATAGGATTGTTCCGCCCATGGTGTTATCCAATTGTCCAGGAGTTCGTACATTGATAAGAAAGTTTGCTAAGGGTGGTTGCTGTTATTCGAATGGCAAGTAGATTCGAGGGCCCGTCGATCATCAACCCTTGACTTGATGGCTCATTGCTTCATTTTCCAACCCTTTGCGCGAGATACACTTCAAATGAACGCTCCTGAAAAACTCAAGGATACTTTAAATCTGCCTAAGACCGATTTCCCCATGAGGGCAAATGCGGTGGTCCGGGAACCTGCACGCATGAAGCACTGGGAGGAATCCGGAATTTATGCAAAGATGCAAAAGAAGAACTTAGATGGTCCCTCCTTTGTGCTGCACGATGGCCCACCCTTTACGAATGGAGATGTTCATGTGGGCACGGCACTAAACAAAATTCTCAAGGATTCGATTTTGCGCTACAAAAATGCCCGGGGTTTTCTTACCCCTTATCTACCAGGATGGGATTGTCATGGTCTGCCCATCGAGCACAAAGTCACCAAGAAGTTGAGGGCATCCAAGAAAGAGTTTGATTCCGTTCAATTGCGCCAAGAATGTGAAGAGTTCTCTAAATCTTATATCGAAACTCAAAGGGCTCAGTTCAAACGGTTGGGAGTCTTGGCGGACTGGGAAAAAGAATACCGGACGATGGATCCTGGTTACGAGGCTGAAATTCTTAGAACTTTTGCCGATTTTGTGGAGCAAGGACTCGTTTACCGCAGTAAAAAACCGGTGTATTGGTCAATTCCCTGTCAAACTGCACTCGCAGAAGCAGAGATTGAATACTATGATCATATAAGTCCGTCGATTTATGTACGCTTTAAAGTACAAGGAGAAGAAGGTAATGCTTACTTGGTGATTTGGACAACCACTCCCTGGACTTTACCGGCTAATCTTGCAGTGGCGGTACATCCACGTGAGTCGTACTGCGAAGTAAAGACGGGTGATGTAAGTTATTGGATAGCTCAGCCAAGGGTGGATGAGTTTTGCAAGGAGTGTGGGTTTTCTGACTATTCGATCGGAGAAACCTGCAATGGTTCAGATCTTGCCGGAAAAGTGACCCGCCACCCTTTTATTGACCGGGACAGTCCAGTTGTATCTGCTGAGTATGTAACGATGGACACAGGTACCGGTTGTGTGCACATTGCCCCGGGACATGGTTTGGACGATTACCTGACTGGACTGGAACATGGTTTAGAAATTTATTGCCCGCTTGATGACGGGGGTAAATATTTGGATGACGGACAAATTCCTCAAGAACTAGTTGGTCTTTCCGTATTGGAAAAAGCCGACGGGTCAAAGGCAAACCATGCAGTTTTGGAAATCCTGAACACCACGGGTTCTTTGATCGCCCAAAAGGAATATCATCACCAGTATCCACATTGCTGGAGGAGTAAATCTCCAGTAATTTTTCGGGCGATGGATCAGTGGTTTGTTTCTCTGGACAAAGAAGATTTGCGAGCCCGTTGCATGGATGGATTAAAAGATGTATCCTTCACTCCAGAGTGGGGAAGGAATCGCATTCATGGATTTCTAGAGTCCCGACCAGATTGGTGCATTTCAAGGCAACGATCTTGGGGAGTTCCGATCCCGGTATTTTTTGATGAGGATGGAAATGCCTTACTTGATTTCGGGCTCATTAAATTTCTTTCTGAAAAGATATCGGTTGAAGGTTGCAACCTATGGTTTTCCCAAACTCCTGAGGAACTGCTTGATGGCTATGAATTGCCTGATGCTTGGAAAGGGAAAAAATTAATTAAAGGGCAAGACACATTGGACGTATGGATTGATTCCGGTTGCAGCCACAAGGCTGTTCTTCGAAGAAATGAGGAAACTTCATGGCCGGCCGATTTATATCTTGAAGGTAGTGATCAGCACCGCGGTTGGTTCCAAAGTTCTTTGTGGACGAGTATAGTCTCTTCACAGGCCGCACCTTACCGAAGAATTCTAACTCATGGATTTGTAGTAAACGGGGAAGGTAAGAAGATTTCGAAAAGCGACGGAAAGCCACAGACCGCGGATTCATATGTCACCAAATACGGGGCTGATGTGTTACGCCTCTGGGTATGCTCGGAAGATTTTCGACGGGATATTCCTTTGTCTGATGAAATTTTAGACCAAGCAGTGCGTGCCTACCGTACTTTGCGCAACACCCTACGCTTTCAACTTGGAGCAATACATGATTTTTCCCAAAAAGAGCATGGAGTAGAGGTTGAGGAGATGTCACCAGTCGATCTTTGGGCACTTTCTAAAACAAATGAATTGATTCGTGAAGTTACAGATGCTTGTGAGAAATATGAATTTCATCGAGCCATTCAGTCCATAAATCGATTTTGTTCCGGTATTCTATCTTCCACCTACCACGATGTTATCAAGGACAGGTTATATACATTGGATGTAAATGACCCCTTGCGTCGTTCCACCCAGTCTGCACTTTTGATGGTTTTTGAATGCCTTATCAAGTTAATCGGGCCTTTTACCCCCTATATAGCTGATGAGGCATGGGCTTTTGGTCAATCAGGCGGAGAGTATTGTGAAGATGCTTTAAGTTTACAAAATTGGCCACAGGAAAAGGTACTCGGGTCTGGCGAAATCGCTGTTTCTGACATACAGAATTTATTGGATTTCAAGGATTCCCATGTGAACGAAGCTTTGGAATCCTTGCGGGTAAAAAAAGAAATCGGTCAGTCCCTGGATGCAGAAGTGGAATTGCATATTTTTGGAGACAGTAAACTTGGGGAGATTTTGAAACGGCGATCATTGGTTGAATTGGCCGAGCTATTTATTGTCTCCTCTGTAGTGGTAAAAAACCTTCCTTCTGAAGGTACTAATTATGTCACTGCACAACACGCACCAGGTACCCGATGTCCGCGTAGTTGGCGTTGGGTTCCTGAGTTGGTTTATGTGGAACCGTGGGGTGAAGTCTCTCCTCGATGTGCCGAAGTGCTTGCCAAGTTCGGTTGAAGCAGTATATTCCCGAAATTCATTTCCCATGACTGCAAAAAAGAAAGCCACCTCCACAACCCGAGCAAAATCAATAAAGGCAAAACCTGCATCGACAAAGTCGACTGTAGGGAAGAAATCGTTGCCCAAAACAACCACCCCACCAAAGAAGCCTGCAGCTCCCAAGAAAGTCTCCAAGCCTGCCAAGGTGAAACCTGTAGCAAAGAAGAAAGCCGCTACGGTCAAGAAGTCACCGTCCAAACCTTCCATAAAAGCTAAGCCTAAGGTGCAATCTTCTCAATCAACCTCGGCAAAGTCCACAAAAGCATCTGCAGTGGCGAAATTGAGAGAATTGGCAGCCAAATCTAATCCTCAAAACTCCAAGGAGGATAGTGCGGAAAGTAGTGGATTTTCAATCAGTGATATTCGTTCCCTTCTTTCTTCCCGTAAGAAAACTCCTGAAAAGAAAGAAAAGAAAAAAGCCCCTGAAAAAGTTGCGGTTGTAAAAGTCGCACCTAAAAAGTCGGCTAAAGCATCAAAGGTTAAGAAAATCACGAGTGCTTCGATTGATGATATTTTGGGGTTTGGTGTACCTACATCCAATGAGAAGCAAATTCGCAGAGACGATAACAAGGTGCCAAAGCAATGGATGCCCTTTTATAAGTCTCTCATTTCGTTGAGGGATGCGTTGAAAGGCTCTTTGGGAGAGCGATCTAATGAAACCATTGGTGCTTCTGCTAGAGAGTCAGGAGAGCTTTCATTAAATTCGAGTGATGCCGGCACTGAGACTTTTGATCGAGATCTCGCTCTTTCTATGGTAGCGAATGATCATGAAGCCCTAGAAGAAATCGAAGATGCGATCGATCGTATCTTCGACGGTTCTTATGGCACTTGCCAGCAAACAAATAAGCCAATTAACAAGAATCGCCTTCGTGCCGTTCCTTTTACTCGTTTTTCACTTGAGGGACAGGTTTTATTTGAAAGCGGAAATCGTAAGGAGAGAGACCAAGCAACCGGGACATTCGCAACGATTTCCGACTCCACGATGGGGCAGGATGATTGAGCCACATATAATTACTTTTTCCCTTTTTAGATAATCTAACTTGGTGAATTACATTCGTTTTTGGGCACTTGCATTTGGAGTGTTCGGGCTTGATCAGGCTAGCAAGCATTGGGTTGTTGAGCGTGCGGTTGAACTCAGACGAAACCCCATTCCAATTATAGATTGGATAGAAGGCCCGGAAGTTCTTCTTGAAATTACCTATGTTACCAATCCTGGGGCCGCCTGGAGTATGTTTTCAGATTATCCTAATGCTCTTACCGCCCTCGCAGTCATCGCTTTGCTGGCAATATTTATTTTTCGTAAACAATTGGAATTGAATAAACCAGGATTGCAATTGGTTTTTGGAGGCATATGCGGAGGGATTGCTGGAAATCTGGCCGATCGTTTATTCCGTACCCCTGCTGAAGTGGTTGATTTTGTAGATGTTTATCTACCTTATTTCCAATACGATTATCCAGTCTTCAATGTTGCCGATTCCGCACTATGCATTGGAGCTATATCATGTGCAATTGCTGGCCTCCTAGAGAGCAAGCAAAAGGTTGGGAAAGTTCCAAGATCCTGATTGAACCAATTTTCGGCTCTGTGTTGGGTAGAAGGTCTCCCGTCTTACTCGATATTTGAGATTTGTTCGCGAATTTTTTCCAGTTCAACTTTGGCGTCGATAGCTTGCTTGGTACATTCTGGTCGAGCTGATTTAGAGCCCAATGTATTAAATTCGCGCAAAAGTTCCTGAGTTATAAATTCCAACTTCCTGCCCACGGGTTCAGCGGAATCCAAGCAATCTTTGAATTGTTCCAAGTGACTTGCTATTCGAGTCAATTCTTCGGAAATGTCTGATTTATCAGCAAAAAGGGCAATTTCTTTTACTACCCTTTCATCGCTTTCGTCGATTTCTAGACCCTGCTCCTGTAATCGAATGAATAATTTGTCTTTCCATTCCCGAGCCATTCCCTGACTTGATTTTGACAAAGCTATCAGAAATTTATGCAAATGATTAATTCTGGAATACAAGTCCTCTTTAAGGGCTTCTCCTTCAATTAATCGCATTTCAATTAAACCATCCAAGGCTTTTTCAACCGCTCGCAGTAAAGAACTTTCCACTTTGTCCGCAGGAGGAAGGAACGATTGGTCCTTGAGTGACGATGCGATCCTGTAAACGAGTTCGGCATTCGGTTCGTGTGGAATTTTCCGTTCAGTGCAAAACTTTTTTAATCGTTCGAGTTCTTGTGAAACAAGGGATTCATTCAGCCAGGAACCTGCACCGGATTCAGCGGGGTTCGCAAGGTTTAGGGCTACACGGATTCGACCACGGTTTATTTTCCCTTGGATTATACGAGCAAACAATCGTTCCAAGACTTGCCATTCCCGAGGTAGGTGAAAGACAAGTTCAAATCCTCGTTTGTTTACCGAAGAAATTTCAAGGGATCCACAAAACTCCAAGGTTTCTAAGGACCCTTGCCCATAACCAGTCATACTCTTCATGGAAGTGGCATTTCTGGTAATCCGGTTACTCCCATCACTCTGGCGGCTTCCATCGCATCCTTGTCCCCCCGGCCACTTAAGTTAACGCATACTGTTTGATCTGGAGTCATTTGGGCTGCCCGTTTAAAGGCGTGAGCCAATCCGTGAGAAGTTTCCAGGGCGGGTAATATG
>ERZ807291.6165-NODE-6165-length-14616-cov-7.765401_pt1 | contig 14616 bp, 13 predicted proteins | sample MGYA00521257_ERZ807291 | MGnify/ENA primary metagenome ERZ807291 (study PRJEB31413, sample SAMN03169783) | marine metagenome | biome: Marine; feature: Water; material: Subsurface seawater | place: North Sea | collected 2011-04-28 | depth 1 m m ...
TGTAATCGCAAGCGATCAGCCAAAGATACCGTGAAGGAAATACCAGTTCGCATCCGTCTGAATCGCATATTCTGGGTGCAGTGGGAATCCCAAACCGGACTCTTCTGACCCAACCAATCCACTAAATTGACCATTCTCAATCAACCGGATGACTTCAAGCGCTTGACCGCCTCATTGGCCAGTTATAGCCTCCCCGTCCGGGGGGCTTATGAGGCTACCGGCAACTACCACCGTGCCGTAGCCTAACATCTGGCCGCAGCAGGCTTTGAGATGAAGTGGTATCTTCGGTGTCATTGGCCCGCACCCGCGAAGCCCTTCATAACAGCTGGGACAAGAATGATCCCAAGGATGCTCAGGTTATTCTGCACATGATGGAGATCGGGAACACGCAGTTTTACCACGACCACTGGCGTGCGGCACCAACGACATTCAGGAGCTGTCCAAAACCCATAACATCGTCTCTAAATCCAAGACTGAACTTTGGCACCGCATCCTAACGCATTATCTGTCGCTGTACTTTCCTCAGGCGGATCGTTTTCACCACAGTTCACGCGGTGATTGGTTCTTTGCCCTTCTGGAGCGATATTCTTCACCCCACTTGATCTCAGCGATGGATAGGGATGTCGTAGCCGCAAAGTTGCAAAAGAGCGTTTGCTTACAGATATCTACGAGATTGCCAACCTCTGTGGGATTGCCTGTTGGCCCAGTTTCAGACGCAGTTGGTATGTTCCACTTGGTTCTTGGCGAGGGCCGCGAGCTAATCGCACTGCGCAATCAGATTGAAGCCCGCGCCGTGGAATTTCTCAAAGATCTAGCGGACTACAAGCTGCTGACATCTGTCCCGGGGATCGGCCCAATCAATGCCCTGACCATTCTTGCCGAAGCTGGTGAGCTGCGCCGTTTCACTCATCATCGTCCGTTCTTGAAGTTCTGAGGCATGGACCTCGCCACCATCCAATCGGGGACATCCCGTGGCCATACCAAACTCTCAAAATACGGCAAAGCGCGCTTGCGCCGCACCCTCTGGATGGCCGGGCAAGTCGCCACCCTCCAAAACACGAATGGCTTTCGGGACAAATTCGAACGCTATATCGCCAAAGACCGTCACGACACCTATTTGCGCCGCAAGGCGTATACCGCAATCGCCGCCAAGATGGCCCGTTCTGTTCTTGGGAGCATCAAAAATGGTGAACCCTGTCGCCCCTTCTTTGAGGGGTAATCAACAGCAGAAGGACCTTTCTCTGTAAGGGCCGTAGCGGCAGATAGCTGACCTCGTAGATACTGTTCAGGCCTTCTGGGTTTGCGACACGATGAACGCATCTTAAGGACGGTGAGAGCCGCAAAAGCGTACTCAGTGTTTGTTATGGGAGAGAGGATCGTTTGATCCAAAACGCCAAACTGAGACGTACTTCAACCGTGTCGAGACACCTCGACGCGACAATAAGCTGACGCCAGATCAGCCAATCAGTTCGCGCATAGGACGTTGTCCACGCGAATGTTTTGGGGTTTGCCGCGCCACGCGACGATCTGGTTCAGGCTGCGTACGAAGCGTTCAACTGGTAATGACAAGTTGACCTCAATAGCCAGACCTCCGCGTGCTTCAAGATCCCCATAATCTATGCGTCGCTAAATCGTCCAGCTTTCAGTGGGGGTCTTCTCAAATATCTTGCCGAGAAAATTCGGCTTTTTAACACCACTAATTTTCAAAAGGATTACCACCGCTCCGCCCTTGAACTTTCTGCAGTAGAGGCCAGCTTCGGAAGCTATTTCACATCGGTCGTGCTGGGCTCATAGGTCTTAAAGCCGCTATGTTGGGACCTGCCTCTTTAGTCTGCAGGTCGCGCAGATTGCCCCATGGCCGCAAAGTTAACGCTCAGGGCCAGAACGAGAGACATTCGGGCTCAGAAATTCGCAAACTGCGGCCAGAAGATCGTCCAAAAAGATCAGAAAGGTTTTGCGCAGTGCAGTGGCAACGGCCTGCTGCGCAGGCATAAGTGTGGTTTGCAAGCGATTTGGGGGAAGGCTGAGATCCTCAACGCTGTTACGCTGGCGCCACTTCCAAAACCTTCGTTTGCTCGCCCCATAGCGCTCTGCCAGCATCCATGCAGGCTCATCACTGACCTTAAGGGCCGCTCGCACCTTCAGCGTCGTCGCGTGGCCGAGCCGCGTGATCAGCATGTCACTCACCCGTTTCGCGCCTCAGTCAAAACAGATCGTGCCTTGAAAAACTCTGACCGACGAGCGGCTATGTGATCATCAGAGATAGGGTATGTAGGTACTGTCTTCTGCGAAGAAGTAATGCTTTTTGAAGTTTAAGTGGGAGTATCATTTGCATCAGAAACACTTATGCCGAAATGTTTAGAATATGCTCTTCCACCTTGATCTGTTTAAGCAACCGAAATGGAATAAGTAGATTTGGTTTCATAGTCAGGTCGCAATTTTAAAGATCATTGGCCGCTTGCAGTGAGAAAATTTAAAAGGGAATGGTCCGTACTTTCAACAAGCGCATCAACAAGTCTAATACAACCTGCTGCCCAAAAATGTTTCTGATCGCATATCTTCCTATCATACCTGAAACTTGAAGAGGCGGGTAATAAAACAGTTATCATAAAAGGTAACACTCAGCACTGCTCAGGTGTTAAAATCTGACGACGTCGCCGCTTGCTTTTTCGCCAAATTTTAAAAAATCAGGTTCATCATGCTTATCGAAACCAGCAAAAACAACAATGTCATTCCCCCACCTGCACGAATGAAATCCGTGACACGATACCGAGCTGGGCCCATAATCAGCGCGTTGACTTGGTGCGTTGGTATAAGAAACGAATTAGACGTGGAAATCGCAACCGTCATCGCAAAGATTGCAGGATCACCACCCGCCGCCAACGCAATTGAAACGGCCAGCGGCACCAAAAGCACAGTGGCACCAACATTTGACATCACCAAAGTAAAAACTGTTGCTAAAAGCGCAATCACAACCTGCAAGCCCCAAACTGGCCAGCCCTCAAGTAACAACAAGACCTGATACGCAAGCCACTCAGCAGTACCGGTTGATTGCACCGCTTGGCCCAAGGGCAACAAGCTCGCAAGCAGAAATACCGTATTCCAACTGACTGCAGAATAAGCCTCATCAATCGACAAAACTTTGGTGATAATCATCCCAATAGCCCCAATCAGCAAGGCCAAAGAGAGACGAATGTCCGTAAGCAAAATCAGCCCAAAAGCCACAACAAAGAAAAACAGCGCCCAGCCAACTTTTTGGGGGCGCACCTCTTCCTGCGGGAAATCGGTTGTAACAACCACAAAGTCTCTATCTTTGTTGATACGGGTGAGCGCTTCCCACGTGACATGCACCACCATGATGTCACCGGTCTGCAATGGCTCTATGGAAAGGCGCGTGGCATCATGATCCGCAGTTTGGACATGACTCAACGTAGTCTCTCCGCGCCGGATCGCCAGCAACGACATCCCATGCACCGCGCGCAGCCTGGTTTCGCGCGCAGTTTTGCCAATTAAATCACTATCAGGCGGGATCAGGATTTCAGCAATCCCGGCTTTTGCCGCAGATACGTCTTCGGCGAACACATCGAGCTTTGGCAAAACTGTCACGTCAAATAATGCGCTAAATTCTGAGATCACGCGGTGGCGCCCCAACATGGCCAGACGGCAGGGGCCCTCTATGACTGTATCATTGGGACTGGCCAGCGCGGTCTTTCCTTTGAAATGCGTACCGATCACATAAAGGTTATTGGCCTCGGAAATATCTGCAAGGGTGTGACTGACAAGAAGAGAATGCTCAGGCACTTCGACTTCGACCAAATCGGCTTTTAATCCATAAAGACGCTTGAGATAGCCCTGCGTGGATTGCCCCGACACACCTCCTTGTTCGGCATTTGGTCGCGGCAAGACAAAACGCCCAAAGATTATAAAATACAAAATGCCAGTAAACACCAAAGACACGCCGATCGGGGTAACTGCAAACAACTCGAACGGCACCATTTGCTGTTGGGGCGGCAGATCTTTGTTGGTAGACAGTATGAGATCATTCAACAAAATTAGCGGTGAAGACCCGACCATTGTCATGGTCCCTCCGAGAATAGCGCAAAACCCCATGGGCATCAGCAGGCGACCTAGACCAATTTCGGTTCTCGCGGAAATTCTACTGACCACAGGCAAGAAAAGTGCGGCAGCCCCAACATTTTGCATAAACGAGGAAATGATCCCAACTGTGGCGCCTATAATTGGCACGATCCGCGCCTCTGTAGCGCCACCAATATTCATAATATAGGCCGCCACTTTGCTCATTAGACCCGTTTTATCCATGCCTGCCCCAATCACCATAACCGCGATTATTGACATCACAGCGTTCGAGGCGAACCCGTCAAATAAGTGGTTGATATCGGCAATGTTGGTGAATCCGGGAATATAGCTGGCCGCACCGAGTAAAACCATCACGATGATTGCCGCTACATCGACGCGAACAATTTCTGATATGAATAAAAACAGGGTTAGAAAAATAAACCCCAGAACCATCACCATTTCGGGATTTAGCGGAATATATTCCATGCGCAGTTGCGGGCCTAGATTTAGAAAATTGAGATTGGGCTTTTGTCATACAAACCTTAAAAAGCGAGTGAGTAAAGACCTTTAATTCGAATGAGCGTATTTTTGGCGACTAACCAATGCGCAGTCACAAACGACAAGTTACCCGCGGGAACGCAATCAGTCCAAAGATACCTTCCGTTCGTCTCTGATGCCGTCTGCTATACAGTTAATCCCAAGCGAGCTGGGCTCAGCCCTTTTATTACATGCAGTGATGAATTTCATATCCAAAGCACAATTTAGCCACCCCTGACTGAAAGCGTTCTTCATATAATTTGACTAAGCACCCACGTGTGTTGTGCGTGCAACATCGATGCCCAAGTTATCAAACGTGCTGCAACAACCCTAAAAGTCAGTCATTGGGGCGCCATAACAATGCCTAATATGTAGCGCCTTGAACTTTACAAAACCAATTAGTTGTGCGCGAAGACAAACCAACAATTTCACCCCATGTATGCTGTCTTAAAACCCGCAACAGAGACACCTGTGATTTTTTTATGAGCCGTTTTTATTGGATCTAGGCGAGGACAGACTTTGGGAAATAAAAGCTGACCACCCAGTTGGGGACATCTACAATCTCAGATATACGCAGATCGCCAGCCACAGAGCACAGCATATAGGCATTGACCGCAGACATTTGGGTCGTGGCGCAAATCCAGTCAATCATCTCAGAGACGGCATCACGTGCCGCCACCATCAGATCGTCTCCGACACCCGTTGTGATCCGGTAGCCTTGCCCATCTATGTGGTTGGTTACGGGTCCGGCAGTCTCCAAACGTGGGAAGACAAAACCTGCATTTTTAATGAGTTCGACCTTAATCTCAACCTCCATCGGACTTTCAATAGCCGTACCACAAATCTCGCCGTCGCCCTGTGCCGCATGGGTATCTCCAAGTGATAAAAGCCCCCCCTGCACTTCCACTGGCAGATAAAGTGTGGTGCCTGTACAATTGTCGCGTATGTCAAGATTGCCCCCCACTCGGCGCGGCGGCACCACGCTGTGAAGGCCCGGTTCGGCAAGCGCCAAGCCAATTGTACCAACAAAAGGCTTAAGCGCCACCTGCCCCATCGGGGCATACGCCGCAGGTTTGCAAAGACTAATGTCATAATCCCAGATATGCAGCGCAGGGTCGGGAAAATCTTTGGCCAAAAGCCCAAAGCCCGGAATATTGGCTGTCCACCCCCAACCTAACGGATGAAACGCACGGAACGTGACCGCGACAGCGTCTCCAGGTTCAGCACCCTCTATATACACGGGGCCGGTAACCGGGTTGACACGATCAAAATCCAGCGCGGTCAAATCTGTGACCTTTGCCTTAGGGTGCAATTGACCGCCAGATGCATCGATGGTCTCAATCGCAATCGTTTCACCAGGTTTTACAGATAGGGCGGGTTCAATCGTATTGTCCCAACCTAGATGGTGATCATGTTTGTGAATCGTATGATGACACGTCATTTTTCCGTCCTTTTTGTCTCTTACGATGCAACAGATCTTCGATTTCACGATGCCCCATGATGCCATTTGGTAAAAAGGCCATCACTGCAACGATGACCACCCCCAGCAGCAAGCCCGATAAACCCAGCATTTGCGGCAATTTAACTCCAATCAAAACTGGACCCGTTTCCAACCAACGCACCAACTCCAAGCCCATGGTAATCAACAAGGTCCCCAGAACTGCACCGGTGACACTGCGCAGCCCACCCAAGATAAGCATCGCAACGGTCAGAAAGACAAAATTGAAATAAAACGGTCGAGCCGAAATCGTGCCAAGGAAAAACGAATAAGCAATTCCCGCAGTTGCGAAAAAACAGGCACTCATCACCCAGGCAATCAGCCGCACGCGACGCACATCGACCCCGATAGAACGCGCTCCCGCCTCGTCATCGGAACTAGCGCGCAGTTGCAATCCAATCGAACTTTCACGAAACAGGCGCGCGACAAAGATTGCCAAAACGACCAATCCGGTAATATGGGGTAGATCAAATATCTTAGGGATGCCAAAAAAAGCTTGATTGCCTTTGAAAATATCTGTTCGGTGCAAAAATATTGAATGTACGATGACCAATAATGCAATGCTGGTGATGGTCACACCAACGCCACTGAGCCGCACAATTATCAGCCCAGTAGCGAGCCCCATAAGCCCAGTAATCACCAGAGCAATCGTCGCAGACACCAGTGCTGACAGCTCAAAGGCATTCAGACCCCAAGGTGCATCAGGCAAAGAAATCAGCTTCATTGCAGCCGGAGTGACACAAATAGCCGCGATATAGGCTGCAATCCCCATAAAAGCTGCATGGGAAAATCCCGTGATGTTCGCATTACCAGTAAAAACCTGCAGCCCCACAACCACCAGGAGATTGACAAACGTCGCATAAAGAATCCGCGCGTGGTACGTTTCACCCCAAATATAATAGGCCCCAACGATCGCCAAAATCATCAGGCTTAACAGCGCAGAACCCATCAAGCCCTTACGTTGATCCGAATTGAAATACGCCATCATCAGATCTTGTCCCCCTTGTTGCGTGCCGGCGACAGAATGCCGTCAGGACGCCAGATTAGGACCAGCGCCACCAGAGAAAACACGGCCGCCGACGCAAGCCCACCTGCGCTTTGCGGTAAGATGATCAGCATCGTCACCTCGGCAACTCCCAACAGAAAACCACCTAAAACGGCACCAGGTAGACTACCAAACCCACCGATCACACAGGCCACAAACGCAACCAGTACCGGATCAAATCCCATATTGGGCTGGACGCTGCCACGGCGCGCCATAATGAAAATACAAGCCAGCCCTGCCAGCAGTCCGGATATGGCAAAAGCACCTGCGATCACACGGTTTGCACGAAACCCGCATAGGCGCACCATCTCAAAGTCCAAAGCTGCCGCACGCATTGCGATCCCAAGAGGCGTCTTTCGTAAAAAGAGCGTCAAAACCACGATGGCAACAAGCGTTGCTAAGGTTTCATAAATTTGCAGCGAAGACACACGGATTGTCCCAATAGTTATGGTTTTATCAAGAAAAATGAACTGGGTCGCGGCAATCGCACGTGGAGAACCAAGCAATAAAAACAGATTCTGAAGGACAATGCTGACCCCAAATGCCGTCAAAAGTCCCGTGGTCAGATCCGCACCTCGCACAGTTCGAAAGGCCACGCGTTCCAGAACCACCGCCGTCAAAACGCAGGCAAACATGACACCGATCATAATAATCCACGGATTGCTAGTCAGCAATGTGGCGGTAATTACCATCGAATAACCACCAAAAGCTACGACCTCGCCATGGGCGAAATTCACCAGCCCCATAATCGAAAATACAATTGCCAGCCCAAGTGCAATCAGCGCGTATTCTGCGCCAAAACTCAATGCGTTCAAGGTTTGTTGAATGGCATAATCCATCAGACGTAAACTCCAGTCAACTCATTCATCAATTCACTTCCATGTCCAAATTGATCGGTTTGACCGTGTATATAGATGACGCCATTGTTCAAAACATAGACGTAATCCGAGACGCTGACAGCGGCTGCAGCGTTCTGTTCCACCAACAAAATTGTGGTTCCCTGAGCTTTCAGATCGCGGATGATATCGAATATCTTTGAGACAATTTGTGGCGCCAGCCCCAGAGACGGCTCATCCAGTAATAGGATGCGCGGGTTGGACAGCAGAGCGCGGCTGATCGCAAGCATTTGTTGCTCTCCCCCCGAGAGGGTTCCAGCCAGTTGATCGCTGCGCTCTCGCAAAGTGGGAAATTGTACAAACCACTGCTCAATCTTAGCACTGAGTTGGGCCTTACTATTGTACAAGGCGCCCCCCATTAAGAGGTTTTCGCGCACTGACAGATTGGCGAAGACACGCCGGCCTTCCGGCGAAATCGCAAGACCACGCCGACTGCGGTCATCAACTGACATATGTGCAATTTGATCTCCGCCCAAACGGATGGACCCAGTGGCGCGGGCTGTTCCGGTAATCGCCGAAAGCGTCGAGGTTTTACCCGCGCCGTTGGGGCCTAAAAGTGTCACACACTGCCCCTCAGAAACAATCATATCAATGTCATGAACCGCCTGAATGGGTCCATGAAAGACGTTAAGAGAGTTAATTTCAAGCATATAAGTCCTATCATTTGCAGCGCCTTTCCAGAGCAGACCCCGGAAAGGCGCGCAGATACCTAAGGCCAGGATGGCACGTTGGTAGGAATGTTCTGAGACAGTAAGACACGTTGCCCATTTTTAAACCCGATCACCGGAATATCGCGCAAAGCATAGCTTTTGGTATCTTTGAACGAGATTGATGAGACCGACATCACAGGAATACTGTCCGCGGCACGGATCGCTGCTCGAATTGACGCTGGTTCCAGCGAACCACTCGCTGTTATGCCATATTCGATGATCTTGATCATATCTCCGCCCAGCGATGGGAATAACCCGTTCACCTCGACCCCGACCGCCGCACATTCGGTTTGAAATTTTTCTATGCGGCTGCCTGGAATGGCAGGAGCCAAGGTGCCAAAAAAGACCCTATCCAAAATTGATGGATCTTGTTCCGCCAATGCGTCCAAAGACGGATCATCAAAGCCGTCAGATCCAACAACCCAAGCCTTAAGCCCCGCCGAGCGCATCTGCCGGATCAAAATACCAATATCTGGCATTGCCCAAGATATATATACCGCATCCGGGGCCGGTTGCAGCGCTTTCAATTCGGCTATTTGTGGACTCCAGTCCATGGTGCCAGCAGTATAATTTAGGCGGGCCTGCAAATTGCCCCCATTCGCCACGATCACCTCCGCGAACCATTCCGGAGTGCGAGCAGACCATGAACCACCCTCGTCAGAAGTGAAAATCGCGATATTCTTGACCCCTTGCGACAGCGCATAATTGGCAGCCGCTGTGGCCGTAAAAGGATCAGGTGCCACATTGGTCAAAAAATTATCGACCAACCCCGTGTGCATTTCTACCTGTGTGCTTTGAGATTGGACCACGGTCACCCCATTTGCAGCCGCAATTTGCGCCACGGGAATCATCGTGTCGGAAAACGGGATCGTACCAAGCGCAACTATGTCGTTGCTAAGAAACCGCTCGGTCAACGAAATCGCAGTCTGTGTATCGGACCCAGTATCTTGGATAAGCAACTCTAAATTTTTACCGCTGATACCCCCAGCGTTATTTATCATCTTAACCATACACTGTGCGCCAGCCACTTCGTTGTAGGGCGCAAAATCACCAGTTAGCGGTACCGCCAGGCCAATTTTTATTGTTTGTTCTGCCTGCACGGCAATTCCCAAAAAACTGAGAATGGTAGCTGTCAAAAATGAAATTGAATATAATTTTACCATAATCTATCCTTCTAGTTTTAATCAGTTTGATTGGCCAAGATAAGCGTTTATTACCTCCCTGTTATTTGTGACATTTTCAGGCAGTCCCGAGGCCAGCAGGCAGCCCATATTCATGACAGTTAACTTTTCACAAGCCGACATGATGAATTTCAGATCGTGATCGATAATGATTATTGCGCAGGGCCGGCGCTTGCGAAGCCAAATCAAATTATCCAGTAATTCAGTGGTCTCTTTGGGGTTCATGCCCGCTGCAGGTTCATCCAGCATCAAAACTTTGGGCTGCAATGCGAGTGCTCGCACAATCTCAAGTCGCCGCATCTGCCCATATGGCAAGCTCTGTGGTGAATCCTCTAGCACATCGCGCAGGTGAAAAAGATCAATCGCATCTTCCACAAGATCAGGATCAACATCCGAACGTTCCGTCAAAGGAATCTCTGCAACCTTAATATTCTGACGTACCGAAAGATTTTTAAATAACCGGAGGTTCTGAAAGGTGCGCGCCACACCCATGCGCGCGCACCTTTCCGCTGGTAAGTTTTCAATATTATGACCATCTACCAAAATTTCACCCTGGCTTGGACTGAGCAACCCCGAAATCAAGTTGAGCATCGTGGTTTTTCCAGCACCGTTCGGACCGATCAAACCGTGAATTTCGTTTCCTGCAACCGTAAAGCTGACACCGTCCACAGCCCTGACCCCGCCAAAATGTTTAACGATATTCCGAACTTCGAGCATATTAGTATACATCCTTGTATCGATCGCATTTCTGGTTCCAGTCAAGTTCCGACAAAACCGCCATCTCACCCCGCTTATTGGCGACATAAAGATCGACAAACTCATCCCCAAACCAGCCACGCACAGCAGCAGAATGGTTGCACCGTCCCAGAGCCTTGTCCAAATTTTGCGGCAGGCGGCAGATGCCTTGCGCTGCGAGCTCGTCCTCTGCAAGAACCGATAAATCCTGCTCGGTCGGCTTTGGTGGCTCTATCCGGTCTTTAACTCCTTGCGTGCCTGCGAATACCAAGGCGGCATAAGCCAAATACGGACTGGCAGCTGCATCAACCGACCGCACCTCAAAATTGAACTGGCGGGCAATCTCTTGCGGATTAAGCGTCGAAACTGGGCAAATCCGGACAGAGGCCTCGCGGTCCCGATAACCCAAATTATTATATGCTGCGCTCCAGCGGTTGGGTTGCAGGCGCAAATAGCTAATCTCAGAAGGGGCCAGAAATGCCAGAATTTGATCAAGGTAATGCAGAATACCGCCAATAAAATGTCGGGTCATCTCGCTCATCCCATGGGGATCAGATGCGTCATGGGTCAGGGGCAGCCCAGCGTCGTTAACAAAACTAAAATGTATATGCACCCCATTGCCAATACCGTCAGGATTAAGAATTGGCGAAAAGCTAGGCATGGCCCCGTGACTTGCGATTACATCTTCGGCTAAAAAGCGCAAAAGCACCGCGTTATCGGGCGCCATAAGCCCGACCGCGGGTTTGATCGTAACCTCATATTGCGATGGCCCGAATTCTTTCATAAAACTATCTGGCTGACAGGAGGTCTGAGCAAGTGCGGCCAGAAAAGGGCCGGACCAGCCCTTGGCATCCCGAAACCCTTTTGCGCCAAATCCATCGCCGGCGCGCGGAGTGACATTCTTTATCTGGAATTCATGCTCGAAAGCCGCCAATAGCGTCGCACCACAGGCCTTTTTCAATGCATCAATCGCCCGGCGTGCCTGAGACCGCGGACAACAGACCCAAGGGTCGCCAGCCAGGGTACGAATATCACCAAGAGCAAGATCAAAAATGTCTTCTCCCTGACCCAAAGTGAAGCGCATCTCAGCATCGGGTACGAGGGCCAAGTCACCAAAAGCACCCAAAGCGCCATCCGAAAAGGTGTCAAAGCAAGTGATTTGCGCATTGGCCGGTGTCCAACCCAAACCGCTATGGCAGCGTTTCTCCCATTGCGAGATGGGAAAAGACTTGCCCCGCAAAATGCCCGACAGGTCTGACGTTGCCACAAAAACCAATCGATCTGATGTATTCAAGCGTTTATTCTCCATTTACCTGTGCAAGCAGATCCCAAGCATAAAACCTTCCGCGTGGGTCATCCCCATCGTGGTCAGACTGCGGATGACCCGCGCCACAAGAAAGGAAACTGTCAGACCTGCGCTTGTTGGACCTGACATGCGACGCAAACGACAAAATTCGCTGCGCACAGCCCTTGGTTTTAACCAGATTAATATAACGACATTCGGCGGAAACGAACGGCTCTGTTCGCCGGTCTGTAAGGGATAAACTATTCACATCAATGCCCCGCAAAATCACGGGCTTTCATTTTTAAAGTTAAAAACTGTTGTCAATATTCAGCACGTGAAATACGTCTTGCAGATAAGGTATAAAATTTATTCGAAACGCCCATTGCTCCAAAAACAGGATTACGTAGAGATTATCGTGACACAGACAAAAGGCAACAGACAACATGACAACCTGTTGGTGGCAGGCAGCGATTTAGATCCCGTTTTAGTAAAAAATCCGCGATCAACAGCCTCTGTTGCGATTATTTGTGAACATGCTGGTCAAAATATTCCGATTGGTCTCAATAATTTAGGATTATCCCAAGCGGAACGCGATCTTCATATTGCCTATGATATCGGCGCAGGAAAGGTTGCCACATTATTATCGGAAAAGTTGCAGTGCGCGCTTATTTTGCAACGCTATAGTCGGCTGGTGATCGATTGCAACCGCGCGCCGGGAAGCGCACAGTCGATCCCAAGCGTCAGCGATTCCGTTGTCATCCCACAAAATGTCCACATATCCCCAACCGACCGCAGGGCACGGGAAAGCGCAATTTTCGACCCCTACGCGAAAGAATGTCAGGCGCGTATATCTCAAAACCATATTCGTTTCGCATTTTCAATTCACAGCTTTACGCCAAAACTTGGCGATACAGACCGGCCTTGGGATATCGGATTTTTACACCGCCACAGCCACAGCCAAGGCGACCAGTTGGTCAGGCTTGCAAAACACCTCTGGCCCAATCTGACAATTGGCGAAAATCAGCCCTACATGATCGAGGATGCGACCGACTGGTTTATTCCCGTCTGTGCAGAACCGCGCGCCCTGCCACACAGTTTGATCGAAATTCGCAACGACCACTTGTTAAATGATCGCGGGTGCCACGATTGGGCCGAGCGGTTGTTTATTTTATTGTCCACATTCATGGAGGACCACAATGACCCTGACCCGTAATCTCCCCCTTGTTGCGGCACAGTCGGCCCTCTTGTTCATTGATGTGCAAAATTTCAGTGCGCACCGGCAGGGCGCCGAATTCGCCAGCCTGTCGCAAGAGGCATGTGAGCAGACATATGGCTGGTACTTCGCGCAATTGGAAAGCCGGATCATTCCCAATATGCAGGTCCTGCAAACCGCGTGCCGCCAAGCCGGGAACGAAGTGATCTATACGACAATAGAAAGCCTAACATTGGACGGTCGGGACCGGTCGCTTGATTACAAGATCACCGGATTTCATGTGGCCAAAGGGGCATGGGACGGGCGGGTCATCGACCAAATTGCCCCACAGGGCGATGAAATTGTGCTCGCCAAAACCTCTTCTTCCGTCTTTATCTCAACCAATATAGACTATGTGCTGCGCAATTTAGGCGTCAAACAATTGGTGATCAGCGGCCTGATCACCGACCAATGCGTGGAAAGCGCCATTCGCGATGCCTGCGATCTGGGCTATCTGGTCACACAGGTCAGCGATGCCTGCCTGACCTATTGCGCCCAGCGACACGATCAGTCCCTGCGCACGGTCCAAGGCTATTGCCGCCAAGTGACAACCCGACAGCTTGTCGCAGAAATTGAAACCATCCGGCCCTGAGGCCAAGACCACCAACAGCGGCGCACCACAGCCATCTTTTCAGCGGTCACCAGTTTCACCCCATCACACGGGCAATAGCCAGTCAAAAAATCTCCACCACCCCCACCACCCCCGCCACCACCGGCGCGGTGACCGGTTAAATTCAGGTGTATTATCAAGACGCGCTATTAGCGCCCGACTACCCCGCAAATCTGCGCCTTATAATGCACGTCTCATAATGCGGCATAGTGCCCTTTTAATAATGCGGCCAAGTATCAGGGTCACATAGCCAGATTTGCGCCCTGCCATTTTACCGGCTGTTACATCGGAATGCCGCATATCCTAGTGGGCCTTGGCCAAGTGATTTACTGCGGCCAGTGTTGTTTTAGGGCGGGCAACGGCATCTTCGGGGTATAACGCGCCAATCCCGTTCACAGCGCTGACAAAATATACCGTTAACTAATTGATAAATAACAGTTAGTCGTAAATTTCTATAATAAATTTCCAGTAAACTCTTCGTCTGAAACCCCCAAAACATTGGCCGTTCTTCATTGTGCAACGAGTATGAAACTCACTTAGGAGACGATCTAATGGCACTAGCAATTGCAACCAACACCGCGGCCCTTAACGCTGCGGCATCCGCGTCCAGCGTAAACCGCGACATGGAAACATCCATGGCACGCCTGTCAACTGGCAAGCGTATCAACTCAGCCTCTGACGACGCCGCCGGCGTTGCCATCTCATCACGTCTGTCAGCAGAAATTCGCGGCACAGACCAAGCGATCCGCAACTCGCTTGACGGTCAGGCCCTGATCGACACTGCAGAAGG
>ERZ807291.6169-NODE-6169-length-14605-cov-5.993540_pt1 | contig 14605 bp, 10 predicted proteins | sample MGYA00521257_ERZ807291 | MGnify/ENA primary metagenome ERZ807291 (study PRJEB31413, sample SAMN03169783) | marine metagenome | biome: Marine; feature: Water; material: Subsurface seawater | place: North Sea | collected 2011-04-28 | depth 1 m m ...
GATCAGGTTATGAGTGGGAACCCGGAGGAGGCTTCTCGTGTAACTCCTTTTACAGAACTCGTTCCTTATTACCCACTAGACCGAATCTACTTGGAGACGGATGGAAAAGCCGAATGGGATAATGTTTCTATGCGTGTGGTTGATCTGGTTTCCCCGGTCGGGTTTGGGCAGCGAGGTTTAATCGTAGCACCACCAAGAACAGGTAAAACAGTTCTACAGCAAGGTATTGCCCGTGCCCTGCGAGTTAATAATCCCAAGGCTCATCTAATTGTCTTGCTTGTAGATGAGCGCCCTGAAGAGGTGACTGATTTTCGTAGGCAGGTCCCTGATGCAGAAGTAATTGCATCAACTTTTGATGAAAGTGCCGAGTGTCATGTTCACGCAGCTGAAATTGTTATTGAAAAAGCCCGAAGAATGGTAGAGCACAACCAGGATGTGGTCATACTTCTCGATTCTATCACTAGACTTGCTCGAGCTTACAATACGACTATGCCTAACAGCGGTAAGATATTGAGTGGGGGAGTGGAAGCGACTGCCTTGCAGCGTCCCAAAAGGTTTTTTGGTTCTGCTAGAAATATTGAAGGAGGCGGAAGCCTTACAATATTGGGGACAGCTTTAGTGGAGACAGGGAGCAAGATGGATGAGGTTATTTTTGAAGAGTTTAAAGGGACTGGAAACATGGAACTTCATCTAGATCGCGAACTTTCTAATAAAAGAATTTTCCCAGCCCTTGATTTTGAGAAGAGTGGAACCAGGAAAGAAGAATTATTGTATCATCCTGATGAACTTAACAAAATTTACTCATTGCGACGCTCGTTAAAGGGAGTTCCGCCAGCAGAGGCTATGGAAATGTTTATTCAGAGGGTTCGAAAGACCAAAAATAACCCAGAATTCCTCATGGGTTTAGGAAGATAAGCTTGTCCTAGCTAAAGTTTGTTCTAAGGTTTGTTTTTTACCGATGAACGAGACTGACGATTTTATCATAGATGCTTTTAAGCAGCAAGGCTTGGCTAGTGATGAATTGATTAGTGAGATTCGAGCAGAGATTGATGCCCAACCGGAAAATGAGGTGGCAGACAAGGAACTGGCCCTGATGGATATACTGCTCGAGAGGACAGGGATGCCCAAGCAGGAGATCGTTAATTACCTTTCTAGCGAGCTGAATATGGAGGCGGTTGACCTTCAACAACTTAGTTTGCCTGAAGAAACTCTCAAACTGGTAAAACCTGAGTGGGCAAGGCAGTACGAAGTTGTGCCTATTGGAGAGAACGGTATGGAGATCGAAATGGTTTTCGCCAACCCTCTGGATAACGATGCCTTGGATAATCTGTCCCACCTTTTAGGCAAAAGTATCCATCCTAAATTTTCTTATCGTGGAGATGTTTTGGCAGTTATTGAGGAAGCTTATGGTAATGCTGAGGAAACAAAATTAAATGACTTCTTTGAGGGCATGGGGGATGATGGTATCGAGATTGGAGATGGTCTTAAGCCGGAAGATGTTAGTGAAGAAGATGCTCCCATTATTAAATATGTTCATTCCGTGATTAAGGATGCTCTGGAAAGAAGGGCATCTGATATACATATGGAGCCTTTGGAGAAGAAATTTCGTGTGCGGTTTCGGATTGATGGGAAGTTGCAGGAGCAACCTGATCCGCCTAAGCGTTTGCAACCATCTATTATTTCGCGGACAAAATTGATGGCCAATGTTTCCTTAGCCGAAAAAAGAGTACCTTTGGATGGCCGGATTAATGTCAAAGTAGGTGAGAAAGCTATTGATCTTCGTGTCTCTACTCTTCCAACGGTTCATGGTGAAAGCATCGTTATGCGTATTTTGGACAAAGAAAGTCTGAGCTTAGGTTTGCCGCAACTTGGTTTTTTCTCCGATGATCAGGAGGTCTTTGAGCAAGTAATTGCTATGCCCGATGGAATATTTCTTGTTACCGGACCTACAGGTTCAGGAAAATCAACCACGCTATATTCCGCTTTAAATGCGATTAACAAACCTGACCGAAAAATTATTACGGTGGAGGATCCAGTTGAGTACGAGGTGTCCGGGATTAATCAGGTCCAAGTTCGGGCAGATGTAGGAATGACTTTCTCGGCCGCCCTTCGTTCAATGCTTCGGCAAGCTCCCAATATTGTCATGGTCGGAGAAATTCGTGATTTAGAAACTGCTGAAATTGCGATCAATGCGTCTTTAACGGGTCACATGGTATTCAGTACCTTGCATACGAATGATGCACCTAGTGCCGTTTCCAGGCTAGTCGATATGGGAGTGAAGCCTTTTTTGGTATCAGCTTCTTTACGAGCTGCTTTAGCCCAAAGGCTTGTGCGCTCAATCTGCCAAAATTGTAAGCAACCTTATGTTCCAAACGCGAGTGAACTTTCTATCCTCGGAATTAACCAAGAACAGGCAGCAAGTGCTAGTTTTATGAATGGAGCGGGTTGTTCTAAATGTGGGGATAAAGGATTTCGTGGCCGAAAGGGTGTATTCGAAATTTTTGTAGTAAATTCTGAAATCGAAGAAATGATTTACCACAATGTAAGCATAGTGGATTTGCGAAAAAAATCACGTGAAATGGGGATGCGTTCGATGCGGGAAGATGGGTTTCGTAAAGTTCTTGCTGGAGTTACGACATTAGACGAAGTACTTATGGTCACCACCGACGAGGAGTAGTTAAGGTATGCTTTATTCAGATTATAACTCAACCATTCGTGATATTTTTAACCAAGTTGAAGAGATTTCTCAGCACGGATTGGAAGAACTTTTTGATGATGATGTAAAGGATGGTCGCCGCTCTTATGCCGAATCAATTATAGCTGCTGGCCTTGTATCCAAAGAGGACTTAATAAATTTAGTCTCTCAATTTCTGGAATATGAATTGCAGGTTGGACAAGTAGAAGAGATTGATCCGGAAGCTTTACAGGGAATAAGTTCCGATCTTGCCCATCAATACGGAATTGTCCCCCTTTATCTTTCTCCCGGGGGGATTCACTTGCTGGCAGCTGACCCATTCAATTCTGGAATCATTGATGATCTTACTTTCGCTCTCAATCAAGAAATACACTTGATCGTATGTGACCCTGAAGAGGTTGCACGTCTACTTGAGAAGTATTATCCTAAGAACGAAAGTACATTGGATGATCTGCTTGGCGGTGGGGGATTGGACCAGTTTGAGGGATTAGATGAAGATCAAGAGGGGGAGCTGGCTGATGCAGCAAATGAGACCCCAATTATTCGTTTTGTAAACCTCGTTCTTCAACAGGCCATTCGAGCGAAGGCTTCTGATATCCATTTTGAACCATTTGAAGATGAGTTCCGTATTCGTTATCGGGTGGACGGTGCTTTGTACGAAATGTCACCGCCTCCGAAAAGCCTTTCGCTTCCTGTCACATCCAGGATAAAAGTTATTGCAGATCTTAATATTGCGGAGCATCGAATACCGCAGGATGGAAGGATTAAGATGACGATTGAAGGCCGTGCTGTAGATCTTCGTGTATCTACCTTACCCACTCAATTTGGTGAGAGTGTAGTGCTTCGTGTACTCGATAAATCGGCTGTAAATTTAAGTCTCGATAGCCTTGGATTACCTGAAGATATTAAGAGTGGCATTCGCGGAGCTGTCAGGCGGCCCAATGGGATTTTTATTGTTACAGGTCCGACTGGTTCCGGTAAAACAACTACTCTTTACAGTGCTCTTAAGGAAGTGAACCAGATGGATACCAAGTTGTTGACTGCGGAGGATCCTGTAGAATATGAGATCGAGGGAATCATGCAGGTTCCGGTAAACCATCAAGTAGGGTTGGATTTCTCTCGGGCACTTCGAGCTTTTCTTAGGCAAGATCCTGATAAAATAATGGTTGGTGAAATTCGGGATATTGAGACTGCCAGAATTGCGGTGCAGGCTTCTCTTACCGGACATGTTGTCTTGAGTACTTTACATACTAATGACGCGCCCGGAGCGGTTACTCGACTTGTGGATATGGGACTGGAACCATTTTTGTTGTCTGCATCGCTCGAGTTTGTTTTAGCCCAGCGATTGGTTCGTAAAATCTGTTCAACCTGCAGATCTGAATTTGAGCCCAAAAAAGAAATGCTCGATCAACTCGGAATTACGCGTAAAGAAATTGGAGACCGAATGTTTTATTTTGGAGCAGGTTGTGAAGAGTGTAATAATTCAGGATACCGAGGAAGGACTGGGCTTTTTGAAATGATTAAAGTAAATGATTCCTTTCGAGAAATGGTTAACTCCGGGGCAGCTACACTTGTCTTACGCCAAAACGCCATCGAACAGGGAATGCGTACTTTGCGGGAAGATGGATTACGATCAATTTTTGATGGAGAGAGCACCGTAGAGGAAGTCTTGAAATATACCTAATTTTTACCCAAGTTAATCTTATGCCTAATTTTCAATATGTAGCCACGGATCAAGCAGGAGCGCAAACTCAAGGAACTTTTGAGGCGGCAAATGAACAGCAGGCATACGAGCAACTAGCTCAGTATGGCCTAAATGTTTCACAAGTCATTCCCCTTGATAATCCCGCTCCAGCCAATGCTCCAGCAGATCAAGCACCTCCACTGAAGAAGGCTAAAAAGAAGCCCAAAAAATCGAAGAAGAAAAAAGGGGGTCTCTTGGCCCTAGAACTTGGCGGTGGACCTTCAAGGGAAGATATTTCTGTTTTTACCCGACAAATGTCTACTTTAGTTCAGGCAGGCTTACCTTTATTGCGAAGTCTAGAAGTAATGATTAAGCAACAGGAGAAAAAGCCCAAGTTCAAAGAAATGCTCACTTCTATCTCCGAAAAAGTTTCTTCTGGGGGGAATTTGTCTGATGGATTGGCTATGTACCCAAAAACTTTTGATAACCTGTATGTTAATATGGTGAAAGCTGGAGAGGCGGGTGGAGTACTTGATCTAGTACTGGATAGACTTGCTCAATTTCAGGAAAAATCGATCCGTACCATTAAGAAAGTAAAGTCCGCAATGATCTATCCCAGCGTGATCATGTTTGTGGCGATTGCGATCGTGACTCTTTTAATGATGGTGGTCGTTCCACAGTTTCAGTCGATTTTTGAGCAAATGCTCAGGGGGGCACCTCTTCCGGGTCCTACTCAGGTTGTTATCGGGATAAGTGATCTTTTTTCTTCCAGCCCAATTCTTGTTCTGGGGGGAATGATTGGCACCGTGGTGGGTCTTTTTCTTTTTAAGAAAACCAAACCAGGAGCAAGGACTTTTGACTGGCTTGCATTGAGTGTTCCTGCGGTGAAAGATGTTTCTGGGAAATCTAATATTTCTCGGATTACAAGGACTTTTGGTACTTTGTTGAGTAGTGGCGTCCCCATTCTTCAAGCTTTAGAAATTACGAGGGATACTTTGACCAACACCTTTTTTGTTAATGCCATGAGTAAGGTGCACGACTCGGTTCGTGACGGGGAAGCAATGGCGGTCCAAATGGAAAGAGAAACTGTATTTCCTAAAATGGTAACCAGTATGGTAGAGATTGGAGAGGAAACTGGTGAACTTCCAGATATGCTTACCCGGATTGCAGATAATTACGATGAAGATGTAGACAATGCGGTTTCGGGAATGACATCGCTGATCGAGCCAGTGATGATTGTTTTTCTTGCTGTAGTTGTAGGCTTTATCGTTATTGCTCTATTTCTTCCGATTGTCGCGATTATCGAAACAATAGGAAAATAGTTCCAGATTTCTCAAAAGTAAAATAATCAACTTTAATCGATCGAAATCGGTTCTATACCGTTTTGCATTCGCCACGCATTTGCTTGCTTCGGGTCTTTCCGGTCCCATGCTCGCAATGCTTGCCCGATCGCATTCTGCTTTTGTTCTTTATCTAATATCGAGGATGCCCATCCGACTGCGCCTTCAGGGTCCCTGGATGAAATACGATTTACAAACTCTCCAACGACAGGATCAAGTTCTGGTGAAGGAGGAAATGTATTAAGCCAACTCCCTGTAGCTACCGGGTCTCTCATTGACCACTTATTGGTAAGTGACTTCATTGCTTGAATCTTTTTTTCTGAATCCCCCAACTGACTTGCCCAGTTAGCTGCTTCCATAGGGTTTTTAGAAGTCCACCTTGATAACAGGTTATCCATCACCTGCTCGGAAGCCTTACCCACAGGCATTGACTCGGCCCATAACGCAGTGCCTTCGAGATCAATTTGTGCGAGTTTGGAACCAATCTGCCCCAGGATCGTAACTTTCATTCTTTCATCCTCTTCCGGAAATTTCTCAGCCCAAAGAATTGCTTCCTCCGTACCAAGTTTTACATACTCCTGGGCAAGAAATGTGGACGCTTGCCATTTTGCACTTCCTTCAGGCAGAGTTTGAAAAAAGCTATCAGCAGACGAAAGATCGTTTTCAGCCAATCCTTTTACGACTCCAACCATCAAGTTTCCACTCTGCTTGGAGTCAGGATTCTCTTCTTGGTTTTGCTTCACCCAGCTTATTGCCGCCCTTGAATCTAAGGATGCCCATCCTGCAAGGACCTCAGTCATCGCAAATCTGCGTTCACTTTTCTCATCCAATGAATTCTCCGCATATTGCAAAGCTCCAATTGGATCGAAGTTCGCCCAACTTCTCATCAAAAGTTTCATTTCAAGGTGCCTTCCGTACCCTTTAGGTAAGGCTTCAAAAGCGTCCACTACAAGACCAAGCGTATTTTCGTCCATGCTTCGTAATGCATCCATATATGCTCCCATTTTTTCAACCATACTGCCATCTTCCATAATTTTACGAAGATTTGGGGGGAGGGGAGGAGAGTAGGTCACTTGTGGGTACCCATTGCCCAACTCAGCAATTTGATTGAGGGTATTGTTGCCAGAAGAATTTAATTTCTTAGATGCTTCGTTATTATGGAAAGCATTTTTTGGATAATCATTTTCATTGGAATTTAAAGGTAAGGTATTTCCTGAAAATGGATCCGGATCAGACCCGAGTTCCAATCCAACAAAAAATATAATACCTAAGGAAATTGCCCAAGGTAATCCAATTTTAAAAAACAAACTCATGATAATCTCTACAATACTTGGCTGTATAAAAAAGATCAAGAGAGATACTAAACTGCTATATTAATGAATTACATTCATTTATATTATGAGAATTATTGATTGATGAAATATAATCATTATTTAAAAAATTTTAGGTGTAATAAATTTATAGAAAATTAGTGTTAAATAGGGATTGGCACAAAAGTAGCATAACATGTGACGCTTAAAACAAGCACTAAACTAAAACAACAAACATATATATGAAAAATAAATTATTATCCTTAGCAAGTTTACTTGCTGTTTTTAATGCAAATGCCATTGAAATTGGTCCCACGGGTAGTGGGATTGAGTTGTCTGGTTTTGTTGACATTGGAGCTGCCAAACAAGGAACGGATACAGAATCCACAAAAGCACAAGTTGAACTAAACTTTGGCTACACGATGGGTCCCGTATCGGCTGCTGTAGGGCTTGATTTCGGAGAAAGCTCCGTCTATGGAAACGATACAACCGACGGAAATTTGGAAGAAGCCTACATCACCTATGATTTCGGAAATGGGTTTAGCGTCACTGGTGGTCGTATGCTTTCTTACATGGGCTTTGAGGCGTTTGATCCAACGAATATGTATCAGTTCAGCTACGCTTATGATATTGAAGGAGCTCAAGATATCTACGATTCCTACGACACAGGTGCTTCTATTGATTACGGTAATGATGCGTTTAGCGTTGGAGTTTGGTCTAGTCTTGAAAACGAAGCTGGATACGAGTTTGCTTTGGCCTTCACTGGGATCGAGAACTTCACCGCCAAAGCAATTTGGTCTGACTTCTCAAATGTTACTCCTGATGCTACCCCTGGTAGTGAAGCAGATCCATATGAAAAGTCTACATACTGGGTCAGCTATCAGCTTAACAAACTCTTAATTGCTGCAGAAGTCGCTGAAAAGGACAGCCAAGGTTTTGGTTTTAATGGAAGCGATGTTGATGGCGTAATGATAATGGGTAACTATGCTGTCTCTGACAAAGTGGGTCTCACTCTTCGCTATTCTGAATTTGAATATAAAACCTTTGACGAAGCCACATTGCTTTATGAGGGTTCTAAATTCACAATTTCACCCAGCTACATCTTCACTGACAACTTATCCGGTCTACTTGAATATAGTTCTTACGATAAAGATGCAGGAACAGTTGCTGAAAAAGATGAACTCATTGCAGCTGAAATGATTTTTACCTTCTAAAACTTTCAGTCTAGTACGTTTGTTTGACGGGTGGGCATATTAATGTCCACCCGTTTTTTTGTGTCATAGTTTTAAGCTTAATTATGAATTAAATAAATTAAAAAAATGAATTATATTTATATAAAATAAATTTTATCTTTTTAGGTAATAATAAATTTTTGGCGCAAAAAATGGAACACCACTACCTATTAAAAGACCGAAATATTTTATCGGAAATTATAAATAAAAATAACCATATAAAATTAATGAAAAATAATAAACTCATACTTGCATTAGCTGCGATCCTTGGCTTTGCATTTTTACCCCCACAACTTCATGCGGTTAAAATTGGCGTTCTGCATTCTCTGAGCGGAACGATGGCGATTTCAGAAACTTCCCTGAGGGATGTGGTGATGATGGCAGTAAAAGAAATTAACGCGGAAGGTGGCGTACTTGGAGAGCAGGTCGAAGCTGTGGTCGTCGATCCGGCTTCTGATTGGCCGCTTTTTGCTGAAAAAGCAAAACAACTGATAAATGAGGAAAAGGTTGCTGTTACCTTCGGTTGCTGGACCTCGGTAAGTCGGAAATCATGCCTTCCAGTATTTGAGGAGGAAAATGCATTATTATTTTACCCTGTACAGTACGAAGGAGAAGAGCAGTCGTTAAATGTCTTTTACACCGCTGCATCGCCTAATCAGCAATTGGTTCCCGCTGCTAAATATATGGCAGAAGAAATGGGATGTAAAAAATTCTACCTCTTGGGAACTGATTATGTATTCCCCAGAACTGCCAATAAAGTATTAAAAGCTTATCTGAAAGCTCAAGGTGTACCTGATGAGAATGTTATGGAGGAATACACTCCTTTTCACCACCAGGATTACCAAACCATTGTTTCGAAAGTAAAAGATTTTGCTGCATCTGGTGATGCTTGCATTTTATCCACGATCAACGGTGACAGTAATGTTCCCTTCTACAAGGAATTTGCTAATCAAGGTTTGACTTCAGACGATTGCCCAATCATGGCTTTCTCCGTTTCCGAAGATGAACTTCGTGCCATGGATGTACCACCACTTGTTGGTCACCTAGCCGCCTGGAATTATTTTCAAAGTATAAAAAGTAGTGAAAATGCGGCTTTTGTTAAAAGCTTCAAGAAATACTGTGTAGAGGCTGGTTTGCCTGGTGGCGCCAAACGCGTAACCTGCGACCCAATTGAAGCTGCTTATTTTGGTGTTTATGTCTGGAAGGCAGCAGTTGAAAAGTGTGGGTCATTTGATGTCGATAAGGTTAGAAAAGCCGTGTACGGGTTAGAATTTGATGCACCTGGTGGAAAAAAGTCGATGCATCCAACCAATCAGCACACACTTAAACCTGTATATATCGGTGAAATTCTCAGGAATGGACAATTTAAGATCGTGTATTCAAGTGATGGATTAGTATCTCCTGACTCTTATAGTTCCTACCTTTGGCCTGACGGAAACTTTCCTAAACCAACTGGCGGACCAAATGGTAATGGTAGTCTTTAACTCTTATTAACTTCAAGATTTCATAAAAAGCGGACTCGGTGCGAATGGCGCGGGCCGAGTCCGTTTTTTTGTTATAAATTTAATCTCCTTTGAATAAGTTTTTTTCAGTCTACTCATTGTTTTTATTCATAACTGCTTTAGTTGCGACTCCTTTTGTTAAGTTGGATGCAAGTCTCCTTAAGGAGAAATCATCGCAGAATGATCTCGGTCAATTGATTAAAAACTTGGCTTCCTCCAATGTTGATCTTGTAACCTCAAGTATCGGAGACTTGGCAAAAACGGGTGACCCTCGTTTGGAGAAGTTTTTTGAGCTTTACCGGCAGGGTAGTGTTTACAATTGGCCTACTGAAACTGGTGAAGTTCGTATTGTTGTAAATGAAGAAACCCTGATGGATGATGATTTTAATGAGTTTGCACCTTTATTTCACCCATTGACCAGCGAACCTATTCTTGTAGGAGGTGTGCAAGCAAAGCCAGATTTACTAGAACTTGAAGATATAAGTCCAAGCCGAAAACTTAGGTCTATAGTTAATTCATCAAAATTTTTATTGAGGCTGTTTTCGGATAATTTTGAGACAAAACTATCAGGTGTTAAGAAGTGTGGAGACCCATCTTTCTTACCAGATGCATTACCATACCTCCGGGAAATTGCTGATAATCCTATTGAAGATGAAAAAATCCGTTACACTGCGGAAGAAAGTATCGAATTGATGGTTTTAAGCGGTGCGATAGATGACAAGAATTCAGTCGACTCTAGAATATCTGCACTTCGCAAGCTTGGTGATCTGAAAAGTCTTCGGGCGTATGCTAGAATAAATGCTTTCGAAAAGGATATTTTAAAGATAAGGGAAGCTGGGGATATTTCTAAAAAAGAGTTTCTTCAATCCACGGAGATAATTTCCTCAGTACAAAAGAAAATTGAAAAACATAAAGACAGCGTTGAGTTGTCCGGAAATTTATTTCGTGGAGTGTCATATGGAAGCGTACTCATACTAATTGCTCTTGGATTAGCGATTACTTTTGGACTGATGGGTGTCATCAATATGGCTCACGGTGAGTTAATGATGATTGGGGCGTACACAACTTATGAAGTACAAATGTTATTTAGTCATACACCCGAAAATCCGGTTGATTATTATTATTTAGTGGCACTTCCATTGGCTTTCCTTGTGTCGGCTTTAGTTGGTTTAATTATGGAAGCCTTAGTTGTCAGGCATCTCTACAATCGTCCGCTTGAGTCCCTTTTAGCGACATGGGGAGTTGGACTCTTTTTGATTCAAGTAATTCGGATAATTTACGGGGACAATATTGGGGTGAATTCTCCAACCTGGGCGAGAGGAGGTTTTGAAATTTCACAAGATATTGTTCTTCCTTACGCCAGATTGTACCTTATTGGACTTTCGGCATTTTGTGTCGGTTTTATCTATTTCATTATTCGGAAAACTCGTTTTGGTATGCTGGTACGTGCAACTATACAAAACCGAGATATGGCTAACAGCCTGGGAGTCAGAACTAGGAAAATTGACCGATTAACATTTGCCCTGGGATCAGGAATTGCAGGGGTTGCTGGTTATGGTTGGACAATCATCGGTGGAGTGACTCCGGATATGGGACAAACTAACTTTATTGTGGATTCATTTCTTGTCGTGGTAACTGGAGGGGTAGGAGAGTTGGTTGGAGTAATTTGCTCCGGTTTGGGAATTGGGGTACTAACGAAACTTATTGAGCCATTGGAAATTGGTGGTTTTACGATTGGCCCAGTATGGGGCAAAGTCATTCTGTTGGTTCTTATTGTTGCCTTTATACAATACCGTCCTTCTGGGTTATTCGCACCCAAGGGTCGATTGGCAGATAAAAAATAATGATCCAAAAAAACAAACTTATCGAATCTAAGAAAGCCTTCGCATTCCTATGTGTACTTGGGTTTATTGTGGTACCCGCTCTTTATTATTTCGGCATACTTTCGATCGGAGATATAAATATGCTGGGGCGATTCATGACTTTTGCGATCCTGGCCGTGGGTTTGGACTTATTGTGGGGGTATGTTGGTATCCTGAGCCTCTGTCAGTTTACTTTTTTTTGCATAGGGGCTTATGCCATGGGAATGCATTTAGCTCACCATGGAGGACCGGAAGGGATTGTGGATGCCAATGGTTGGAAAATCCCTGCATGTCTATTTGTGGTGTACCCTTATGATGTGGGGGAATCATCCGGGGATGCATTGGTTCCTGGTTTTTGGAAACCGTTCTGGAATTTACCTTTAACAATAATTCTAGGTTTATTGATACCGGCTGCTGCATCTTTTATCTTGGGTTATTTTGTCTTTCGGAGTCGAGTGCGAGGTGTTTATTTTGCCATTCTTACGCAAGCCATTGCGGTAGCTTGTTGGTTGGTGTTTTGCCGGAATGAAGTCAAGTTATGTGGAACCAACGGTCTGACCCGTTTTGATGTGATTGCTCCATCAGGTTCTATTTTTACCTTAAATCCTGTAGATGCCACTGCTGACTGGATCCAAGAAAATGAAGGGAATTCAGGGATGGATCTAAACCAGGACGGTTCAGTCAATCAACTCGATTACTCGATCGCAGATATTGGGTTCTCCCTCTCGTCCCCGAGTGTTCAGCTTTCACTTTATTTGATCACGGTTCTATGTCTCTTCGGATCCTATTTACTATGCAGATGGATTGTAAATTCTCGGCTCGGTAGAATTCTAGTCGCGATTCGCGATGACGAATCAACTTTGAATTTCTTTGGATACAAACCATACACCTTCAAGATTTTCGCTTTTTGTTTAGCAGCACTTTTGGCAGGTTTGGCGGGTTTACTTTATGTCCCCCAAATGAAGATAATAACTCCTTCGAATATGGAAGCAGTTCGTTCGGTATTGGTTGTTGTATGGGTTGCTGTTGGTGGCCGAGGCAGTTTAGGTGGGGCAATTCTAGGAGCCCTTTCTGTAAATTTACTTTATAATTTTTTAACTTCAGAACAAAATATAGGACCCATCACATGGAGCCCAGATTATTGGCCGATTTTTCTTGGAATCATGTTTGTGGCGGTAGTCCTTTTCTTGCCGAAAGGTTTAATCGAAATTGTTGAAAAGTTTACCCGAAGAAACCGATCTCATGTTTCTAATAAACCGGAGGTTTTATCATGAGTGAAGCGGAGATCAAAGATATCAATCCCTTGGCCGCTTATAAGGATTTTCGTCCAAGCCAAGTTCAGTTGGATTCCTGGTCTTCAAAGTATGTTTTATTCGCGGAAGACTTATCCGTTTCTTTTGATGGCTTTAAGGCAGTTGATATTCCATGCTATGGAATTCGGCATGGCGAATTACGCGTAATTATTGGACCCAATGGAGCCGGAAAAACAACCTTTTGTGATTTGGTAAGCGGAAAAACCCGTCCATCGACAGGTCGAGTTCATTTCGACCGGGTAGACATTACTAAGTTTGATGAATCAGAGATTTCTCTCCGTGGCATTGGGAGGAAATTTCAAACCCCTACCGTTTTTGATAGCCTTTCAACCTATGAGAATCTGCTACTCGCATTGCCGGGTCATCAAGGGTGGAAAAAAAATCTTCTGGAAAGAGAAACCGAACAAGATACCCACCAGATTTTGGAAATTCTTAGAAAAGTGGGTTTGTTTGATCAACGAAATGAATTGGCTAAATCCTTAAGTCATGGGCAGCGTCAGTGGCTTGCGATTAGTGCATTGATCATTTCAAAACCAAAACTCCTTCTTGTTGATGAACCCGCTGCTGGTTTAACCGATAAAGAGACAGAGCAAACCGCTGATTTGTTGCTTGAATTGGCAGAAGAACACACCTTGGTCGTAATCGAACATGATATGGATTTTGTAAGGCGCCTAAATAGCACGGTAACCGTTCTTAATGAGGGTAAGATATTAGCAGAAGGTCCCCTTGAAGAGATGGAGCAAAATGAAGAAGTAATGGAAGCATATTTAGGAAGATGAATGCTCAGGGGAAAAAACCTTCATTTATTGAAGTTCAAGGACTCGAATTTGCGTATGGAGAAGTCAAGGTATTGCATGGCTTGGATTTTCGAATTAAGGAGCAGGAAATATCCTGTATTATGGGAAGAAATGGAGTAGGAAAAACTACGCTACTACGAAACCTCGTCGGTTTAGAAAAACCGACTTCTGGTAGGATCCACCATAACAATTCTGATATCACGAATACCGAGTCTTTTCACCGTGCTTCAATTGGTTTTGGCTATGTACCTCAAGGGCGCCAAATATTCCCGTTACTTTCAGTTGAGGAAAACCTTTTGGTCGCCCTCGCTGCTGCCCCCACCGATCAGCAAGAAATTCCCAAGTCGGTCTATGATACATTTCCAGTTTTGTATGACATGCGTAAGCGACGTGGAGGAGATCTGTCTGGGGGGCAACAGCAACAATTAGCTATCGGGCGTGCATTGGTAACCCGCCCTAAATTATTGCTTCTCGATGAACCAACAGAAGGTATCCAACCAAATATCATTACTATGATTGGTGAGGTATTAAGAAAACTGGTCGAAGATGATGGTATGACTATTCTCTTAGTTGAACAGTATGTGGATTTCGTAAAGAAGTACGCAGATACTTTTTCAGTTATGAATCGTGGGCGATTCGTAGCAGAAGGATCTGTCGACGAGTTAGATACCGGTACAATTAATAAACACTTAAGTATTTGAATTACCATGCATTTAACACCCAGAGAAAAAGATAAACTGATGATTGTCGTTGCGGCTGACCTTGCTCGTCGCAGAAAGGAAAGGGGCGTTTTGTTAAACTATCCGGAATCCGTAGCTCTTATTACTTATGAGGTGATGGAGGGTGCCAGAGATGGCAAGAGCGTAGCCG
>ERZ807291.6187-NODE-6187-length-14564-cov-5.451099_pt1 | contig 14564 bp, 11 predicted proteins | sample MGYA00521257_ERZ807291 | MGnify/ENA primary metagenome ERZ807291 (study PRJEB31413, sample SAMN03169783) | marine metagenome | biome: Marine; feature: Water; material: Subsurface seawater | place: North Sea | collected 2011-04-28 | depth 1 m m ...
CACCCGGGGTCCTGAGATCCTTCACGAGGTCCCAATGAAGCGCCGACTTGTTCACTCCCCCGCATTTGGGGTACGCGCGGTCGTGCACGAGGGAATGTCAGCGAAAGACGCTTTCGCGCTCTTTAGCGACCTATCCGCTAGCTAAAGCATCGGGGCGCTAGCCCCGGTGTGGCTTAGTTCTGCGGGAAGCCGAGGTTGATCCCTCCATGGGAGGGATCTAACCAACGCGAGGTCACTACCTTTTGCTGAGTGAAGAAGCGGAAACCTTCCTCACCGTGCGCACGGGAGTCACCAAAGAGTGAGTGCTTCCAACCGCCGAAGGAAAAGTATGCGACGGGGACTGGGATAGGAACGTTGACGCCCACCATGCCCACCTCGATGTCGGTGACGAACTTGCGTGCCGCCCCACCATCATTGGTGAAAATGGCGGTGCCATTTCCAAAGGCACCCGAGTTAATCAGCGCAACACCTTCTTCATAGGTCTTCACCCGAACGACTGAAAGCACAGGTCCAAAGATCTCCTCGAGATACACCGCAGAGTTCGTGGGCACGTGATCCACCAGTGAAGGGCCTAACCAGAAACCATCGGGCGCGCCATCTGCTTCCACACCCCGGCCATCGACCACCACGGTGGCGCCGTCTGTGGCTGCCACATCAAGATAACCCGCGACTTTGTCGCGGTGTTCCTTGGTAACCAAGGGTCCCATGTCACACGCCCGTCGACCATCGCCGACCTTGATTTCGCCCATCCGGGACTTAATCGCCTCGACGAGCTCATCACCAATCGGATCTACCGCCACCACCACAGAAATAGCCATGCACCGCTCACCTGCGGAACCAAAACCAGCATTGATGGCGGAATCAGCGACGAGATCGAGATCTGCATCGGGCAGAACCAACATGTGATTCTTCGCACCACCCAATGCCTGAACACGCTTTCCGGCCTTCGCGCCTGTTTCATAGACATAGCGGGCAATAGGGGTGGACCCCACGAAGGAAATGGACTTCACCTCAGGGTGAGTCAAGAGCGCATCGACAGATTCCTTGTCCCCGTGGACCACGTTGAAGACACCATCGGGAAGTCCAGCTTCTTTCCACAGCTGAGCGATCCACATCGATGCCGAGGGGTCTTTCTCGCTGGGCTTGAGAATGACGGTGTTACCCGCAGCGATTGCTACGGGGAAGAACCACATCGGCACCATGGCAGGGAAATTGAAGGGGCTAATAATGCCCACCACACCCAGAGGCTGCTTGAGCGAATACACATCAACATCAGTCGACGCGTTGAAAGAATGCTCGCCCTTGAGCAGATGCGGAAGAGCACAGGCAAACTCAACTACTTCTTGGCCGCGAGTGATCTCGCCTAGAGCATCGGAGAGGACCTTGCCATGCTCACTGGTAATAATTTCTGCCAGTTCGCCCTTCTTGGCCTCCAGAAGTTCACGAAACTTAAACACAATGGCCACTCGGCGAGCCAGGGACATGTCCCGCCATCCCGGAAAGGCCGCATGCGCCACAGCGATCGCATCAGAAACATCCTGGGTCGAGGCAAGCCTTACCTGCTTCGACACAGTTCCTAACGCTGGGTCATAGACCGGGGCCATTCGTGAGGAAGCCCCCACGAACGCAGCGCCACCAACGAAGTGATCAACGATGGGCTGTGAATTCATAATTTCTCCTTGCCGGTACCAGATCTACTCGTAGGTAAGTCAGTATGCAGTGTGAGGGGGCCATGGAATATCCCCTCCACATCGATCTTGCAGAACGTGTCCCCATCGTCTCGAGCACGGCACTGTCGCTCAGGAATTGATGTGGCCAAGCACATACTAATAGCCAATCAGCTCACCGCAGGCACATCCCCGTGTTCACACCGAGCGAGCAGACAGTGTGCCACAGGGACCTAATCCAGACCCAGGTAACAGGTGAGATCTAGACCCTGGGAATAGTCACGATTGGCCATATTGACACAGTGATACGTGGGTGTGGCGGTGGGATCCCAGTTCGGCAATCGGCTGATGGACACAGTGTCTCCCGTGGCAGTGGCTTCATTGACTTCCAGGCGATACCCGGCAATGTCGAGATAATTCCCCTCATACATCACCGCATCGAGTGTGTGGGAGGGGATTTCTCCCCCGGGTAGAGGACTTTCGACAAACCCTCGCCCCTGCGGCGCTAACAGGGTCAACGCTCCTTCCCCATGGCCCAGGGTTGCATCCACGTGATACACCACAACCCCATCACGGGATCTGGCGGGATTGACATGGTCAAAAGCTTCCTGTGTTCGCCGTGATTCCACGACCACCACGTCGGTGTCGCTGAGTTTGATCAGGACTGACTTGAGGTCATCATTGGGCACCGACGACGCGGTGAGAGTGAACGAACTGTCGTGGAAATTCTCGCTCGTGAGACACTCGAATTCCGAATCGTTGGCCCAACCAGCGAGCCACATCAGCCACATACTGAGCGCATTTTGGTAGGACTGGGTCATCACCTCATATCCGTTGATGGGTGAGGCCGCGACCTGCTGGGTCACGCGGGGTCCATTTTGATCCACCCAATACAAGTCCGGCATTTTGAAGTAGTGCAGGGACTCGTGCACCCAGAAATACCACAAGCCCTCGGGCTCACGAAACTGGAACTGGCCCGGGGTGAACCCTCGCCGAATCGGCCCCTCATCGGTCATAAATTCTTTATGACCCGGTGGCCATAAATTGAATTCGCCCGACACACTTTGCTCCCGGGGCAAGACAAAAAACACCACGTCCACCCCGGAATAGTCAACATAGGGGTCAGTATCGGCTAGTGCTTGTTCCCAAAAATATTCAACTCCCAGCCGAGAGGTGTCACCCCACTGGTTCAGGTTTTGCTCATCATCCGAGAGTCGAAAGTTCTGTGAGGGTTCGCTGAGCTCAATCCAGGTGTCGTAGTAGGTCATTGAAAACGACACAGATCCGCGGGTATAGACCTCAAACCACTGTGCGAAGGTGTCCCCGGCGTAGTGGGTAAACGTGGTGGGGTCACGCTCTCGGGAGCGAACATCAGACCACTCCACAGGAATTACCGCGACGCTCAGTTCACCATCTCGCAAACGCCACGGATCGAGATTATTGCGCGGAAACGCCGTGGTGTTGTCATCCCATTCCTCTCGAGGCCCGCTCACCTCCAGAATCTGGCATGGCTCCACATCGGTTCCCGAGACAACTGGCTCCAGGGCTGGGTGCACTTCCCAGCGATCGGTGGGACAGGTGGCCCGATACAGATGCTCACTAGAGCGCACCACCACGGTGAGCTCTTCCCGCTCGGGAGTGTCACACTCGGCGGGGGCGTCCACAGGGTTGGCCGGTGCCACGCCCTCGCTGGCGTGACTTGCTTTTTGATCGCTTTCGACGGTGCCGGTGCATCCAGAGAGCAGCGCCATCACTAAACCCACACCAAGGAATCGTCGCAGGCCAGTGCTCATGCTCTAAGGCTATCCACGGAGGGGGAAAGGGGCTTTCGCGCCCCCGCCTGTAATTTTGCCCGGCAGCTTCCCCCTCCCCGAAATGTACATCGGGAGGTGACATGGCACTGTTCCTGGACGTTGTCCGACTGGGCAATCACGGCACAGGCGGGAGCGGTGGAGATTACGGTGTGGTTGGTCCTGGGGCTGTGACCAAAGGTTTGGTCACAGGGCTCAGAATTGCCGAAAGAATCATCAGCGCCAACGGGATAGAAAACGCGACGTAGATCCCCGCGACTTCTCCCACACTTCCCAGGGCTGGGCCCACAGAAATACTCGAGATATAGACGACGGTAATGATCATGTTAATCCGGTTGGGAGCTTTGGCTGGGTCATCACTCATGGCCGCGACCGCCATCGGGAATCCCATGGCCATCCCTAGCCCCCAGAGAATGAGGCCCAGGAAGGGCAGGGCAAGAACCTCCACCAGCATGAACACCAAAATTCCCGATGCCGTGACCAACGTGGAGAGCAACACGGTTCGATAACGCCCGATGGTTTCCACCAGAAAGCCTCCAGCGAGGCGCCCCACCGTAATGACAATCCAAAAGACACCAAAAGCAAATGCGGCAGCAGACCCCGAGAACCCGGAGATTGTTAGGGCAATCGGCACCCAGGTGCCCGCTGAGATTTCAGCCATGATGAACGAAAAGCCGATCACGGCGATGAGTAGGGTTCTCTTTTCTCGCCATACCCCGAGGGACAATTTTCTTTCTTCTCCCCGAGGTTGTACTTCGGGCTTATCGCGACGGGGGAACTGCAAAGAAGCCCAGACTGAGACCACGGCAACTATTGCGGCCACAATCAGATAGTTGGGCCTGAGACTCCAACCCGCATCAATTGCAACGGAGGCGCCACCAGCACCCAACAGCATCCCCACGCCAAACGCCGCATGGATAGCCGGAAAAAGACTCTTGCGAGAAATCCTGTCCACCGCGGTTCCCTCAAAATTACCCAGGAAGTCCGCCACCGCCATGGGCAACCCCATAGCGAACAACGCCACGGCCGACACCACAACGTTTCCTTCTACTAAGGAAAAGCCGAGGACTGCCATGGCTGCTGCCCCCAGGAAAAAGATGGCCGCGCCCACAACTTTTGAACCCAAGCGAACCATTAACGTGTTGGCAAAAAGAATGCCCGCCAAACCACCCAATGGAAAAAGCATCACGAAGAGGCCCATCTGTGCGGTGTTGAAGCTCAACGCTGCTTGAACCTCGGGGCCCCGCGATAGCCAGGTGGAGAACAACAGTGCTCGGGTGAAAAAAATGAGCGCTGCGGCAAGAGACCACATAAAGACACTGGTGTGAGGCCTGGGTGAAGTCACGGCGATGTTTCCTCTTCTGGGGTGGGCATGTATTAGTTGACGCACTCGAAAGAAGAGTCATCTAGACCTAAGCGCTGCACGAGTGCCCAGCTTTTCAAAGCTTCCTCTCCATGAAGCCTAGTGAGTGCTTAGCGCTGGCATTGAGGAATCTGACGGTTCAAACACCACTTTCCATCAAATCCGCGGCAACCAGCGCCCCTGCTCGGTGGACCTGAGGGGAATTGAACCCCTGACCTCCTCATTGCGAACGAGGCGCGCTACCAACTGCGCCACAGGCCCTCATCGGGGCCAGAGTATCACCGAGGTGTGGGGAGCTAAACAGCCCGGCGGCGGCGAAGAACCTCATCAAGGTCAACTCGCTCGCTGGTTCCCGCCTGCACATCACCCATGCTGGCAAAGGGTGACACCACGGCTAGTTCTTCCTCAGCAAAGTCTTCAGGACGCTTGGCTAGTGCGGCTGCTCTGGCGGCGCGTACTAGTTCGTCATGGCTGGGTAGGGGGGCAGTTTCAGCCAGAGCGCGGTGAGCTAAGGGTTCTGGCAGGGGAGGTAGTGGCGTGCTGGCGGTGGCTGGAACAGCCGGAGCTGGCCGGTCCATGCGCGAGTGCGCAGCCGCAATAGCTGGTGATGCCCGTTTGCTGACTCGATTCAAACGCCCCAACACCGCGAAGGAAATGGTGATGAGGGTGGTGGAGCTCCAGATCACTTGCAGTGGCCATCCAGCCAAGTACGCCGTGCCAGCAGCGGTGGCACCAATCAACAACAGCAGGGAAAAGACCTGCTTGGTGCGCCGACGACGCTCGGTGAGGCTCAACACCGGGCTCGAGAGCACCTTGAGTTGGCGCTGCGCCTCTTTTTCTTTTTTCGCAATGGAGCGAGCTTTGAGCTCTGCTTTGATTTCGTGGGAAGTCTCGGAAGTATTGGCCAGCAACCGAAGAGTTTGGCCCAACCGGGCGGCGTTGGCCTCGGTGGCGTAGTACTCGCTGCGCTTGAGCCACAGCGGTACTAGATAGATCAACCATAAAGCAGCTGCCACCAGCAGCAACACGGTTGATCCTGGACTTCCCATGGGCTCTAGGGTACGAGCGAAGAGGGCGAAACCCCGGTATTGGCGCGCTAGCTAGACCGGGGGCAGATGCAGGGGATTGCGGGCCTTGACCCAGTCTGTCTCGGGTATTGCCGCAACGCCGGCTGGGACGGCACCTTTCTCAAAACGTGCCAATACTCCCCGGGGAATTTCTTCGATCACCAGGGCGAAACAGAAATGGTCAGCCCATTTTCCATCGATGTGGATGAAGCGACGCCGAAGCCCCTCGTAGCGGAAACCCAGTTTCTCCACCACGCGTAACGAGGCCGTGTTCTCGGGACGAATACAGATTTCAACCCGGTGCAAACCAGTCTCAAAGAACAAGAAATCACTGGCCATCGCCACGGCCAGCGTGGTGAGTCCCTCCCCAGCGACTTTCTCGATCACCCAATACCCCAGCGAGGCTGACGAGAGCGAACCATAACTAATCTGTGAGGCGTTGAGCTGACCTACTAACTCACCGTCTTTCACCATCACTAAGGGCAGCGCGCTACCTTCTTTGGCAGCCCTCAGCAACGAGCGAATACTGGCTTTGGCATCGAATCGACCCGGTCGAATGAGGGGATGGGTTGCTTCCCACGGACTCAGCCACGCTCGATTTTCCCCTAGTGCCTGCTCCATCGCTCGGGCATCGCGCATCCGCACCCCACGCAGGACAAGCTTGCGGTGATGAAGAGTAGGCAGTTGCATCGTGCTGGCTAGTCGCGCGCGACGAACTCGCGAAGCCAGGTGGTGAAATCAGGGCCTAAATCATCGCGGCTGGTGGCGACTTGCACAATGGCCTTGAGGTAATCCAGGCGGTCCCCCGTGTCATAACGACGCCCCCGGAACACCACGCCATAAACGCCACCGGCTTCGCCGGAGCTGGCTAGGGAATTGAGTGCGTCGGTGAGCTGGATTTCGCCACCCGAACCTGCCTGGGTGGATTCCAAAATAGGGAAGACCTCGGGTTGCAAGATATAGCGGCCAATCACGGCCAAATTAGATGGTGCAGCATCAGCAGTGGGTTTTTCCACCAATCCCGTCACCTTGACGACATCGTCTTGCTCCGTCGTTTCCACGGTGGCGATGCCATAAAGGTGGGACAGAGCTGGCTCAATTTCCATCAAGGCGACCACGCTGGAGGCGCGGGCATCATGCACCTCAATCATCTGACTAAGCAGGCTGTCACGCTCATCAATGAGGTCATCACCGAGCAATACCGCAAAAGGCTCGCGGCCCACATGCATCTGAGCACGCAACACGGCGTGACCTAAGCCCAGTGGGTCACGCTGGCGAACATAGTGAATGTTGGCCAGCTGCGTGGAGCGAATAATCTCTTGCAGGCGCTTTTGGTCGCCCTTGGCTTCCAACGCTGCCTCGAGCTCGGTGGCTCGGTCAAAATGGTTTTCCAAAGCATTCTTGTTACGCCCGGTGATCATCAAGACATCGTGCAATCCTGCGTTGACGGCCTCTTCCACCACATATTGGATAGCGGGTTTGTCCACTACGGGAAGCATTTCTTTGGGCATCGCCTTAGTCGCGGGGAGGAATCGTGTTCCCAAGCCCGCTGCGGGGATTACTGCTTTAGAAATAGGCATCCCCTTATCGTAATGCGCGGGCGTACAATGGGGGAATGGTCGAGGACGTAGTACCCAGTAAGCGCGCTCTGCGCGCCGAAGTTCGCGAGCGCCGACGCATCATGACCACCTCGGAACGAGAGGCGACTGCGGCGGGTTTGCTCACGATGATGCAGAGCGTCGTGGACCAATATGTCGCAGGGCGCATTGCCTGCTATCTCTCGACCAACGATGAGCCACCCACCCGCGAATTCATCGATTGGGCGGTGGGTCAAAACCTCGCCGTCTATCTGCCGGTCGCTCGCGAAGATGGCTTAATGGATTGGGCTCCCTATGAGGGCGGCAGTGAAGGCATTGATTTTGCCGGGATGCCGATTCCGACCAGTGAAGTCCTAGGACCTATTGCCCTAGCTGATGCCGATGTGGTGTTTGTCCCCGCGGCTAGTGTGGCCGAAGATGGCATGCGCCTGGGCTGGGGTCGTGGATATTTTGATCGCGCACTGGGCACACTGGGCAGCGGCTCGACCGTGTTTGCCGTGGTCTATGACCACGAAGTGGTCGACGATGTCCCCCGGGAGCATCACGATCAAGCAGTCGATGGCATTGTCACCCCCACCAGAGTTATCTACCTTCGCTCCACCACCATCTAAAGGACTCCGCCCGCCATGCCTACCTATTCCTATCGCTGCACGTCGTGCTCCAACGCTTTCGATATTCAACAAGCCTTTAGCGATAATTCCCTTACGACGTGTAGCGAGTGTGGCAAACCACTGCGCAAAGTTTTTGACTCCATCGGGGTCACGTTCCAAGGATCTGGTTTCTATCGCACCGATTCGAGGGCGGAAGCAACAAAGAAAAGTGCGTCCTCTAGCGAGAGTGCGAAACCAGCGGCCAGTAAAGAAAGCTCCTCGAGCTCGACTTCATCCTCGGAGAAGAAAACTAGCTCCACTCCAGCCAAGTCCTAACCCGCAGACCAAGATGGCCCTGGAGGGTTAGTAGTGCGGGGGTTTGTCCGCTTTCAAACGCTCATCGTTGGCTGATTCATCCACATCGTCTCGCTCCACGCGAGGCTCCGGGCCCTGACCCGGTTGAGGCGTTGTTTGCACGCGGCGTGGACCAATCTTGCGAATTTTTGGAGCGTCGTTATCCGTCATGGCTCGTGGCAGCAATGTTGGTGATCCCCACCAGAGTGGCAATGCGCGATGCCACCACATCGGGGGCGCTGAAAAGCTCTAAGGAGTGCACTCGCACGTAGTGCCAGCCAGACTTAGCTAAAGCTGCTGGTCGCAAGCGCAGGGCTTCACGAACACTCAAGGGCATCAGTGAGGTATCGGTATCCAAGGCAATGCAGTATCCGCCGTAACTCGCTGCCAAAGGAATGTGGGCTTGGTAATCCAACTCCACGACCATGCCTAGAGCTTCTAAACGCTTAGCCAAATCAACCAGCAGCGGGTCTTGCTCTTTTCGGGAAGCGCGGGCCAAGGGAGGGTTTGCCGCCTGGTGAAGAACATCGCCCAATGCCCGCGTCGTGTCACTCAATCGCTCATCGCGCAGCGCTTCAACCCCTGCGCAACTAATCACCCGCACATGACGACGCGCCCTGGTGAACGCGACAGCCAGCAGACGCTCACCGCCGGGCTGAGAGAGCGGGCCTAAATCACTCAGCACTCGACCATGAGGAGTTCGGCCATAACCCACCGAGAAAATGACGCGGTCTCTCGTCAGCGCACCTGCTTGATCCAGCGTCACCACGACAAAGGGTTCCCGGGAATCTTTGGTGAAGAATTCGGCAATATCTGGCTTGGCCGCCACAGCACGGGCGAGTGCTTCGTGAACTTTGCTGGCGTGCACCGCACTAGCGGTGAGCACCATCAACGATTCCCCGGGCCTGGAGACGGCGTGATCAATAACGTGGGACACCGCAGCCCGCACCTCGGCCTCCACGCCCTCCACAATTCCGGTGGAGGAATCAGGCATGCCGTGACCTTCTTCGACCACATCCAGCGCGACCGAGGGGTGGCCCAAGAAACTACCCGCCCACGGAACGTGGGCGTTCGTTCCGCCATAGAAAGCATTACTGATGACAGTGGCCAAATCATCCCCACCGGAGCGGTAACTAGTTTCCAGTTTCATGGTGGGCACCAGTTCGCGCAGTGCAGCAAAGAGGGATTGGTCATGGAGGGTGTCGAAATCTACCTCAGGGGTCTTGTCCTCGATGGCTAAGCGCACGCTAAAGGGACGCGGTGTTTGTGCCACCGGGTCACCCCAGGCCACCACCTGAGGAGCGCGCCTGAGCGCACCCACGGTCTCTGCCACACTCAGTGCCGCGGCATCGAGGACAAAGACCGCGTCGAAGCGCATCGTGTCGGGCAGCAGGTGCGCGTCATAGGGGTTGGTGATCCACACCGGGGCTAGGGCTTTAGTGAGGTGTGGTGCCAACGCGTTCAGGCTATGAACACTCGCGGTTTGATTTTTCAGCACCTTTTTCAGCGCCGTGGCTTCTTCGGGCCAATCCATCAGACCCAAGTTCCACCTCTCAGCAAGCTGCCACCCTAAGAGCTGGGCGTTGCCCGCTGCATGTGCTTCATCTACCAAGCGGAAATCAGCTTCGAGACGTTGCAAGACCGCTGTGTCAGAACCCAGCAACCCTTCTTCTTTTTCCAAGATGGTTTCTAAAGCACCGCGCCACCAGGCCATGGCCAATTCGTTGGCCACGGAAGAACCCTCGACGTGTCGGGTGGCTAAATCGTCCACCAGAGGCTGCAAATGCCACCCGGCGAGTAGGTCCGCCACTTCCTGGCGTCGCTCCAGGCTATGCAAAATGTCAGATTCTTCCGCTAGCTTGGCCAGCACGGTGACAAAGTCTGCCGTGGGAAGATCTGCCAGTCGGCTACCCCCGTGTGCGGAGCCCAATACCCGGTCTAATTCGTGGAGATCCGATTCAATGTCTTGATAGAGCACGTGAACGTCGGGTAATCCACTGGGAACGCTCGGCTGGTGACCGGTTTCAACAAAACGATTCCAAATCTCGCGTTGGGATTGAATCTTGATCAGTGATTCATGCAGGTCTCCCACGTGAACCCCTGGCCTCACGTGCTCTTTGGCTAAGCCCTTGAGACGCCGGCGCTGAATCCGAGGCATTTTTTTGGCTTGGTCTTGCGGGCCCGTAGCGATGATGAGATCCCGCAGTGAACGGTCATAGACGCTGGGCAAGAAACGATCGAGAGTGTCGCGCATATCCATCAGCAGATGAATGAACAAGCCCATTTGCCCCACGCTGTTCGCCGCAGGCAACGGAGTTTGATACAGAATCGGACCGATTTTCTCTAGTAACCGAGGAATCAAGTCGGTGGAGAGTCGCTGAGCGCGTTCGTGGGATTTCCGAGCGTCTTCGGCGCTACCAAAGCTCACGCCATACCAGGGTGAATCATCGGGGCCGTATTTGAACTCCCCTAATTCCGCCGCTTTTGCTAATAACTCGGCGGCTTGGCCTAGACCACCAGCGAGAGAAACCAGGGCTTCTTTATCCAGGCGAGCAGTTGTTTCGGGGGGATTTTTCTCCAGAGACAATTTCCCGAGCGCCGTGAAGCACTCGAGGGCGCTCACCCCCAATTCGTGATTCTTGGCACTCAGTGCCTCGCGGTAGCGCAAAATCACTTTCCGCAAGCGCTCCAGTGCTTGATCCACATCGCGTAATACCGGCTTTTTCACTCGCTCGTTGCGCGTGATGGAACTGATGATGTCGCGACCTGGGTTGGCTAATTCCACCGCCATTCCCGCAAGCCTTACCTCGGCTAAACGGTCTTTTATTGCGGCACTGCTGCCGGGGCGCGGGCTAATGATGAGAACCCGCTTATGGTTGGCCACCATGCCACCGAGCGCATTCACCACGACTTGGGTGGCACCTGTTCCCGGTGGGGTGTGAACCACCAGAGAATTTCCGGCGCAAATATTAGCCACGATCGCGTCTTGTTCCCCATTGGCGTCCGTGAGGTGGCGATCCATATCCGCGGAGCGTCGATCGGGGTCGGAGACTTCTACCGGAACCCGAGAATTCTGCAATGTGGACACCGCGTGAGGATTTCCCCCCAAGGCATCCACGATGTTGTGTTGCAAATTCTTAGCATCGGCGAGCATCGATTCGCTGACTTCACCAAAGCTAGAAATGACCAACCTGGCAGAAACGCTCACATCCCCGCGATGAGCGGTGAGGTCCCTCAGGCGATCGAGCGCGGGATTGGGTTTAAACGCACCCTCATCATCGGTGAGTGCCACAAAAGCCGTAGCATCCAAACTCACCTGCAGTTGCTCGGCAAATGCCCGCTGAATACCTGGGTTGAGGCGAACTCGGGACCGCCTGAGGGTGAGTTCAAAGTCTTTACCCCGTCGTCGCAGGCGCACCGGGCGCATCAACAAGGGACCGGTGTAATCCACTCCGTCGTGTTTCCACTCCACCAGACCGATACCCAAAGCCAGGGTGTCCAGGCCACGGTTGTGCATCAACTCGGAGGCGTGATCGACCAGCCTCGCAGCAGCCTTGTGGGCGGGTTTACGTGCAACGTCATCCCGAATGAGGTTTCCCAGCAGGGTGGGCGAACCAGCGAGGAACCGGGCCAAGCCACCGGGGTGTCCCCGGGAAATATCAATACGGTTTTCGCTGCGGTCTTGGAAGTGAATCAGCGGGCTTTTCCCGCCCAAGCTCTCCAGCTGCTTCCACCAGCCATCCCAGGCTTTGGCCGCCTGGTTCACCGGCGTCGCCTCAGAGTCGCCGACGCTCACTTGGTGCGCCAAATCACTCGACCACCACGGCGTGGTGTCAAGAGATTCGCCCGCTCCAGGAGGAGCATCATAATTTTCGGCACGCCACACGTCATAAACCTACGGTTTAGCGCCTAAAACCGGGGTTATCCCACGCCGTTGCGCATTCTGGCGGCCTGTGGTGAGATAAGGAAAAAGGACACCGTGGCAATAACCTCAGACCGCATTCAGCGCGCTCAATCCGCGCTTCTTCTCGTGTTTATTCTGGTGGGTCACACTGCCCTGTGTTCGGTGGCCTGGGTGCCGGTGTATATCGATCGTCTCGGGGTTAGTTTTGCCACCTGGGGTGTGATTTTGGGTGTCGGAGCCGTGGGTTCCATGCTCTCCCTACTAGTCGCCAGCCGCATTATTTTGCGCTTTGGTTCGCGGGGTGTGTTGCGGGTGGCGCTCTATGTCGGCTTAGTGTTTCTCGTGTCGCTCGCCTTCACGACCAATCCCGTGATCTGGGCGGGTCTGAACGCCGGATTCACCCTGTCTATGTCCTTTGTGGGAATGAGTGCCAATACCCACGCGGTGGTGCTGCAAAAACTGGTGCCGCGCACGATTGTGCCCCGTCTGCACGCCGGATGGAGCATGGGGGCTGTATTGGCCGCGATGACCGGGGCTATCTCGACTGCGCTGATCAGTTTGGACGTTTTCCTTATCGCCACCGCAATCATCACCCTGGTGCTCTTTGAGATCTTGCGCCCTAGGCTTCTTGGCCCCAGCGAAGATGGCCACTTAGAAGACAAAGCTGCCCATATCAAGCGCCGTTTTTATCAAGCGCCCGCGCAATTATGGGTCTTATCCATCGGGCTCTTTTGCGCCATCTATCCCGAAATTGCCATTGTCGATTGGGCCACGGTTTTCGCTAGAGACGTTCTCGAGGCAGAACTGGCCCTGCGCTCAGCACCTTTTGGTGGATTCATGATCGGGATGATTGTCGGGCGGTTGTTGATGACGCGCTTGGCAGATTCTGTTCACCCCCACGTCTTGGCGTCCAGGGGAGCCGTACTCGGGGCGATCACCCTAGGAATTTCTGCCCTGTTACCGAGCTTTAGCGCTTCCTGGCCCACCGGGGTGCTGCTGGTGCTGGCCACCGGATTGTGGATGGTGACGGGATTGGGAATGTCCGGGGTTGCCCCCACGTTCTTCGCTGCCTCTGCTCACGTGCGAGGAGTGTCCACCACCTGGGCGCTTTCTCGGATGCAGCTGGTATCTCAGTTCATCATGATTGGGGCCAAAGTCGTCATGGGTGCCATTGCCGAAGGAATCAATCTTCAAGCAGCGTTTGGTTTGCCCGTCGTGCTGTTGATGATTAGCGCGTTCATTGCACTGCGCACAACACGGGGTGCTGAAACCGAAGAGCTCGATTTGGTCTCCCCCACTACCGGTGCGATTACGCTTCCGATTCTGAGCGAAACACCCAACGACGACTAGTTCGGGATGGGCTTTCGCCAGAGTGACCGTGGTACCCCTGGAGGGACTCGAACCCCCAACCCTTTCCTTAGGACGGAACTGCTCTTCCATTGAGCTACAGAGGCTAGTGGGGAGCAGTCTACCGAGAGGACCTCGGCACTGGTGACTCTGCCTGTGATGACACCGTCGCTGGTGGTGGCTAGGGTTTTGCCGTGAAGATTTTTTTGGCAGCACTAGGGTCCCGGGGGGATAACGAACCTTTCCGCGCTCTGGCCCTCGAAGCTGCTTCAGCTGGGCATGAGGTGTATTTCGCTCACACCCGAGACATTGCGTTTAGCCCTGACGCGGTTTATACCGAAATCGAGCTTCCCGGCTCCATGGAAGACATCGTCGCGACCCAGGGACTCTCGATGGTTAAGGCCCTGGCCAACTACTCCCGGGTCATGAAACCCCTGATGGAGGGCATCTACCGCGAAACCACCCGCCAGATTCGGGCTCTCAAGCCTGATGTGGTGGTCTATCACCCCAAGATTTTGACGGCCGCTACCGCAGCCCATTCCGTGGGAGCCATCGCTGTGCTCGCCGAGATGGTCCCGATGATGACCCCCACCTCAGAATTTCCCGCTGCGGGATTGCCCACCTGGCTTCCCTCGCGATACAACCACGCTAGTTACCGCCTGATCCAAGCAGGGGTCAACGCCTTGGGTTCACCGGGTGTCGCCCTGGCTAAAGAACTCGGTGTGATTCGATCAGAGCACGATATTTCCCTTATCCCGCTAAGCCCCACTCTGGTGGCCCGACCAGCAGACTGGCCCGACTACGCGGCGATTACCGGATGGTGGTCGATTCCCGGCCACGGAGAGATCGACGATGAACTGGCA
>ERZ807291.6190-NODE-6190-length-14557-cov-6.708523_pt1 | contig 14557 bp, 9 predicted proteins | sample MGYA00521257_ERZ807291 | MGnify/ENA primary metagenome ERZ807291 (study PRJEB31413, sample SAMN03169783) | marine metagenome | biome: Marine; feature: Water; material: Subsurface seawater | place: North Sea | collected 2011-04-28 | depth 1 m m ...
AAACGCGTACATGACCAGAGTTTGACCCGTGCCGTATCGCTCCAATTGCCACAATTGTGCCATCAGCGCTTAAACTTACACTGTACCCAGACCAATCATATTCGGCCTCGCCATCAATGTCTCCTCCTAATTGTACCCACTCATTGCTTGCATCCCTCTCATAAACTCGTACATGACCAGCGTATACCCCGTTAACACCAGTATTATATGGCGCTCCAATTGCCACAATTTTACCATTATCGCTTAAACTTACACTGTATCCAGATCCAGATCCATATCCATAAACACTGTCCTCACTGACAACGTCTGTTCCTACTCGGTTCCATCCGACAGGACCGAAATCAGATTGCGTTGCATCTGTCCGAGCGGTATCTTTGCTTGCATCCCTCTCATAAACTCGTACATGACAAGCGTATACCTCGTTAAATTCGCCTTCATATATCGCTCCAATTGCCACAGTTGTACCATCACCGCTTAAACTTACGCTCCGCCCAGATTTATCATAAGCGTCCTCACCGTCAATGTCTCCTCCTACTCGGTTCCATCCGACAGGACCGAAATCAGATTGCGTTGCATCTGTCCGAGCGGTATCTTTGCTTGCATCCCTCTCATAAACTCGTACATGACCAGAGTTTTTTGACCCGTTACGTGGTGCTCCAATTGCCACAATTTTACCATTATCGCTTAAACTTACACTGAACCCAGATTGATCATAAGCGTCCTCACCGTCAATGTCTCCTCCTACTTGTACCCAACCATTGGCATTGCTTGCATCCATCTCATAAACTCGTACATGACCAGAGTATGACCCGTTAACACCAGTGTTATATGGCGCTCCAATTGCCATAATAGTGCCATTATCGCTTAAACTTACACTGACCCCAGATTGATCATAAGCGGCATCGCCATCAATGTCTCCTCCTAATTGTACCCAAGAACCATCAAAAAACTTATAAACGCGTACATGACCAGAGATTGACTTTAACCCATCAACACCATCATTTAATGGCGCTCCAACTGCCATAGTTGTGCCATCACCGCTTAAACTTACACTATACCCAGATAGATCATCAAGGGCCTCACCATCAATGTCTCCTCCTAATTTTCCAAAAAAGAGACTAGATTTGAAATCATTTAAATTAATATTATTTAATGACATTATTTATTAGTGATAACATATAAAATTTTATAAAATTTTATATTTTATCACTTCTTTTTAAGAAAATAATCACTTTTTCATCGAATGAATAATTTTGGTAAGTTCACTTTTCAGAGACGAGTTGGAAGACTTTAATTCACTGATTTCTGTGGTCAACTTCAATAATTCAGACTGTAATTCAGTATTAATAGCTATCAGATCAGTAGTAGGCGATACAATATTATTTATACCGGGCATTATTTATTAGTGATAAAATATAAAATTTTATATTTTATATTAAAAAAAATAATCACTTTTTACTTCACATGTACCCAGATTTATCAGAAGAGTGCTCGCTCACCGTCTCCTCCTATTTTTCCAAATTAATGAATGATTTTAAAGTAGTTAAATTAATATTATTTAATGCCATTATTTATTAGTGATAGAATAATTTTGGTAATGTTACTAGACAGAGACGAGTTGGAAGACTTTAAATCACTGATATCGTTGGGCAACTTCAAGAAATCAGAGTGTAAATTAGTGTTAATATCGACCAGATCATTGGTTAGCGATGAATTAGCAGCATTCAGAGCAGTCGCCTCGGTGAATAGAATCTGACTCAGAGCTTCCACCTCAATACTATTTTATGCACCGCAACTCACACATTCCTCATCATACCCTTTCTTTCTCTCACTGTTCTTTTTATATTTCTCCGTCTCATACTGTTTCTCCTTCTCAGGATCCATTGTAAAACGTTGCGAATTCAGACGAGGCTTGGAGCGAATATAATATGAACCAGTTTTCAAGCCACTACTCCATCCATACATGTGAGCATTTGTCAAGGTCTTAAAATCTGGCTTTTCAAACCAGAGATTGAAACTCTGACTCTGACATACGAATCGGCCTCTGTCGGCCGACATGTTAATACATTCTTTTTGTGAGATTTCCCAAGTAGTTTTGTAAATCTCTTTGAGATGGGATGGTAGATTAGGTAAATCTTGAACTGAGCCACGAAGATACATTAGACGACTACGTATATCTTCATTCCACAGCCCCATCGACATTAAATCTTCCATAAGATGCTCATTAACTACTGTGAATTCTCCCGCTAATGTGCGACGTTTATATACATTCGAAGTGTATGGTTCGGCGCACTCATTGTTTCCCATGATTTGGGAGGTGCTGGCGGTCGGCATTACCGCGATGAGAAGACTGTTGCGAACACCGGTCGCCATAATGTCAGTTCTCAATGTCTCCCAATCGTACATCCCAGATAATTTCACACTGTCCCATAAATCGAACTGGAACCTACCTTCACTCAGAGGTGAACCTTGAAATGTTTCATATGGTCCATTGTTTTGGGCGATATTATTGGATTCAGATAATGCATGGTAGTACATGGTTTCAAAGATAGCACAGTTAATTCTCTTGGCTTCTGGACTTGTGAATGGTAATCGAAGACGTATAAACAAATCAGCCAACCCCTGAATTCCAATACCAATTGGTCTGTGTCGTTTATTGCTGGTCTCTGTTGATGGAATTGGGTAAAAGTTTTTGTCGATGATTTTGTTCAGATTATAAGTGACTGACCTCGTCATTTTACCTAGAAGGTTGTAATTAATAGTTGGTTTGACCATCTGCCACAAATCATTATACCCACCAATCCGTCTATCACCAACGAAAATTTGGGGTAATGTACTTACGTTGTAAAACTCAAATGCGGCTGTTCTTTCAGCTTCGTCATCGAGATTTTTAACGATAAACTCAATCCCCAACTTCTTCAATGTCCCTTTTGCCAATGTGCACCATCCGCACTCAGATTTAGAAAATACAGAGACAGTCTCAGTGTGAAAATATGATAAATCTGGTTCTTCTAAAATTTTGGGTAAACACAGTGATGCTAGATTGCACACCGCTGCTTCGGGGTCTCCATTGGGATTTGAGGATGTGCTGTACTGTATAATTTCGGCGCATTGCCCGGTGATAATACCATTAAAAATACCTGTACCTCTTTTTTCTTCTGTAAAGCAATAGGTATCATCGATTCTACCAGAATCGACAATATTTGTGACAGTATGATTAATAGTTTCTTTCGTCGTTGGGTGTTCCCATGAAATTAGTCTCATCCCTTTGTGTAAATCAGACGCTCTTACAACCATATTAGAGTCTTTGGTGTAAAATTTATGGTATGGAGTACATGTTAATACGTATATTTCAGAATTTTCAGATGAAAATTCCACATTAATTAATTTTTTACCTACACCTGTTTTTCTTACTGTTGTTTCGGTATATTCTTTACCATTCCACACACTAACCTTTTTATTTTCAAGTGTTTGAATTTCTACATTTCCTTCTGATGTTAAAATAACTGTTTCAGGAGCAACACATAAATTACTAGACTTAATTACCCCTAAATTCTTCTGATTGGACTTTTTATTACACGCATTCTTGTATAACATGTAGGGTGCCCCTGTTTCCACCTGTGAACTAATAATAGCTTTCCACAAATCCCGTGCTTGAATACGATATTTATTAATGTCATCGGTCGACATCTCATTCTCGTACTTTGTGTATAACTCTGTGAATTCCTCGCCGTACACCGCTGTAAGTCCGGGATAAACATCTGGACACATCAAAGTCCAGTAGCCATTTGACTTGACCCGCTCCATGAAAATATCGGGAATCCAGAGGGCGTAGAAAAGGTCGCGTGCCCGTTCCTCATCTTGACCATGATTTTTCTTCGCATCGAGAAAGGTAAAGACGTCCAAGTGCCACGGTTCAAGATACATGGCAAAGGAGCCAGGACGAGCTCCCGACTGATTGATGTATCTAGCGGTGTCGTTGTAGACTTTTAACATGGGCATGATACCTGTTGATTTACCAGATGTCTTGCGAATGTAGGAGCCATTGCCACGGATACCACTCATGTGAACACCAATACCTCCAGCCCACTTGGAGATGAGTGCACAGTTGGTGATAGATTTGAAGATACCTTCTACAGAATCGACAGAACCATCGAGTAAGAAGCATGAACTCATCTGTGGGCGTTGTGTTCCCGCGTGAAACAGTGTCGGTGTAGCGTGTGTGTAGTATTTTAGAGACAGTGAATCGTACGTTTCTTTGACGCGTTCCATGTCTTCTCCGTGAATACCGATGGCTACTCGCATGAACAAGTGCTGAGGACGTTCCACAATTTTCCCATTTACTTTTTTGAGATAGGCTTTTTCCAGGGTTTTGAACCCGAAATACCCTAAATCGTGGTCCCGTCCATACTCGATCATCTCCTGAATCTCTTGATTATACAATTCTACAACTGTCTTCACTTCTTCACTAATCATCGGCGACGGGTTTCCATGTGGACCTATATTTCCATAGAGACACATGACAACGTCGTAGAAACTAGATGAGGTATTCTTTTGGTGATTGTCGATGACAATACGACCCGCTAATTTACCAAACGCAATATTGGTAGTAATCATAGCCGCGCAGATTTGAGATGAGAGCTCGTCTATTTCCGATGTTTTAATACCGTTGTGGATTCGCTGTGCAATCTTTTGTGTGATAATAGAGGGGTCGATAATCTTGTCCAATCCATCATACAACAAATACTTTATTCTTTCTGTGATTTTGTCAAATTTGACAACTTCCATTTCTTGATTCCTTTTTTGAACTTGCATTTTCTTAATCTTAATCTTATTTTAATTTTCATTTCTAAAAAAAATGTAATATAATATAAATGTCAACATCATCATACGTATTAGCAAAAGATATTGGCTGTAGTCACGCACATAATCCATACTCTTATCTTGCACAAGGGATAGACACAATGTTTAACAACCCACAAAGTATAGCCACAAGTGGTAAGACCGGGACAGCATCGCCAGGTTCCACAACAGAAGTTATGATGGGATTCTTCGCGAACGAAGTCATGTTAGGTGGATGGATGCCACACCACACAGAATACTACCACAGTCTTTATTCTCAGACATACGGGAATGAGTTTTTACCATCTCACTATGCCAACACATGTTATACAACCAATAGTAGACGATTAGAGAATCATAATTTAGGACAAATATATTTGAATAACAGTATGGCGTGGACCTTTATGAAATTTCCAAAGGAATCAATAGCCTACGAACTTATTAACCCACATGACCCGTCGGGAGTATCAGCACCTGTGTTTACTGATAAATTTTCAGCAGCAACGGGTATTATAAATGCTGATGCATTTATTAATCCCAAGAGTTCATCGAAATATTACCCCATGATACAGTTAGCATTGCAACAAGCATATGCTGCTACCGATTTCAAAGGACCGTGCGGTTCTGTTCTAATGTTTGTGTGTAATGTTCTTACCCATAGTCGACCAGGTTGGGAGATTAATAATAATTCTATAACCGCGAATTGGTATAAACTTTACAAACAACGCAGATAATAGAGATAATATTTTAATTCTAAAAAGAATTAAAAGTTATAATATAATATTTTTATTCTACCATTTTATTTAATCTGGACATTAAATTTGGAGATGATGCTTTTTTAGTGGAAGAAAAGACTGCAGGGGTTGTTCCTACTGGAATAGTAGAAGGTTGAGCTGTTAGTGATTCAGCGCTCTCGGATGTTTTACCACCTTTCCATAAAAAGTACAACCCAATCCCAATCCCAACTATAATAGCAACAATAAACAGGGAGCGCATTGAAAATATACTGGACTGTGTCTTTTTAGGTGCAAGTGGCGGTAAAGGTATTGGCATTATTTCACTATCATCGATATATTCCTCCTGCTCTGTAAATTCCTCCTCTTCTACTGCTTCTGGTGGTGGTGGATTATGTTTAATCACTATATTAACTTTTTTCCCGTTTGTCCCGCGCAAGCATAGAAAGTAATTTTGGTATAAATTTTTGTCATTCACAAGTCGTGCCTCCATAGCTCCTTGGTGTACTTGGTAATTAACTTCGTCATCATCAAGCTCTGTTTGATTAAGTATAACTGCTTCAAATTGTTCAGTGGGATCTTCCGCTGTTACTGCGACTTCTATATCGAAAAGTGTTCTATCTTCATTAAGATCTACGAGTTGTTTCTGTGTTGCTAAAGTTAATGTATGCATTTTACAAAGTCCATCTTCTTTTTAAACTTAATCAGTATTGTCAACTTGTAATTTTGCATTATCAAGCATTTTTGTAAGATTCCCAGTCATGGCTTTTAGTTCTGGTGGTGCGCCTTCCGTATCTTGCAATTTACCAACCATTTTTTGAAGAGACCCCATCATCTTACCGAGGTCCAACGAGCCATCCTGCATCCCACCTGTCATACTCGACATAAGGTCTGTCATCATACCACCCGACATCATTTGACTAAGAGCATCTGCGGGATTTGTAGATGACGGGTCCACGGAGTTTTCCACTTTCGACATGATATCGGCGAGGAAGTCGTCCTCAGCCCCAGCACCATCCTCTTCATCTGACGATTTTCTCTCTTCCTCTTCCTGTACTTTTTTAGCAAGCACCTCTTTCAACTTGGCTTGTGGAAATACGATAGCACCAATCGTCATCAGATGCTGCCAAATAATTTCACTGTTTTCCTCACTGTTCATCAAAAGTAGACGGACATTAATAAAAACACGTGGGGAATATTCAATTACATGTGTTTTTAATTGGTCGATATTTTGGGATTTTAATGCTTCTTGATTTTCACGACAAAAATTTCTAAATGAATTAATATGCTTTGTGATAGCTTCTGTATGTGAAAAACTGGTTTTATCGATAAGTCTGTTGTAGAGTTGGAGTGAACGCTGCATTTTACCCGCTACTTTTGTCGCCTCAATAACAAAGGCGGAGATAGCTTGAAATGCTAGGAGATCTTTCCCTGAAAGATTATTTTGATTCATCATTTATTTTATTCTGTAATTAATATTTTAAATTCATTTTAAATATTAATTACAGAATAAAATAAATGTCAGACACAGAATTTGATAATTACAATGATTTTAATGATGAAGACGATTTTGATGGTGGTGGTTTTGGGGGAGACGATTTTGATGGTGGTGGTTTTGGGGGAGACGATTTTGATGGTGGTGGAGATGAAGATGGGGACGACGAAGATTTAGAGGCTGAAGGGGATGGAGGCTACGGGTCAGGGATGGAGGAGGACGACGACTACACTCGTACTGATTATGGTGATGCTACATACGGACATGCTGAGATGGACGCTTTCAACCGTCTAGGCCCTGGAATGGTAGACCCATGGTTGGAAAAGATGATGGACTATCCAAAAATCTTTAGAACACTTAATATCAATAACCAGACAATGAGTGTCCAGCATCTAAAATACCTAAGAGAACACGAACTTAATTGCTCAAAAGGTTCCAAAAGCACCTTTACATTTAACAGTTCAGACATGATACGGTCGTTAAATCCGGTGGCTACTGCCCTTGGATTTTATGTACGAGATGAAGATGGAACCGCTAATATCAATCGTATGAAAGAAGTAGGCAAAATATTGAAAACAATGCCAAAGTCTGGGAATAACTCAAACATTAATCTAGGAGCCGTGTACCGCTACATGAGAATGTGGAATAGATTATATAGCAAGAATAAGCAGAATATGGAAGAAAATGAAGAGGTGGACGATGAAGATGTGGACGATGAAGATGTGGACGATGAAGAGGAGTTAGACATCAATGAAGGAGACGATGAGTGAAGTAGTTTTAATAATTATTTGTATTTCAAATAATTATTCTATTCTAAATTTTATTTTATTTTAACATCATTAAAAAATCGTTTTCGCTGATTATTTTAATTCCCAAATTTTCAGCAATATCTATTTTTTTCTGACCTGGCTTTCCAGAATCTCCTATCACTACAAAATCAGTACTTTTGGAGACAGTTCCTGATGTTGTACCACCATTTTTTACCACCAACGCTTGTGTAGCTTCTCTATTCATTTTAGACATAGTACCTGTAAATACGAACGAAATGTCTTTCAATATATCAGAGACTGGCTTTACAACTTTGACTACACTAACTCTAATCTGGGGATTGTCTTCAAGAAAAAGTGTAAAGTCTGGAAGAGCACGGATAAAGTTATCCAGTGTTTCTTGACCAACGCCTGAAACTCCTGATAATTTAGTGGGATTTTCACCATAGTATTTATCTTCTGTTAACACATGTGGGTATTTTGTGAGTATTTTCTTGATTATAGTTTTACGAGCGTTGGGGAATACGGAGGTGGCACCCATAAGACGCGCAAGGTCCACTGGTTTTTTAAAGAGTACCTTCTCAATTGGGTTTCTAATATTCTCTGCTTGTTTTTTAGTAAAGCCTATTTCTTCCAGAGACTCAATACTTGTTTGTAGAATGGAAGTAATACTTGTATATCCATTTTTAAATAACTTTTTAACAGTCTCTTCGCCCACCCCTTTTATATTCATACCACGTGGGTTTTTACCACCAGAGAAAAATAGAGATATTTGTTTAATCTTTGTCTCATCGAGCATTTTAACAGCAAAAATATCCAACTTACTCCGTCTTTTTAATCCATCACCCCAGACAAAATCGATGTCATCGTGCCCCTTGTAATTGTACATGTCATCCCCTTCTCGGATACTGTTTGGTAGATCAGGTTCTGTAGAAGGTTTTAACACCTCTTCAATATGTGGAATTACATCTCCACTTCTCACTATTAATAACTGCGCTCCTGGTCCAATGTTATGCTTCTTGACAAATCCAGCATTAAAAGCAGTGGCCCGATGGTAGATGGCCCCCACTACTTTACCATCGGGCATTAATCGACCAATAGTTGCTGGTTTGTACACAACCACTGGTTTTAGCGCGTTTGTCGTGCTGGAAGACCACTCGATACCTACTACATCGACAATAGCTGTTTGAGTGTTTACCTTATAGGCAAATGCTGACGGTAATACATCTACTTTACTTACTGGATGCACAACACTGTCGTCAAAAACAACAAGACCATCTATTTCATAAGGACTTCCACCTCGGAAGTCTTTCAAAATTTTAAAGAGGCCAGGTTCAGTAAGCGTTGATACCTGTATTGTCATCACTGTCGTAAAGCCTAGACGTTTTAGTTCTTGAATTTGTCCAAACCTGGTTTTGTCTCGTGGAAGTAATTGTTCATACGCAACAAAATCAATATCGGACGGTTTTACATCTGTATTCTTTTTTCTTGTTACAAACCCACCCACTATATTTCTAGGATTGGAAAATGTTTTAGAATATTTTTTCTTCCAAACATTGTATCTCATTACTAGTTCTCCTCGAATCACTGTTTTCCCATCATCGAAATCTTTCCCATCTGGAATCATGCTAAACCCAGTCTTGTTAAGATATCTTGATAAATCTTTTCCAGTATCACCAGTTCCACGTGAAAAGATAGTTCGTTTTATTTTCTTTCCAGCTTTCTCGTAAATTAACAAGCAGGAAATACCATCCGCCTTTCCCTCAGCAGTATATGGACCTTTTGGGTATTTTAATTTCCATGATTCAAACTTTCTCTTATAGTTGTGTGGCCTCGTCCTCCATTCAGACTTGTTTTTAGTGACCATCATTGCGGAGAATTTAAGGATAGTTCCCATATAATACGGTAGTTTGATATCGTCTCGTATATCAATGTTACCTTCTCCGCTTGCCCCAACACCTTTTAGTTCGTGGTAAGTCTTGCCTTTTGAGAACGTCGCATCGTACATATCAACAAGTTGGTCGTAAATATCATCAGGAACTGCGTCACCAGTAGTGTTGGGGTTGTAGTATAATTTATCAAGACATTTTAAAAGACTCCGAAATTCTTTTTTGTTTTTGGTTGCTACAAATTCCTGAGACTTTGTCATCAATTCATCTAATAATTGCTGTTTCATTTTTCTATTTGTCAAGATAAATAGAAATTCAATTTTCAACATTACATATATTCTATCATGGGAATTAACAAGTCATCATCAACATTCAATAGCAATGGAGACTCGGGTTCTAGCTCATCGTCAATCTCATGGGTTGTGTTATCGATAGAAACCACATCAAAATTATCTAGTTCTAAATTTAGACTTGATACCCATCGCTCAATACCTTCCGCCTCGCCGTCAAATGTCCGAGAGACAGCTATCTTATTATCAGTAAAATGGATATTTCTCCACATATAGTCAGTGTCAGTATTTACAAGCGGCTTGTCATATATATTAATAGTACTCCCACTTACAGTATCACTAGAACGGTGCTGAATCTTTTCATTAACAACCTTTCTAAAATCTAATATCGTGTTGAAAAAGTCTGGAATACTATTGTTTGTGTGGTATGATATTAACTTATCAAAATCGTTCTTCATCATCAGCGTAGCGTGAAGTTTAAGTCTAAACAGCAAGGTCTCTGTTTCTTTTTTAGAAGAAGTGAAGATGGAGTGTGAAATAAAAAACTTTGGAGTTGTCTGCTTATTTCGTCTACGTTTTCGATGACTATTTTTCACGGGCGCCTTTTTATTGTAAATTTCAAGTGGTGGCGGAAGCCTGGCAGTCATAAGAGATTGTGGGATTATATCTTCGATTATTACAGTGGAAACTCTGTTTTTAACAAATCCATCGATGAGAATTTTAAAACTTTTCTCAAGTAAGTAAGATTGGTTAAGGGTTGATTCCTTTCCGATAGAAGTTGTATCTAATTTCTCAATAATTTTTGTTAGTGTGATATTATTATCTGATAAATATTTTGAAAATGCAAATAGAAAGTATCCAATTAAATATTTAGAATTTAATTTATTTATAATATATTTATTTCTCAAAGAATTTATATTATTTCTCCAAACAATGGTATCGAAACTAAACCCATTTAGTTGCCAAGTTGTTTTCACAAACTGGGTTGAATCATGAACCCGGATGCTTGTAGCGTGGAGTGATTCCGCAAACTTCTCAACTGCTCCTGTATTTTTTATATTGGCAACTTCTTCAGCTGTTGCTTCCTCTATAGAAACTGGAGGCAAACTGTGGGTATTGAGTACAAATCCGTCTTTCATTAATAAAAATCCTTTACCAGACTCATTTATTCCCTGTTTCCATCCAGATGAAAGGAACACTTGTGGTATTGTAATAGGTGTCACCAATGTATTACCGTAAAAGAATTTTGTACTATACAGCCATGCGCGATACATATATGATTCTATGACCGCGTTGCTATCACCTTCCACCAGTTCACAGTGAGGTGTTCTTAAGAATTTCTCAGCATCTGTACCAAAATGCTCGTATACAATCATCGTCTTCTCATATATCATACCTTGAGTAAGATAAATATTTTTATGATATGGGAGTATAAATGTACATTCATCGTCATCTATCCCTCTCTGAATAAGAATAATGTTAACTTCATATATTTTTTCAACTAGGGCGTGGAACAGGCGTGGATTAATGTATGAATTACTGTTTGGTTGTAGTCTGGCTAATATTTCATCGCTGGTAAAGTCATACATGGACTGTTTACATAGAGCTATACCGGAATTTAACATCTTCACCGATGTTAGAAATTCATCCCTTATAGCAAAGGAACTGTCTCCTGATATATCTGTATTGTCCACGAAACACTTTACAACATGTAAAAAACTTGCTGAAGAGTCTCTGGTTACACCTTTGCGTTTCCAGGTAGACACTTTGTCGTTTTCCAGGCTTACTAAATCGAGCAATCTTTTAATATTTACAGGTAAACTTCCACGTCTCCCAATAGTGGCTCTTTTTTGAGTATGTAAATCTTCGCTACGTTTCAAACTGTCACTGTGAAATTCAATGGAGTAAGCATTTGTTTTCTTATTAACAGGAGAACCAAATAGATTTTCTAATAGTAATTGTATACCAATACTAACAGTTTCAAAGTCCTCGTAGTTGTTAGAGTATGAACGACTCTCTATTTCAACAATATCTATTTCAACAAAGATAGTTGCAGTAGTAGTCTTCCCTTTCTGTGAAATTAGAAGTGCTCCTATGGGGTCTTTTGGATAATTATTTATCAACCGTTCTTCCTCTTTGGAGACACTTAAATTTTTAGCATCGATAAATTTCTTACTGTGTTTATTAAATCCGATAACCGAAAATTTTTCTTTAGCAAACTCCAACAGTATCTTCAACTGTTTCTTCTTAAATTTTTTAAAAGTTATCTTAATATTGGCCCCGTTGTTCAAGTCAAGTTTGTCAAGATTGTAGTAATATTTATTATATGAATTACCAGCATGGCTTTTTCGATCTTCCGACCCACAGCATGGGATAAATGGGTAATCTTTACTATTGCTAAGTGTATTAGCCATTATATAAAAATTTTGATAGACTTCCTTCCCCTTTATAGCAGTTTTCCGACAAGTTAAGTACTCCCCACTGTTTTTGGGGAACTCTTCCACATTATACCCTAACCCACGAAGAGAGTCTACTGACGATGGGTCTACTACCCATGGACGAATTACAGCCCCCTGACACTTCCTACTGTAATTTTCAGCCCACCAACTCCTTGTAGAAATATTTTTACTACATGTTTTCGTGATTGGATTACATGTATCTTTTTTACAATCGTTATTGGTATCACACTTCCCATCCTTGTAATTTATAATACTGGGTGGATCTTTCCATTTTGGTATAACAGCCTTATAAAGCGCTTTAAATTTTGGAAGTTCGTTAGAATACAGTGTTAGAGCTGTACCAAACAAGCGAGCAAAGTCATCAACTGCTTGTATATTTGATGCGGATTTTATTACTACTTCTAGATATGGTCTACCATTACTTCGTTTGTTGCCGTCATTCTGAGTGATAGATGCCCTTAGTACTTTATCGTGAATTTTGGCTAGAATCCTGAAACCTCCCTTGTATTTATCCTTAGAGATTTTCTCAATAATTCCTAATTTTTTAGCTTCTTGTGGTAGTAGAAGACCACATAGAACACTACTACTACTTATTACATCTAATAGAATATTAGCGTTGATAGCAATATGTGGATATCTGAAAGAGACTCCTAGGGTTCCAGGTCTAATTTTAGAGATAAGATACCTTTTGTCTGTTATCATTGTGCCAAATATCATCTTACCAATATCAGACCCTAATTTGTTTGTTATGGCGCTGGATGGGTTAATCTTCGCTGTAATGGTTATTTTATCCCCGAACACTTCTATTGTCGCAACCGTAAAACTAGCAATGTAGTCCCTCCATAAATCCACCTCTTTACTAAAAAATTTAATGTACTTCATTGGTACATTGTGTTTTTCTAGAAAGGATTTAATTTCTTCCAATGGTTTGTTTACCCATTCATCTGGGTAAACACGGAGAAGTAAATTTGCGGATGGAAGAGTTATTTCCCTATTAGGATTTATTACTGGAATGTCTCCAACTTTTATAATGCATCCAAATATTCCATTATTCTGTCTCCAGGATTTTGGAATATATGAATTTCTATTAATCTTAATATACTTTTCACACCAAACGTATGGTAGATGAACGCTTGAATCAATTGTATTAAAAACTTCCATATTTTCTAATATCCCTCCGGATTCCGATTTTAATGTAATAGTGACCTCTAAATTATTAATTTTCATATTATCTGGCTCCTGTGGTTTAATAGTATATAATTTCTTCTTCGCTGACACCCACCCAGTTGCTGGTATTTTTTTCAGTGGTTTTTCCTTTTTGCTATAATAATCTTTCGTTTGTCGTTTTGATACTAGACTGTTTCTACCACTGGTGCTGAGCGAACCCCAGTCGTCTTGTGGATGGGTTTCATGACTCCAAGCTTCTAGAATATTGTCCAATGATAACAATGGGAACTTTTCTCGAACACGTAGTATATTGTCGACCGTTACTGGTAGTAGTCTAACAACATCGGCGAGGAATAATAAACTGTAAGACCGTAAGGTCTTGCATTTACCACCCGCTAATATCTCCTCGACTATGTATATTTGATTGAAGTCACCAGTTGGTAACTTATCTGGTTTTACCTGAACTAATAATTCATGTGGGTTGTAAATATTTACAGCATGTGTTTGTAAACATATTAATCTTCGTTGTACTTTATCCATTTTGTCTATAAGAATATTTTTATATCATATTTCATTCATTGAAGTAATTATTTCAAATAATATATTATTTGAAATAATATATTATTTGAAATAATATTTAGCACTCTAAATATTTAGAAATTAACTTTACATATCCTGGTAATTTAAATTACCATCGATAATATCTTGTCGTTGTTCATCGCTCAAATCTCGAAGTTCGATATGACCCAGAAACCATGTACGGGCAACATGTAGCGAAATAATAGCAGTAGTCATATCATCAATATTGGTTTCCGATAAGTTGAACATTTTGAACAGACATCTAAAATAGTTACGTAGAAGTTCTGTTGCCTTTCCCATGGATATATCAAAATCCTTCATTTCTTGAACAGTAG
>ERZ807291.6192-NODE-6192-length-14549-cov-7.676556_pt1 | contig 14549 bp, 19 predicted proteins | sample MGYA00521257_ERZ807291 | MGnify/ENA primary metagenome ERZ807291 (study PRJEB31413, sample SAMN03169783) | marine metagenome | biome: Marine; feature: Water; material: Subsurface seawater | place: North Sea | collected 2011-04-28 | depth 1 m m ...
ATAAGGATATAATTATCGATTGAGATTTCAATAAATTGAAAAATAGAACGGTGATTCTTTGCGATGATGTCCTCAATAGTGGTAGGACATTAGCATATAGCTTGACCAAGCTTCTTACTTTGGAGGTAAAAAAGGTGGAAATACTTTAGGAGAAGGTGGTGCAAGAGTACTTTTACATATCAATTATCCTGGAGTTACAAAAGCAGGAACAGAAACAGCAATTCCTGTACAATCTATAGATTTATATCCAAGATCATTAAATAATTTATGAAATGATGATGTCCCACTTTTTGGAAATCCTAATAGTATTATCATATATATATGTATATATATGTTTATTAAATAAAACTCCTTAAAATTTGATTTAAATATTATTTATCTATCATTATAGTATAAACAGAATGTATAACGTTGAGAAAATTAATCGCACCCGAAAGGTTCTTAAAGAACTCTTGAATGATGAATGGGATGTTTCTGTTATCAATGATTTGTCATTAAAAGAGCTTGAAATTATGTATGAAAATGCTAATACTAATATTCATGAAAACACGGGGTGTAATATTACTCTGGAGAATAGAAAGATTAAAGAGCACAAACTCCATATCCTTTACTATAATTTCCCTGAATTGAATCGCGGAGGAACTAAAATAAACAAGACATGTTGCGAAAAACTTGTGGCACTTTATAAAGACTCCGCTGAAGATGAAGAAGGTATCTTTGAAAGGGATGACAGTCTCCTTGTAATTATTAATGACCCTGTTTCAGAAACAATTGAGAAGGGAATTGAAGATATGTTCCTTCAGAACATGGATCTTATTCAACGCGAAGGTTTAAGAAAAGAAATTGAAGAAAAAAGACTTACACTCGGTTTGGATAAAAGTTATTTTCGCAATATTCAAATGTTTCATATAGATCGTCTCACCATCAACATGACTAAACACGAACTGGTTCCAAAACATATTAAAATTAATACTGAAAAAGTGAAGAAAGAATTGTTAAATAAACTTGAAATCACGCAAAATAAGATGCCAGTTATTCTTAGAACTGATGCTATTGGTAAATTATTGCGAATAGTCCCTGGAGATATAGTTGAAATACACAGAAAGTCGCAGCAAACAGGTATCACAAAATATTATAGAGTTTGTAAGTAATTATATCATCTTAAGATTACAAACCTGTAATATTTGCTAATCCGTTTGAGAAAGAACTGAATCTTTTATCATTTGGTCATATACATTTCTGGGGACTATTTTTACATCAACTCCCTTTTTACATTCGGGAGCTATTTGGTTCACGTAACCAGCCGTTATACATATCAATCCCAAGACAAGTAATACAAAAGATATCTTCATTTATAATATATCTTTTATTTTTTTTGTACTTCTAGACAACTTATATGATTTCACTATCTCTTGTTTTGAAACCATACGATCCATAACTGTATCTACTTTATTTTCATCTTCTTTAAAGAACTCAGCAAGACTCTCCTTAATAATATTTTTACTCAATGGTTTTTTTGTATTTCTTTCATTACATTTCAATTTCCCCCCCTCTGTATTGAGATCACTTATATTATACTGTCTCATAAATAATGTTATTTTAGGTTCGAGTTGTTTGTTCTTTTTAGCTCTTAAATCTTTTATTTTCTTATTCATTTCAGCAATCTCATCATCTATACCTATCCATTGTTTGACATTATCTTTGAAATATTTTAGTTCTGTAGGGGGAATATCGGTAATAATATTCATAATATTGTATATACTATTATTTTCTTTAAATAACTATTTAAAGAAATATATTGGAAAATAAATAAATAATACTATTTATGACATCGGTCAAACAGAGACTTACTAAAAAATGCCATAGTGATCCCAGGGTTACAGTAGATGCCATCCATAATGAACATATAAAGAATCTCTCTGAAGAAAAAATAAATGATTATTATCTAGATAACGGATTATTATTAGATAAATATTATGGTTCCGATAATTTATCATCAAACTTAACCACCGATCAATCTCATGATAAAAATAAAATGTCTAAATGTCATATATTACAGTATTTCCCCACAGATCATAAAATTGTAGAGAATAATTCCATGGATAATGTTCAGCAATATATTGAGAATATCGACGATACTACATTGGATACAAATAAATTAACAGTGCAGATGGATAAATGTCCACTTTGTAATTCTAAAATGAATATAAAATATTCAAAAAGTGATATAATATGTTTTCAATGTGGATATAGTGAAAATATTATTATACATTCTGAAAAATCTTCTTATAAAGAGCCACCGAGAGAAGCCAGTTATTTTGCATATAAAAGAATTAATCACTTCAATGAATGGTTGGCACAATTTCAAGCCAAAGAAACTACTGAGATTTCAGAATGTGTTTATAAATCTATATACGATGAAATAAGAAAAAATAAAACTATTAATATTAGTGAAATATCTTACAAACAAGTAAGAGAAATTCTTAAAAAACTTCAACTTAATAAATATTATGAACATATTCCTCATATTATTAACTCCATGAATGGTAGAAAAGCACCAATTCTTAAAAGATATGAAGAAGAAAAATTAAGAGGTCTTTTCAAAGAAATACAATTACCCTTTACAAATAATTGTCCTCATGATAGAAAGAACTTTTTATCATATTCATATGTTCTTCACAAGTTTTGTCAGCTGCTTGAATATGATGAATTACTAGAGTTCTTCCCCCTATTGAAAAGTAGAGAAAAACTACAGCAACAGGATCTGATATGGAAACTTATTTGTAAAGATTTAGAATGGGAATATATACCAAGTGCTTAAATAATTCAAGCGTTCACATAATTTGGAAAGCATACATCTATTATGACAAATGTTGTTGATGCCATCAACCCCACTTGATACGCATGCTTTTTTAGAACTCCACAACTCGGTATCGTTAATGTGGCCATTGATACTACAAAAAACATTATAAAATATTTTACAAGATTATTTATTTTTATTTGTATCTTAATTCCCTCTTCCTCATTTAACTCTTTCATATTTAATTCACTCATTTATATTACTTGATATAATATTTTCACTGTTTGTTTATACTTAAAGAATAAACAACAAACTCAACTATAATATATATATGGCTGATATGAAAGAAAAGACTCAAACAGAAGATAAGACGGATTATCTTTCTGTAGATGACCCTATTCCTGGGCAGAATTATGTTTGTATGTCTTTTGTTTCTCCAGAAAAGATCATCCAAGATTTCAAGGGTTTTCAAATGTGCAAGTTCTTACAGAGTTATTGTAAGGAGCAAGATCTAAAATATGACGATCTATATTCTAAGTTTGAAGATTATATTTACAAGTATTCTGAAGAGCTTGAAAGAGATTTTGATGAAAAGAATGAATACAAGACATCTATGAGAGGTGTAAAGGTTAGGGGTGTATACTTAACGAAGGACGAAGCGGAAATAAGAGCTAAGAGTCTATCGAGAAAAGATAGCACATTCAATGTATTTGTGGGACAGGTAGGATACTGGCTTCCATGGGACCCATGTGCCGATAATGTGGAAAAAGAGGTATTTCAGAATGATGAACTGAATACATTAATGGAAGGTTATGAAAAGAATAATATAAACCGTGAGATCTTTTATGAAGAAGTCAAACAAGAGAAGGTTAAGGCTGCCAGAGATGAATATATCGCAGCAAAGAAAAAGAGAGAACAGGACAAGAAATTAGAAGAAGAAGAGAAGAAAGCAGAGGAAAAGACGAGAGATATTGAGGGAACAATTGAAGAGGGGACTACAATTGAAGAATTACCTGAAGATCCTGTGCCTGAAGAACCTGTGCCTGAAGAACCTGTGCCTGAAGAAAAGATAGATTATAAATTGAATGATGATATCGGTAATTCTATGGAAAATCTTGATCCCTGGATGGCGAGAAAGTTGGAAACAACTGATGAACCCGTCAAAGAGTCTGATAATGAACCCGTCAAAGAGTCTGATAATGAACCGGCGTTTGACCCCACCTGTCAATAATATAATTTCTCTATTGTATTATAATAGAGTATTCATATAAATGAAAGTTGTTCGTAATTTACTTGTAGTTTTTGGAATTATTATCATTACCTACGGGATTATGATAAATATTAATCGCAATAAATATACAGATATGTGTACAACCGTATATGTTGTTAAAGATGAAGACCAAGATCATATTTTGGATAATGGTGATTTCATGGTTGTTAGAAATAATAATGAGAACATTAATGTTAATGATCTTAAAAATGAATATAATAATTCAACCTTGGGGGGGGATTTCTTTAAGTATATGAATCGTTTACACCCCAGTCTCTCTGAAAATGTACACGATGAATTAAGTGATTCACAGAAACGAATTGTTCGAAGTTATAGAGATCAATTGAAGAATATAACGTCCAAATCAGAAAGACAACACCTATATAATCAGTTCACACATGAATTTATTTCAGCATCCCCCATGTATAATCTAGTCTCCAATAATGGAAATAGTGTCAATCGTATTAGAGAATTAAGAACATAAAAGCTAAACTAAATTTGATACATAATCTATCACACCATACTATAAATAAATACTGATTGAAAGATGCACTTTCATACCTGCTTCAACAATCTGAGCTTTCATGGATTCAAGAGCTCAGTTATCAAGAGTGGGATCTGTAAGTATACTAGGAGGTCTGAACATGATAAACTCGTATGGTGTGTGATGGAAATGGCTCACTTTCAGATATTGGTTAAAGATGATCCAAAGGTGAAGGCGATTATCAGTAATCTTATCAGTAGACTGAAGATTCTTCTTATGGAAGACATTCACGTTCTTGAAGCTGAGAGATGTGCTAGATGTATCAAGATCCTCGATGAGTATGAAGGAAATCGAGATAAAAGACACCATCTTTTAAACTTCTGTGAAGTTCTGAAAGACTCAAAAAAAGGAAGACTAACAAGTTACTACAATAAATGGTATCAGCATCATGAACTTGATGATTACGATGTTAAGGACTTGAAACTGGAACATGTTATCAAGTTCAAGAAGACCGGAGATTCCGATGAGTTCTTGAGACTTGGAGAGAATATGATTCATTATCTGAATACTGATGATGAAAGATTTCTTGGGATTTACACTCATCTTTTGAGAGCGGGTGATCAGGGGAAGAGATATTCAAGGAGAAATGGCTCTCTTCTTTGGTGGGAGATTTTTGAGGATCTTGTGAAAGAAGACGAAACTATGATGACGATTTGGAAGATGGCCTTTCATGAGTTCAAACGACTCAATCTTAAGGAAAGGTTTCATTTTGGGATATGGATAGGTCTTGTTTATTGGAAGAGAAAAGAACTCATCAAAGTTTGTGAAGAACCGAAGATATTTGATGAAATTGATTGTGAAAGATATTATGATACGATGCAGAAGATGATCATTGATGAGTATGTTATCAAAGACTTTCATGTGAATAAGAACCACGGATTGGCGAAGTTTGCCACCGAGGGAGCTTTCGTTCCAGACGAAGATCTTAGTTCATTTGAAACCGGAGAAAAATATAAGGAGTACTATATCACCGACAAGGTGAATACTCCTTTAAAACAGAAAAAGGGAGAGACAAAGAAACAGAAACAGAAAGACAAAAAGAAAGATAAAGTGAAACAGATAGAAGATAAATCTTTGGCGACGATGTTCACTTTCAGAGGAAAGGATTACTATGTTACAAAAGAATCTGACCCCGAGTTCATTTCATGGGAGAACTTCTCAAACATAAAAATACTTGAGGATGGTGTGTGTGGGGGAAAGGTCTGTTGTATTTCGGTTATTTATGAAGGAAAAAGATATATCTTGAAAGAAATGAGAGAGTCCATGAACTATGGAAAAGATTACCTTTTAGCAGATAGATGTAAGAAACTCTTCTCTATGAAAGATATGAATATGAGAAGAATAAAATCTGATAGAGGACAACTGAAGATTGATAAAAGTAAGAAGAGCTATGTGAATAATGTTCAGATTGGAATCAAAGAATGTATATACTGCATGATGGATTACTGGGATAATATTGGTGATCTTGGAAAGAATAAAGGACTCTTGAAGAAGGATAGTGTAAAAAGAAATTGTTTGAAGATTAGACTCTTTGACGGGATCTTTCGAAGTAGTGATAATATTTTAAGGAATATTCTGGTGAATAGTTCGGGTGAACTTCTGAGTATAGATGAAGGCGATCTATTTGGAAAGAGAAAGAATATCTTTAACAAAAATGATTGGTGTAAGGATAATTGTTCTCAAGAACTCTTCGGTGAAGTTCTTGAAGATATCATGAAAAATAAATATATGAAGATTGTTCAGATTACGAAAGAGATGATAAAATTGGATATGTATAATTCAGAGTTTTTTGAACGATTCATGAAGTATGAAAAAATAGTTGTGAGTGAAATTGAATAATGTAATTAAAATATCTTCCCCAATAAAGAAAATCTAGATCTTCTTTTAGTTTTTTTAGTCCTTCTTCTCTTACCCCCCCGAGGTGTCTTATAATTTTTCTTCTTATTTTTTCCAGACCGCTTCTTCCTTCTTCCTTCTGGCTTCTTTTTCTTTTTTGTTCTTTTTGAGCTCGCCCGGGAGGGTGAGGGACTGACTCCCATTTCCGCACCTGTTTCATTATCAGCACTCATTTCCGCATCTGTTTCTTCATCCGCATCTGTTTCATCTTCCACATCCATCCCTGTATCTACATCATATACACCCTGTTTTATATTTTCGAGTGCCGCCATCATCTCATGATTCAAAGCATCTGTATCAACATAATCATTAAAGTTTTCTCTGTAATTTTCCGCCATAGTCTCTGCGCGACAGATTCTTTCTTCTTCATCTTCGGTAACCGCATCAAATACGTCAAAGTATATTGGTAAAAGTAATGCGTTATCATTTAATACTTTCAAAATAGGATACCCCGGACCTCTACTACGAAGTTCTAGCAACTTTGAGTCTCTCGATCCCTTGCGTTTTTCCGATGCGTTCGTCTTCCTCACCCCCCTCCTTTCTTCTGAAGATAAGGTGTTTCGCTGTTTCAATCGATTACTCGTGGGATTCCCCCCTTTCTGTTTTGAATCAATACTTTCACCTACTAAATCTATCCACTCAGATTTCCTCCACTCCTCTATTATATCTTTGAGTTCCTCATCTCCAATTTTTACCTCAACAAACTTCGAATAATGAACTTGTATCTTTTCCTCTACTCTGAAATCCAATATTTTCATAGATAAATCACATAGAGCCGTCCTGAATCGGGGCCATTCATCTTCTGTGACAAATCCTCCTCCTTCACTTGGAGCTTTCTCATATTGTGCTTTAAAAACACCATCAATACCTTTTGACAAAACACCACACATAGCCCATTTCATCGTATTGTCGTGCATAGCATTATATCTCTTCTGAACCCATGCGGGTCCAAGAGGAGTGTCCCGGGGCCGAGCATCGATGTCATCCTTGAATCTATCTCGCCATTTACTAGAATTACTACCTCCCCCGCCCTTTTTCCCATTAATAGGTTCATTTGCCAGGCAGTTAAGAACATATTTTATACCAGCCTCATCACAATAATCTTCTTCATCTAATATGGGGAATCCACGCTCCGTCATCTCCACCCAGTCTGCATCATTTCGCGCCGCATTCCAATCTAAGCCTAAGAAGGCATGATCTTTTTTTATCATATTACAAGCTGGATGGGCCCATCTATACATAACACCTGTTTCTTTTTTACCACCACCGTGATCATATGCTTCACCTACATCCCCCGTCCCATCTCCTATCAAAATATCTCTCCATAATTTATAAGCTTCTCTAGTTATTTTCATACCATTTCCATCGACTGTCCCGTCTGATCCCTTATTCTTTTCAAAGTATGCATCTATAGTTTTTTCATAGTCAGGTCCACTCAAACCACACAGTGCCGCCAAAGATGTGACAGGGACAACATGCTCACATTGAGAACCACTAGCATCTTCACCACTCTCGCTATCAATTATTTCACCACAAATATAACAATACGCATTATTATTGGGTTTTCGTCCACAAGAATCTAAGCACTGTCTTGTTATATTTAAACTCGCCTCAATTAATCCGGCTCTGGCTTCTATCTCAAACTTTTTATTGTTTTTTGCTATATCCTCTTTTATTTTATCATCGTTTTTGGGAACTTCTGTATACATGGCTCCCATTTCCTGCCCAAATTCTTCAAATTTCTTTATATCTAATGCCCACTCATAATAGGGATTGTTCTTCTTCTTATACAAAAAAACGTTTATTATAGTTTGTAATTTTCCATAATCTTCTTGTAGTTTCTTATTCCTTTTATCATCTAATAATAAAGTTTTGGTCTCCGGCATTCCCGAATCTTCATATTCTTTCATTAATTTTTTCGAATAAAAGTCTTTAGCATCCCCCTTTTTTTTTTTGAACATCTTAGTGTATTTGTATATAGCACTGTCCCTGTGTGGTGGGTCGATTTTCCCTCCTATAAACTCCTCCTGAGTCTTTTTCCAAAGGGCTATCACATCTTTTTCACTATAACCAAATCTATCTTCAAGAAGTTTCTTTACCATCTTTTGCTGTATTTCACTCCCTATATTAAATACCGAGGGTCCTAATTGTTGAAGTGTAGACATATAATATATAATATATAATATATAATAATGAATACTTTGACAGTTAAAAATACAATTTATTTCTCTATTATTGTTCAAATTATAAGCACCGTGATAACATGGGAAGGAATATTTGCAGATCTAAAGGGTTCAGAGCAAGTCCTGAAAGAGATTTTAGCAATAGAGAATATAGTTCAGATTATAGAGTTCACATTTTATCTTTACATCGCATCGTATAATACCGATGTTGCAAAAATGGGTTCTCTAAGATATGTGGATTGGTTTATTACTACACCAACGATGTTGTTCACAACAATAGTCTATATGGAGTATAATAATACCAAGGGTAGAGGGGAAATTCTAGATGTCAAGAAGTTTATAAGTCTTAACAGAATGAAGATATACAAGATATTTGTAAATAATTTCTTTATGTTATTATGTGGATTGCTCGTTGAAAGAAATATTATCAATAGATATTTAGGTATATCAATCGGTTTCTATTTCTTCTATCAAACATTCTTGATTATTCAGAGTTATGTTAAAAAAAATAGTATCAACGATAAACTATACAAGTTTTTGGTGATTGTATGGGGTTTGTATGGGTTTGCCGCATTACTCTCAAATAAAAATAAAAACGTATCTTACAATTTATTGGATCTAGTGGCTAAGAATTTTTATGGTCTTTATATTTATTTTATCATTAAGAGTCTCTCTTAGAACGCTCCAGAGTATTCACTCTTTCTTGGAGAAGGTCTATCTTATATTCCAAATCAGAAACTCTGGATTGATAATCATTCATATCCAGGAGAGTTTGAAACCATGAAACAAGTGATGGGATTGAAGAGCAAATAGTTGTGATTACTACACCAAACACCAGAGTATCTACAAAACGTGTCATACCCTCTTTAACTTCAGAAGGAGTTATGAAAATCACAAAGAAGATGGACCAATAAGCGAAGTCTTTTACTGTGATGAACATCTTTGTATTTATTTTAATATTTGTTTAACAAATATCTTATATCAAATTTTTTATATCAATCATATGGTTCCGTGTTTTTGCTTGATATACTTTATCACCCCTATATCACTCGTTCTCTTATTCAATGCCTTGAATGTTTTGTTGTAGTCTTGAAAGACCTCCTTAATATTGTGTTCTCTGGTTGTCTCAGTGAACAATCTTATTGTTTCATCCAAATCATTGTATAGATCGAAGTATTCAATGTTTAGATTCTTGTGAGTCTCCATTTTTTCAGAGAAATTAAAGATAACATTTATACCGGATACCAATGTTGTGATAAAAGTTAATTTTCTGTCTATATCTAAATCTTCAGGAGTCATGTCTTCATTATCATGAGAAGATATAAAATATGTTGTTAGAGTTGACAAACCCAAAGTTGATAACTTTATTATTTTATCATACATAAAATGAATAGATTTACAATCAGAGTGAGCTTTCTTGTAACGCACACATTTATCTCTTAAATCTTCTAAATCTTTAAGATAGTGTATCTTTTGAGGAGGTACATTTGTAGTCAATGTTCCACCAGGTTCTTCATTATCCCCCAATATATGTATGTGTTCGTCTGTATTGCAAGTATCAATTATTTCTTCTTCAGCGCGTGGCCTCATTATATATATTATTATTTATAAAAAAAATTATTTATATATTTTTTTATAAGTTTTATAAGTTTTATTTTGTAAGTATGTAATGTATAGTTATTTGGCTTTCTACAGAAGGATTTCAATCATCTTGTCAACGATGTGATTTCTTCCCTTTGTCCCGAGTTCTTCAGAGTTCCTGTGAAGAAGCCATTCATACATCAGGATCTTAGAAACCTTCTCAGGGGCGTTCATGTTCCACATCATATCTCCAAACCCGTCGTAACCGTAGTAATCTTGAAACTCACTAAGGGTGTAGAACTCGTGGTCAAATGGATCAATACGCCTTTCTTGATAAATCTCATCGGCATAGTCGTCGTAGTCATCATCGTCATCATCATCCTCATCGTCTTCATCTTCTTCATCATTCATATTTTGAAGGAGTTCTTGTTCCAGTCTTTCTTCCAGCTCCTTGTAGTTTTCTTTGAGAAGAATATTCTCGTTGTTGAGACATTCGTTGATCCGAACTGTTTCTTTCAGTGCGAACTCTACATCTGTGAGAGACTTATCTGAGATATTTGAAACTGAGTTGTTGTCAGAGTTTTCAGAGTTGTCTCCCACACAAGTCCATTCATCATTTCCGGTGGGTTGTAGAGAGCAGGGGAGTTGTTCGAGCGAGTAAGCCTCATTAAAGAGATTCTCTGTGTATGCTATGTTAGGCATTTTGCCCCCCAAGTGATAGATACCTCCCTCCTGTTCGTGAGACATCTTTCTCCAGGTCAGGGTGAGATCTGGCGTGCTGTCGGTGTCATAGAATACGACATCAATGAGTTCAATGGGATCATCTGGTAGACCTGTCGGTTCAAAATCACGGATGATAAAGTTCCACTTAGTATTTGGTTCATTCATTGACGTATAATACCTTGCCTGAGAGAGAAGGACGGACCCGTAGTTGTCTTGGTCCACAGAAAAGTCGGTCGGAACCCATTGGAAAACCCCATCCTTGCGAGAGAACTTTACCCAACACATCCCTCCGTCCCATGCCTTCGTGAGCTTGAGGATGTGGACTTCCATCGCCTCAGATGGCAGTCTCTTATCCCACTGCTCTCGGCCTTTATCATCAATCCCCTCCACGAAGTAGACGCGAGAGTTCATTCTCTCTTCTTAGACGGTTGAGCTTTCTCTAAGATGTAAGAGTGTTCTTTGTTCTGTGTTCTTTGTCTGTGTTCTTTGTTCTTTGTTTGTTTGTTTGTTATTACAACTTGACCATCCCACATCAAATTTAATACAACTGAAAGATATATATATAATATGAAAGGGTTATCTCAAAATAGCTAATAGATATTTATCATGTAAATAACATACACAAATATCATGATTACCAATAACCAACCGAAGAATAAACATATACTCTTACACATTTTATCCAACTCTTCATTATTTTTCCTGAGAGCTTCTTTCATGATAGCTTCTCTTCTAATGGCTTCTTCATTCTCGTAAATAGATTTCCCGTTGTCTGACAACATATTCTTTATTATCAATTAAATTAATAATTCTCATCAAATTTACATATCTCCATAAGATTCATTACACGATACTATGTGTTTGTTGTAATCATAATTTGACATATATCTCCGTCTACACCTAGGACAATATACATCCTGTATTAAGTACGCATTTAAAGATTCACTATTTTCCTTAAAAAAATACGATATACAGTTCCCCATTGTTGCTATGATATATTATACTATGATATTTTTTCAAATTACTACTCTAATTTCTTTGAACCGAGAATATAATCAGCAAAACTCTTGAATATCATTCCGCCTATCATTATATATGCATCTTTCTGATACTTGTAAATGGTGTAAGTTATATCCACACAGGTATTACACACTAAATCTAATCTGAATATATTACTGAATGTGAACTCATAGCATCCCATCAATATACATGAATACATCGTAATCATATTCAAGAGAATGATGAAACTAATCATGGAAAATATCTTCATGTTTGAAGAACATAACTCTCCAACGTCCATTATCTATCGCAGATTATCAAATATATATGGGTTTATTCTTTTAAATGCGTAAATTTGATATTCATATGAGTAAGATATACTCATAAATAAGTCATAAGAATTACTTACAAATGAATCCATTTGAAACGTTGGAGATGTATCAGTATGTTATTATCTATTTTGTCGTTGTGATTATATGTATTGGGGTCGGATTCTGCATGGGGGAGATAAAATATAAAAAAAATAAAAATACAATCATTGTAAATAGAGTGAGTGTAAGACCTAAAGAAGGTTTTAATAGTATCCCTGAAGCCTGGGCAAATCTTTGAAATAGTTATTTATACTTACGGTTACTTACTGTTACTTACGGTTACTTACGGTTCGCTGCCATCGGAGTAATCTTGGGGAATGGAGAAATATAAGACTATGAAAAGTGTAATACATAGCACAGAACTAATACATGCCCCACAGACAGCCCCATATAGATAGTTGTATGAATAGTCATCTTTTTTTGAGTAAGTTGTCGGGTATATCCTTCCCCCGTGCATTCTTATTCCGAACACCTTGTATGATATATATTTCAGAACTGCGTATATCAAATTTGATTCTTAATCATATCTTTATGACAATAAAATCAACTATGAACAATATGTCCTGCGATAACAGCTGTCCCGTATGCCTCGAACAACTGGACACCAGTGTGACGACCGGATGTAATCATGTGTTTTGTGAAAAGTGTATAGATGAATGGTTTGACCGAGGAGAAACAAGTTGTCCTCTATGTAGAACGAGTATAAAACACATTTTCTCCAAGGGTGAAAAGATACGAGTGGTTGTTAATTCTCCTAGGATAGAGAACCACGTGGAGAGCGTTACGAACTCGCGAAGATATAACTTACTCAGAAGATGGGTCCTCATCCAATGGTTCGCGATACTTACTCTTGCGCTTGTTCTCTTGATGATGCTCTCCATAAACAAAGATTTAGATACAACCAATGAAGAGATTGTGGGTGATCTTTATTCTCAAAATGAAGAGCTAAGTGAGTGTAGAGAAAAAACTTCCAATCTTATCATATCATCTATTCTGACTTCCAGGGATTATGTCCCAGGAGGATTTCATTTTACACAGTGTAATGTACCCAAATATTTTCTTGATCGGTGTTTATAAGACAATCACATAAAACATAATCTTTATAATTAGAATCTGACGGGATTTTTTTTGTTTTTGTTATCATATTATATATTATCTCTTGTTCTGAAGTATTCTTGTATATATACTCTGTTACACCCTCTTTATACGCGTCCAGAGAATACCACAGGAAAATGTTCATCGTATAGTGTTTCTGATATATTTTATTTGGTTATGTATCAAATTTGATGAAAACACCTTCAATAAATATTAATAAAGTATTAATATCAATGGCCGCTGAGTCAGCACGTATAGAAGTTATAGAACGGTTCAACGATATAGCCACGAAAGAACATATAGAGATAGTATTCAATGATGTTATTCATGAAGAACTCATCAATGGAAATCTACTCAAGGATTTTATAGATATGAGTTCTGTATTTGAAAACGTTTGCTCTATTATTCATATGAGAATAAATTATGAGAAACAATTGGCCGAGAGAAGATTACTTACAGCTAAAGTATTCGCACATTGGATCGAAAACCATGATATCATGGGAATTTCATTAAATAAAAATCTTCATTAATATAATGAAAAAAAAAGAACTATTAAATAAATATAATAAGTTTGAAGACCCAAACTACAATCTTTTCAAAGATAAAGACTTAAACTAAGTCTTGTTCAATTAAATTAATTTCTAAGTAAGTATAAATGCGTTCAAAGAGAAAATATCGGGGGGAACGAAGTAAGGTTTCTAGGAAAAGGACCTATAGGAAAAGGACTTATAGGAAAAGGACTTGTAGGAAAAGGACTTATAAGAAAAGGACTTATAAGAAATCGCGAGTAAATAAGAGGATATTACAGAGAGGTGGTTCTCCAAAGCGGAGGAATCCGGGGCGGCTGTCGACCCTGGTGCGGGTGGAGGGCGTGTCGGAGTGGACACAGTGCTTGATCACCCACGATCTCAGCAGCGGCATTACTGAGATCTCCCGGAAAAACCCCACTAAAGAACGGGGCACGGAGGCCGTCGCCACCTTCGACTTCTTGCTCCCGGGCTCCAGTTTTGCGTTGGATACTAACAATCCGAAAAGGCTGACCCTTGACAACTCCTTCTCCCGCAACAGTATTCTATTTGACGATGAG
>ERZ807291.6193-NODE-6193-length-14549-cov-6.070374_pt1 | contig 14549 bp, 14 predicted proteins | sample MGYA00521257_ERZ807291 | MGnify/ENA primary metagenome ERZ807291 (study PRJEB31413, sample SAMN03169783) | marine metagenome | biome: Marine; feature: Water; material: Subsurface seawater | place: North Sea | collected 2011-04-28 | depth 1 m m ...
GATTTAGAGAATTTGATGGCCCATCAAGAGATTTTTAGCGAATTCGTGACCGCGACAATGGATTTGGCAGCAAGATTAATGGCGTTTCCTGTGCCGGTTGTGAGTGTTGTGAACGGCCACGCATTTGGGCTCGGCGCGATGCTAGTACTTGCTTCTGATTATGCGGTGATGCGTGAAGATAGAGGCTTTTTCTGTTTACCCGAGATTAATATCGGTATGACGCTCACAGTCCGAATGAATGCGCTGGTGCAGTCCAGAATGTCTCCGATAGCGGTTAGAGATTGCCTGCTAACCGGCGCTCATATTCCGGCGCATCAAGCGTTGCAGTTGGGTATCGTAGATGCAATCGCGCCTGAGGAAGAGCTGTATACACGGGCCGTTGAGCTGTCAGAGCCTATGCGCGGAAAGCCCAGGCACTTGCTGAGTGGTTTGAAGTACGGGCAGAACAAGGTGCTGGTGGACCTGATTAAATCGGATGCGGCAGATGACCCGATTACTGCACCGACCTTTTGGTCATCAAGGGTAATCTAACCGCGCTAAGAGCTCGAATTACTGGGTAACATTGGCGCGGACTATGCGCGCCTTTTGGCGCTGCCAATCCCTGTCTTTCTCGCTGTCACGCTTGTCGTGTTGCTTCTTACCTGCGGCGAGACCGACTTTGGCTTTGACAAGGTGGCCTTTCCAATACAGCGCTGTGCATACACATGTTTGACCTTTCTGTGCGACTGCAGCACTAATTTGAGCAAGCTCTTTTTTATTCAACAGCAGCTTGCGTGTACGCGTAGGTTCCGTGACATAGTGCGTAGAGACCGTTTCTAGCGGGGTTATATTGGCCCCATAAAGGTAAGCTTCTCCCTGATGCATTTGCACAAACGAGTCTGTGAGCTGCACTTTCCCGGCGCGTAACGCTTTTACCTCCCAGCCAGCAAGCGAAACGCCTGCTTCGAAGGTGTCGAGTATTTGGTAGTCAAACCGAGCACGGCGATTTTGCGCGATTGTGTTGTCGGATGCCTTTTTTTTGGATTTCGATTTTGCCATCCACTCATTATACGCCGCGAGAGTAAAAGAAGCGTTATAAAAGTTACTCTTTGGCTGCGTGCTGTGTCCTCAGAGGGGTAAACTTAACGCTGACTTGCAGTGGCGCAACGTGCGGATTTTTGGCGGTTCATGTGTATCGGTAGCGGGAGAAAGCACTAATGCTTGACGACAATGTTCCAAGGCCATGGCAGGGGCAGACAACACTTGTGTTTGCGCTCGCGGCCGTTGCTGTCGGACTGGGTAACTTTTTCCGGCTTCCTTATTTGATGGGCGAGCATGGCGGTGCGCCTTTCTTCATTGCATACATGCTGACTGTTGCCAGCGTATCAGCGCCTCTTTTGGCCGCGGAAGTGATGCTAGGCAGCAGCGGTAGGGGCTCGCCTGTGGGTGCCTTACGCTGGGCTGCAGACCAATCAGGGCGATCGAGTTATTGGAGCTGGTTGGGTGGTCTGCAAAGTGGTGTGGCGCTCTTGCTGGCCGCGAAGCTATTGATTCTGGCCTTGTGGGCTATGGATCGAGCACAGCTGATCAATGCAGGTGGCCTCGCTTCGGCGAGTGGTGTTGACGTTGCAGAGAGCTTTGTTCAGCTTGCGGCGGATCGTAGCCGGTTTATCACGTTCGCCCTTTGGCTTTTGCCGCTCGCCGCATTGCTCGTTGCGCTCGGACCTGCTTACGCGATGGGCCTTATCGCATGGCTCGGTTTGCCTGCTATGGCGGTTTCATGTGTTGGTTTGATTGGTTACGCACTGGACTACGGCAATCTTCAAGAGGCGGGTGAATTTTTGTTTGCTCGAAATTATGATCAATTCGATATTGAATCTGCTATGGCGGGTGTCATAAGCGGTATGTATACCCTCGGGGCAGGCTTGGGCATTGGTTTGTGTTTTGGTGGGCGCGCCCCCACCACTTTGCCACTGTTGCGCGCGGTTGCCGCGGCTGCAGTTATTGATATGGCTTTCGTACTGGCTATTGCGATTGCCGTCGTACCGCTGCTCTTTGAAACAAATATCGCGCCCAGCGAAGGTGTCTCGTTCGTTTTTGTCAGCATTCCTTACGCTTACGCAAACCTGCCTTCAGGCGACATCTACGGAGCCATTTTTTTCGGTTTGCTCGCGAGTGCAATGGTCTTCGCTATGGTGGCGTTGATGGAGCCCGCAGTAATGGTCATGCGTAAAGAGTGGCAATGGAATCGCGGTGCGGCGGCCATCGCTGTATCCTCGTTCGTGTTTGGTCTGGCTTTGATAATGCGTGACATGAACGCGCCTTGGGGCGGCGTGGTCTCAGGGCTTATCGATATTGGTGTGCCCATTTCTTCAATAGCTCTCGCGTTTTTTGTCGGTTGGCGAATGCCACGACCTATTGTGCGTGGCGAGTTTTTTAGGGAGCCTCGCTGGCTGTTCCTGCTGTGGTGGGAGTTGGTGCGAATCGTGACGCCAGTCACTGTTGTTGCGGCTATGGCATGGTTGCTATTTTTTCAGTCTGTCGGGACCTGAGGTAGAATAGCGCGATGACCACCATCGATCGCAGCGCCCTTTTAATGCACCCAGCTACTCATATCTATGAGTTAGTTGCCGATATCGAGCGCTACCCAGAGTTTTTGAATGGTTGTGTAGATGCTCAGATCCTAGAGCGCGATGTCACTACTGTACAGGCGAGGCTCGGGCTTTCACGGGCGGGCATCAGTCATAGTTTTGTCACTCGAAATACCATGCAGCCCCATGACTTAATTACGCTTACTTTGGTCGATGGTCCTTTTGAGCAGTTTGCTGGGGAGTGGCGCTTTAAAGCATTGGGGGCTGATGCCTGCAAAGTATCGCTGACGCTTGATTTTCGCTTGCGCAGTGGCTTAATCAATGCGGCGGCAGGGCGGCTATTTGACAAGGTGGCGCTTGATCTTGTCGATGCTATTGTTAAACGCGCAGGCGTTATTTATGGAAAACAGCCAGTATGAGTGAAAAAATTTCAGTTGAAGTCGCTTACGCTTTACCCGATGCGCAGCGTATTGAGCGCTTAGATGTAGAGGCAGGCACTACTGCGATGGAGGCGGTTCGGCTCTCGGGTATTGACCAGCACTTTGAAGATCTTGTTTTGGAGGACGCGCTCATGCTCGGTGTGTTCGGTAAAGCGGTGCAAGCCAGTCATGTGCTGAGCTCCGGGGAGCGCGTTGAAATTTACCGTCCCCTACTAATAGACCCTAAAGAGGTTCGTAAACAGCGCGCCGCGAAGGCAAAAGCAGAGCGCGCTGACTCCTGAGTAGACCGCTTGCGACAGGCTTGTTGAGATCCTAGTTTTGAACCTCGAAGCTCTCGTCGCTGTCCATGGCTTCTCGTGGCGACGCCCACTCGGGCAGCATGTCACCCGTGACACTCGCAAGCTCATCGCCCTCAAAGTATACGGTGAGCACGTTTTCTTCTCGTGTGTCGGTGCCATTACGCAGTGTGTAGCGATAATCCCAGCGATCCTCATTGAAGGTATCTTCGATTAAAGGCGTCCCCAAAATAAACCGCACCTGCCGGCGCGTCATGCCTTGTTGTAACTGCTCGACCATCTCGGGAGTAATAATATTGCCTTGTTCGACATCGATGCGATAAACGCCTGGGAAACCAATATTAGTTCCACAGCCGGCGAGAAATAGAGAAAAACAGAGGAAAAAGACGCTCAGAGGGCGTTTTACACGAGTAATTGACATCACACTTGGGTTCCACAGGTTTACGAACACTGGCATCATACCTTGGTTTATTGCCTGACGAGAAATACTGAATGCCCAGCGAAAATGTAGAACTACGCAAGGCCGGCTTAAAGGTCACCCTACCGCGCATTAAAATCCTGCAAATGCTGGAGAGCACGTCTGAAACCTCAGAGCATTTAAGTGCCGAGGACGTGTATCAGCGTCTTCGGGATTCCGGTGAAGATGTGGGTCTAGCGACGGTTTATCGCGTCCTGACTCAGTTTGAAACGGCGGGACTTGTGGTGCGCCATAATTTCGAAACGGGCCACTCTGTTTTTGAGCTCGCGCCGGAAGATCACCATGATCATATGGTTGATGTTGAGAATAATGAAGTCATTGAGTTTCTCGACCCCATTATAGAGCAGCGGCAGCATCAAATTGCCGATGAGCATGGTTTTGAAATTATCGATCATTCCCTCGTACTGTACGTGCGCAAAAAGCCTTAAGTTGTCAGTGTCCTTTAGCTCGCGACAGCATGTCTTGTGCATGGGCGCGTGAGCTTTCAGTCATGTCGACACCACCTACCATGCGCGCGATTTCATCAATACGCCCCTCTGCGTTGAGCAGCTCTAGATCTGTTTGAGTCGCTTGGTCACTGGATCCTTTGCTGACCTTGAAGTGATGCTGCCCCTGCGAGGCGACTTGGCCAAGATGCGTCACGCAAATCACTTGAACAGACTGAGCTAGACGCCGCAGTAGCGTGCCAACGACCTCAGCGACACCGCCGCCAATTCCGACGTCGACTTCATCGAAAATCATCGTCGGCGCAGTAACGTTCTCCGAGGCTGCAACTTGGAGGGCAAGACTAATTCTCGACAGTTCACCCCCAGACGCAATCTTGGGAAGAGGGCCCGCTTTGCTTCCTGGGTTGGTACTGACCAAGAACTCCACTTCTTCAGCACCTCTCGGACTTAATTCGCCGCTGGGCACCGGAGTGAGCTCCACCACAAACTGGCATCGTTCCATGCCAAGCTGTGACAAGGTCATGACGACGCTATCCGCCAGTTTTTTTGCGGCTTTTGTTCGTGCTTTCGATAATTTTTTTGCCGCTTTTTGGTAGTCGGCACGGAGTATTTCGAGCCGTCCAGCGAGCTCTGCGAGATGCTCGTCGCCGCCTGCAAGGTTGGCAAGCTCTTCGGTCATAGCCAAATGATGAGCGGGAAGCGCTTCTGGGAGAACGCGATGTTTGCGAGCGAGTGCATTAATGGTATCGAGGCGCGACTCTACTTCGCTCAATCGCTGGGGATCTAACTCGAGCCCGTCACCATAATGGCGTAACTCTTGTCGCGCTTCCTCTATCTGAATGTCCGCCGACGCCAACAGTTCGCGAATATTGGAAACGAGCTTCTCATCATGGCGATCGTCATCGATTAGGGCTTTGAGCCGCGTAATCTGTTCTTGGGCTAACTCGCAGCCGTCGTTTGCTTGGTTTGTGCTATCCCGCAGAAAGTCGGCATTGCTAAGCAGCTTATGTTCGCTTTCCAGCTCATTGAACTCGCCGGCGCGCACGGCAATTTCGTCGAGTTCCGATACTTGGTAGGCCAGTAAGTCACGGCGGGCATTGTCCGCGTCGGATTGCCCTGCGATCCGAGCATAGTCATCCGAGAGCACTTTATAATTTTTAGCAATGTTTGCGACCGCGTCAGCGGAGGTTTGGGCGCCCGCATAGGCATCGAGCAGCTCTCTTTGTGTGCTGCCTCGCAGAAGCGACTGATGTTCATGCTGGCTGTGAATATCGACCAGCAGTTGTCCGATATCGCTACAGTCAGCCAGTGTTGCTGGTGTGCCGTTAATAAACGCTTTCGATCTCCCCTCAGCACTTACTATCCGTCGGAGTATGCACTCATCATCATCGGTCGCTAATTCTCGGGAAGAAAGCCATAGGCGGGCGGCTGGAACATGAGTTAAATCGAATCGTGCTGAAATGTCGGCTTTTTTCGCGCCGGGCCTGACCGTTCGTGCGTCTGCTCGATCGCCTACGCACAAGCTAAGCGCATCGAGCATAATGGACTTACCGGCACCCGTTTCTCCCGTGATGACGGTCATTCCCGACGTTAGCTCGACCGTGATGTTGTCCACGATGGCGAAGTCTTTGATGGCAATTTCTCTGAGCATTGATGGCCTTCCTGCAAGAGCCTAACCTTATATCTTAATGTACGTACTGAGGAAACGTCGAATGACGTGCTTTGCCGTCATGGCAGGCTATGCTACAACCTGTATACGAAAACTTCTTTGAGTATTTATGGATAAAGAACTGACATATCGAGCTACTGAACTACTGCGAACGCTGGTTGAAATGCATATTCGCGATGGTCAGCCAGTCGGGTCAAAATCATTGCATGCTGCTAGCGGTATGCCGGTTAGCCCCGCGACTATTCGCAATATCATGGCCGATTTGGAAGATCGTGGTTACCTTGTGTCTCCTCACACTTCGGCAGGGAGAATCCCCACGCCACAAGGCTATAGGCTGTTTGTCGATACGCTCTTACAGGTGCAACCCATCGATGCGAGAGCTTTCGAAGCCTTAAAAGGTGAGTTAAACCCCAATAGGTCAACTAAAGAACTTGTGCAGAGTGCATCGAACCTCCTCGCACAGATTACCACCCAGACTGGCATCGTAACGGTTCCACGTCCGGATGTTCAGCATTTGCGGCAAGTCGAGTTTCTACCTTTGGCGGAAAATCGTGTCTTGGTGATTTTGGTGCTCAATGAACGCGAGGTACAAAATCGTATTATTGAATTGCCAAGATCGATGACTGAACGGCAGTTAAAAGCGGCCGCGGAGCTGATTAATCAGCGCTATGCTGGGCGCGATCTGGTCGATTTAAAGACCGGAATCATTCACGAGATGAAAGTTGCTCGAGGGCAAATAGATGAGTACATGGCTGCCGCACTCGATCTCGCCAATCAAGCCCTTGATGCCGAGGAGGGCAACGATGACTATGTTGTCGCAGGCGAGAATCACTTGCTCGGTCAGACCCGACCCGAAGATTTCGGTAAATTGCGTGAGCTATTTGACGCTTTCGAGAGTAAGCGCGACATTTTGGACCTTCTCGATCGCAGTTCTCGGGCGGACGGGGTGCAAATTTTCATTGGTGACGAGTCAGGTTTTGATGTTTTTGGCGATTACTCCGTGGTTACCGCGCCTTACACTCAGGGCGCTAGGACGCTTGGTGTGCTGGGCGTCATTGGCCCCACCCGAATGGCTTACGAACGCGTAATTCCTATGGTCGATGTGACCGCGAAGCTCTTGAGCGTCGCACTGTCGAGATAAGAGTCGAGATAAGAGTCGAGATGAGTGTCGAGGTGAGTGCACGACAAGCGGCGGTGTGAAAATCACATAACATCGTCGATTAGCATCAAATTCAGCGTCTTTAGTCCTTAGATAGCGACCAACCCCTTGAAAGCGAGCCAAGGCGTCCCCATAACGGGCCTGACAGCGTTTGCGCGTCTCGAGCGAGGCGTAATTATCAGAGGAAATCCCATGTCAGACGACAAGCACGATTATGTCGAGGGGGACGATGAGTCCACTGTCGGCGACAATATTGATAGCACCGGAGTTGAGAGCACCGGGATTGAGAGCACCGGGGACACTGTAGAAGGAGAAGAGGAAGAAACTTCCCTTGAGCAGCTTGTCGAGAAACTAGAAGTTGACTTGGAAGAGGCGCGCGAAGCTGCTCTTCGCGCACAGGCAGATGCCATCAACGTTCAGCGTCGCGCAGAAGCTGAAGTGGATAAGGCCAGAAAGTTTGCATTGGAACGTTTTGTCGGTGAGATGCTGCCGGTGGTCGATAACCTTGAGCGGGCGCTCATTGCAGCAGGTGAGAGCGATACTGCAAAGCCGATTATTGAAGGCGTTGAATTGACGTTAAAAAGCTTCGTCGACGCTCTCAAAAAGAACGGTGTTGAACACGTAGACCCCATGGGTGAGCCCTTTGATCCACAGACAGCGCAAGCGATGAGTATGGTTGAGAATCCCGATGTTGAACCCAATACAGTCATCGCTGTAATGCAAAAAGGATACACCTTGAATGGTCGTCTCGTTCGGCCTGCGATGGTCATGGTTAGTAAAGCACCGCAATAAATTCCCGCTGGAGACCTTGAAATAGTGCCACGCGCACCCATTTAAAGGTACAAGCAAGCACACTGGGTGGGACCCGGCTGAAAGGAGAAAGTAATGGGTAAAATTATTGGTATTGACTTGGGGACCACTAACTCTTGTGTCTCTATTTTAGAAGGCGGTAAGCCGCGCGTTATTGAAAATGCCGAGGGCGGCCGCACCACGCCATCTGTTGTTGCATACACCGATGACGGTGAAATTCTGGTTGGCCAGTCAGCGAAGCGACAGGCGGTGACCAACCCGGTGAACACGCTGTTTGCCGTCAAGCGTCTAATCGGCCGTCGATTTGACGACGATGTTGTACAAAAAGACATTAAGATGGTGCCTTACAATATCGTGAAAGCTGATAGTGGCGACGCCTGGGTCAAAGTTAAAGACAACGCGATGGCGCCACCTCAGGTATCCGCGGAAGTTCTGCGCAAGATGAAGAAAACGGCCGAGGAATTCCTTGGTGAGCCCGTTACCGAGGCGGTAATTACGGTGCCTGCGTACTTCAATGACTCTCAGCGTCAAGCCACAAAAGACGCGGGCAAAATTGCCGGTCTAGAAGTAAAGCGCATCATTAACGAGCCAACCGCTGCGGCGCTGGCATACGGTATGGACAAGGCTAAGGGTGACCGTACTGTTGCGGTATACGACTTGGGTGGTGGTACCTTCGATATTTCCATTATTGAAATCGCTGAAGTCGACGGTGAGCATCAGTTTGAAGTGCTGGCAACCAACGGTGACACGTTCTTGGGCGGTGAGGACTTCGATCTACGGTTGATTGAATACCTCGCGAGCGAGTTCAAAAGTGACAGCGGCATTGACCTGCACAGTGACCCTCTAGCGCTTCAGCGCTTGAAGGAAGCCGCGGAGAAAGCCAAGATCGAGCTGTCGAGTGCGCAGCAGACTGAAGTCAACTTGCCTTATATTACCGCTGACGCTACCGGTCCTAAGCACTTGGTGGTTAAGTTGTCGCGTAATAAATTGGAGTCGCTCGTTGAGGACTTGGTCAAGCGTTCACTCGAACCTCTGAAGACGGCGTTGCAGGACTCAGGTCTGTCAAAGAGTGAAATTGACGAAATTATCTTGGTTGGCGGCCAGACACGTATGCCCATGGTGCAGGCGGCGGTCTCGGATTTCTTCGGAAAAGAACCTCGCAAAGACGTGAATCCTGACGAAGCAGTAGCGATGGGCGCATCTATTCAGGGTGCGGTGTTGTCTGGAGACGTCAAGGACGTGCTTCTTTTGGACGTGACTCCTCTGACGCTGGGTATTGAAACAATGGGCGGTGTAGCGACACCGTTAATCGAGAAGAACACGACGATTCCTACTAAGAAATCGCAAGTGTTCTCGACCGCTGAAGACAACCAAACTGCAGTAACGATTCACGTTGTCCAAGGTGAGCGTAAGCAGGCATCAGAAAACAAATCGCTAGGACGTTTTGATCTTGCTGATATCCCACCTTCCCCTCGTGGTGTTCCTCAGGTTGAAGTGACCTTCGATTTGGATGCGAATGGCATTTTGAATGTATCAGCTAAGGACAAAGCGACGGGCAAAGAGCAGTCAATCCGGATTACTGCGTCAGGTGGTCTATCGGAAGAAGAAGTCGAGAAGATGGTTCAGGATGCTGAAGCCAATGCCGAAGCTGACAAGAAGTTCGAAGAGCTCATTACAGTGCGCAACACCTGTGATGGGATGGTTCATGCTGCTCGTAAAACTTTGGAAGACGCAGGTGAGCATGCAAGTGATGACGAGCGTGCAGCGATTGAGTCGGCTATTGCTGAAGCAGAGGCGGCACTCAAGAGCGATGACAAGGATGCGATTGAAGCTGCAACCACCAAGATAACCGAGGCGACGGGTGCTGTTGCTCAGAAGATGTATGCCGCCCAGCAGGCAGCTGAAGGTGCGCAAGCAGATTCAACGGGTGCTGACGCTAACGAGTCCGACATGGGTGACGATGTCGTCGATGCTGAGTTTGAAGAAGTGAAAGAGGACGAGAAAAAGTGATGACTCGATGGGCGGTATCGAAAGCCGCCTACTGAGCACACAAGACCCAAGTCCTGGGTTAAAATGTTGATCTGACGCGGGCCCTGGTTGCCCGCGTATTTTTTGTGACGAGCGTGCTTTTGCGCGCATTGAATGGTACAGGCAGGCTGGAAAAATATGTCCAAGCGTGACTATTACGAAATTTTAGGGATTGATCGTTCAGCAACTGATCCGGAGGTTAAAAAAGCCTACCGTCGAATTGCCATGAAATTTCATCCCGATCGCAATCCTGACGATCAGGATGCCGATCATAAGTTCAAAGAAGCGACTGAAGCTTACGATGTTCTGATGAACAAAGAGAAGCGTGCGGCCTATGACCAATTTGGCCATGCCGGCGTTGATCAGTCCATGGGCGGCGGAGGCGGATTCCAAGGCGGTGGGTTCAGCGACATCTTTGGAGATGTGTTCGGTGACATCTTTGGCGGTGGAGGTGGCGGTCGGCGCGGTCCTCAGCGGGGCTCTGATCTACGATATACGCTAGAAATTAGCCTCGAAGAAGCCGTTCGTGGTACTACCACAGAAATCAAAGTGCCTTCGCTGCAACATTGTTCAACGTGTGATGGCAGCGGCGCTAAACCGGGTAGTAGCCCTATTAGCTGTGGCGGCTGTGGAGGTTCTGGTCAAGTCCGCATGCAGCAGGGTTTTTTCCAAGTCCAACAGACATGTCCTCAATGCCGTGGTCGTGGCAAAACAATCTCCGACCCTTGTGGTGACTGTCGTGGTCAGGGCTTGGTGGAGAAAACTAAGACCCTTTCTGTCAAAGTTCCTCCGGGTGTCGATACGGGTGACCGCATACGGCTGAGTGGTGAAGGTGAGGCTGGTCCTGCTGGCGGGCCGGCAGGCGATTTATTTGTGCAGATGTCAGTTAGGCAGCATCCGCTGTTTGAACGTGATGGACGCCATTTATTCTGCGAAGTCCCCATTAATTTTGTTGATGCTGCGCTGGGAGGGGAGCTTGAGGTCCCCACTCTTGATGGCAAGGTCAAGTTAAAGATACCTTCGGAAACGCAGACAGGAAAAATGTTCCGTTTACGTGGCAAAGGTGTTCAACCGGTCCGCGGTGGCCCCATTGGGGATTTGATGTGCCGTGCTGTCGTGGAGACGCCGGTTAATTTAAGTGCGGAGCAGAAGCAGTTATTAGAGCAGCTTCGTTCCACCCTTACAGAAGGTGGTAATGAGCAGTCGCCGCGTCAGCATGGCTGGTTTGAGGGCGTTAAATCCTTTTTTGACGGGATGACTAAGTAATGACGGTGCGAGTTGGCGTAACAGGTGCTGCAGGTCGTATGGGCCGTATGCTCATTGAGGCCATTGGCGAAAGTGAGCAGGGTATCGATCTGAGAGCCACGATTGAGCGTCCTGAAAGTGCGCTTGCTGGTGTAGATTCGGGCGAGCTAATTGGTGGGGAAGCCAACACCGTCGTCATCGTGAGCGATCTCGCTACGGTCATCGGTGATATCGATGTGCTGATCGACTTCACAGTGCCAGCGGCGACCCTCGCAAATGCAGAACTTTGCGCTGCTCATGGAGTTGCCATGGTGATCGGCACGACAGGGTTTACTGTCGAGCAGGAACGAATGCTCTTTTCGCACGATTCCAAAATAGCCCTATGTAAGGCATCTAACTTTTCCACCGGCGTTAACCTTGCTTTTAAATTACTTGAGCAGGCGGCGGCGGTGCTCGGAGATGATGTTGATATTGAAATTGTCGAGGCACACCATCGACATAAAATTGACGCTCCATCAGGTACGGCACTCAGTATGGGCCAAGTGATCGCCGATACCTTGGGGAGAGATCTCAATAAAGTCGCAGTCTATGGTCGTGAAGGCCAAACGGGTGCTCGTGAGCGAGACACCATTGGTTTTGCGACAATCCGCGCAGGCGATGTTGTTGGTGACCATACGGTTATTTTTGCCGCCGACGGTGAGCGGTTAGAGATTACACATAAGGCCAGCTCTCGGATGTCATTCGCACGCGGCGCTGTCCGAGCTGCAGCTTGGTTGGCGAACCAAGAACCCGGCAAGTACGACATGCAGGACGTCTTGGGTTTTAAATAATTAACGAGAAATAAGTCATGAATACGAGCCCCCATATTGTAGACATAGACGAGAGTAATGCTCAGCAATTACTCATTGAAGAATCTAATCATCGACCCGTAGTTGTCGACTTTTGGGCAGATTGGTGCGAGCCGTGCAAGCAACTGATGCCGCTTTTGGAAAACTTAGCCAATGAGTACGCGGGTGCTTTCCTGCTAGCCAAGGTTAATGCTGACGAACAGCAAATGCTTGCCAGTCAGCTAGGTGTTCGCAATTTACCCACGGTGATGGTTATCAAAGATGGCCAGCCCGTCGACGGTTTTACTGGCGCTCAGCCCGAATCGGTCGTCCGCGAACTTTTGCAAAAATATTTGCCGTCACCTTGGGACGCGAAAATCAGCGAAGCAGCAGCGTTACTTCAACAAGGTGATGTCACGGGCGCAGTTAGTTTACTCCGGGCAGCTTGGGAAGAATCGGGGAAACTATTGGATGTCGCGCTGGCCTACGCAGGGGCCTTGGTGGAGGCAAACCGCCTAGATGATGCAGAGGCGGTCTTGAGCGATATTCGCATGGTGGATCAAAACGCTCATTATGAGCAGCTGATGGCTCAAATTGAGCTTAAGCGAGAAGCAGCGGATTCACCCGAGCTAAAAGCGCTCGAGGCATTGCTCGCCGATGACGAAAACGATCATGGCTCTCGCGTTAAGCTGGCTGTTCAGCTCACCACTACAGGCCGCTATCGAGAGGCATTGGAGCATTTACTCATTGTCTTACGCGCGGACCGCGACTGGAATAACGGTGAAGCAAAGCGTTTGTACTTGGATGCGATTACCACTATCGGTAAAGGTGATCCTCTCGCAGCGGAATACCAAAGGAAGTTGTTCTCCCTGCTTTACTAAGCAAAACCCGGACAGGAGTATTGACGCCGACCTCATTCCTTATGATCGTCGGCGTTTTTGGTTTTATAAGCCATTGATTTTAAAGCCAATTAAAGGCTCGCCGTGCGGTGAGCCCGCGGGCGCAGATTTCGCGCTGAGAAGGGCTTGCAAAGCGCGCCCAACTACCCTACATTCTCTAACGTAGAAAAACATACTCAAGGTTCAAAACCGCAGTTACCGGTTTAAACCCCACGTTTCAACCAACAATTGAGGTCGCTATGGATATTGCATTCTCAGCTGAAGACTTAGCGTTTCGCGAGGAAGTACGTGCATTCTTTGCTGAACATTTCACGCCGGAACTCCAAGGACGCCTGCGTAGTAAGGAGTTCAAAAACACCATTGTCGAGTGGCAGAAGAAGTTGCACGAGAAGGGTTGGATTGCACCTAACTGGCCCGTCGAATTCGGTGGCACCGGCTGGACACCCACTCAGAAATACATTTACGAGACTGAGCGTTCGGAAGCCGGTATTCCCGGCACTGTGCCTTTTGGTTTGAGTATGGTCGGCCCTGTGATTTACCAGTTTGGTAATCAAGAGCAGAAAGATTATTTCTTGCCTCGTATTTTGAGCAGCGATGATTGGTGGTGTCAGGGCTACTCCGAGCCAGGTGCGGGTTCGGACCTAGCTGCACTGAAAACTAAGGCTGAGCTTGACGGCGATGATTACATTATCAACGGCGCAAAAATTTGGACAACGTACGCGCAGTACGCGGACTGGATCTTTGTTCTCGTTCGCACGAGTAATGAAGGGAAGAAGCAAGAGGGTATTACCTTCTTATTGTGCGATATGAAGTCAGAAGGCATCAAAGTCAATCCGATCATTTCTATCGATAACGAGCACAGTTTGAATGAAGTTGAATTCAATAATGTACGTGTTCCCGCCAAGAACGTAGTTGGCGAAGTTAACGGCGGTTGGACGGTTGCAAAAGCACTGTTAGCCCACGAGCGCACGTCTATTGCTGACGTTGCTCAAAGCAAGCGAACGATTCGTCAGATTAAAGACGCTGCTGCCAAGGAAATTAACTGTGGTAAAGCCTTGCTTGATGATCCTGGATTCCAAGGTCGTTTGGCTGACATCGAAATTGAACTGATGGCCCTCGAGTTCACAGAGCTTCGCACCCTTGCTGCGATGGCTGCTGGTGGTTTCCCAGGACCTGAGTCTTCGCTACTGAAGATTAAGGGCACTGAGCTTCAGCAGGCGACCCAAGAACTGCGTATGGAAGTCGCAGCCCACTATCAGGGTGTTCTGCCAACCGATCTGGATTCAGAGCAATTGGGACACGACTTTGGTTCTGAGGCTCGACGAAACTTCATGTATGGGCGCGCGTCGACCATTTACGGTGGCTCAAACGAAGTTCAGAAAAATATCATTGCCAAGTTTGTTCTTGGTCTTGAGTAATAGAAGGGAACACAGCAATGAATTTTGATTTTACTGAAGAGCAACAGATGATCCGCGATTCGATTGCGCGTTTTGTCCAAGATGACTACGACTGGGATGCGCGGAAAGCGATTGTTGAGTCTGATAAAGGCATGAGTGACGCCGCTTGGCAGCAATTTGCTGAACTTGGTTGGCTATCGATTCCTTTTGCTGAGGAAGACGGTGGTTTTGGTGGCAGCATTGTTGATACCAGCGTCATTATGGAAGAAATTGGTAAAGGTTTGA
>ERZ807291.6195-NODE-6195-length-14547-cov-6.213773_pt1 | contig 14547 bp, 15 predicted proteins | sample MGYA00521257_ERZ807291 | MGnify/ENA primary metagenome ERZ807291 (study PRJEB31413, sample SAMN03169783) | marine metagenome | biome: Marine; feature: Water; material: Subsurface seawater | place: North Sea | collected 2011-04-28 | depth 1 m m ...
CTTGTTGAATGCAAAACTTGGCGATCTTTTCTGGTTCGTCGCTCAAGTAAATGGTGGGGCCGTCGGTCAATGTATGTGCATCGCTCGTTGTAATAAACGTACCAAACAGCTTTGCGCTATCACTTGTCGCCGTCTGCACGCTATGTACGCGTTTCAGGGGTCCTCCCTCGTTAGCGGGTTTCCTGTATGAGGAGGATAACGTATCAAGACTCTGTGTCTTCCGGATTGCTCCGTGTTGTCGCGTACGGTCATCTACGCGCTCCATGCTATTCTGTAGTCCAAGGTGCAGACCACCCCAAGCGCCATCAATGATATTGTCAAGCATATAGAGATAATACTTCTTCACGTTCATCATGTTGACATCGTCAATGGATGCGAAATACCTATCTATGGTCTTGAACGTATTGTTGTTATCATTGACCATGATGATACACTTGGATATTTCATACATATCAAGATAGCGAAGCAGCACTGGGTTGTCTGTACAGTGCTTCACAATTCCTTGGGTCGTCTTGTAATCTACAGACATCATGTGTGGTGATACAATATACCCGTTCTTGTTCACGAGAGGGACAGACTTCTTGCAGTCACTACTCTGTATATTGTGAATGGTGGTCTCGCTCTCTGGGAATTTGTTCTGGAAATCTGCAACCGTATTTGCAAGTTCGTGGATCTTGGGCAATGTTGCAGAAGACAACACCACATTGGGGATTAAATTTTCCGCCCAGTTCTTATGGATAATGTCATGACAAGGATGGTCGTTGTAGTCAAGGGTGATTGTGGGCTCGTCCCAGTATGTGATGACCGTGTTCTTGTCATTGAATGCGAGCATGTAGTACATTGCTGGTAAGTAAGACTTGACGTCGCATATCATCAGTTCAACGTTGTCGCCGACAGAGTTGTCCACTTTCCAGATACCACCCGACACCCTGTTTTTTGTGAAATCCTTGGCTGAAAAGTAGTGAAGCCGGATGTCGTCGGCAGTATCGCAGCCAAAGGCAAACGCTACCTTTTTCTGCATATTAATGGCAGATTTAGCGAGAGCCAACCCTACATGTCTCGCGGCACACACAAAGATGACCTTGTGTCCTCCAAGGAGGCCGATGGGTGTAAGCGTCTTGCCTGTCCCTGTGGGGGCTGTGTAGAGTACCAGTTTTGGACCGGGGTTCTTGCAAATAGTGAATATTTGCTTTTGATGTTCAAACAAGGTCATGTCGGCATACACCAGCAGCGTCTTGTTTTGTTCAATGAACTTGTCGCTGTGTTGGATAAGTTGTTTAATGGATACCTCGTTTTCATATATAGCCATGATGGACTGGATTACTGACCGAACATGGGGATTTGCCTTCAGTCCAATTTTGAACAGGTTGTGTAGGGTGTAGTAATGCATCAGCCAGTCATGACTGGCTTTTGTCTTTTTATTTCCATGCTTGTGTAGGAGCATGTTGCTCAGGGTATTGACGAGCGTGTTTTCCAACAAGTCTTCTTTTTCTATCAGTTCGCTGGTATATCGCTGCATGCGAATGATCATGGTCTTCTTCATAGTCTTCAACTTCTTGGATAGGGTTTTGTAGGGTTTATCCACGTCGCCAATGTCATATGCGGTGGCTATATGCACGATTTTGTCCAGATAGTATTTCTGGAAGATGTACTCATGCACCTGGTCGGTTTCCTCAATTTTCAAATGAGAAAGAACAGTCTTGTTTTTGTTGTGTTTGATATTTACATTGTTGTAGCCAGTGATAATCATCTGGAGTATTTCTTTTTCTGCCGCAGGAATCTGCTTCTCTATGGAGTCCCATTCCGCCTTTGTGAGTTTTCGCTGTTCCAAGTCCATATTGATTAATGCTGAAACGTGGTAGGGGCTATGTAAATAGTAATGATAAGTTTATCTCTTTAGGTAATTGCTGCTTCTGTAAGAACAAGTCGGTCCTAATCACTTTTTAGAGTAATCTTTTCTCGCCGGTTTGAGTTTTTTACGTCACACCATAAAATTAATCAGCCTGTGCTGTATACAACAAAGTCATGGGGTCGCTCAATGTGGCGGACCTCCAGCAATTGCATTGCAAGTTAACAGATTACCCCACATTTGTGGAGTCAGGGACCTATCAGGGAAACACCATTTTACATATGGAGCCGCATTTCTCCAAATTGTACACAATAGAAATAAGGGAGATGTTACATGATAGCGTAAAACACTATTATCGCGGTGACAAGATTGCCTTCTATCTGGGAGACAGCGCCGAGAGAATGACCGAAGTTGCGCTTGATGTGCAGGGACGAGCCATCTATTTTCTGGACGCGCATTATAGTTCGGGGTTCACTGGTAGAGGGGAGAAGGATTGTCCTTTATACGAAGAATTGCAACACATTGTACTGCTTCATCGGGACGAGGCTATTGTGATAGTGAACGATGCACGACTGTTTGGCGAGTTGGTTATCAATGAAACTGGGTGCGAGGACTGGGAGGATATCAGCTTGGAGGGTGTAGCTGCGATCGTGAAAGAGAGGCTTGAGAAACTGTATTTTCTGCCGTCGGCGATAAACAGGAAAGACAGGCTGGTGCTTCATTTGTCAAAGCGAAGTTTCTAGACATCTTACATGACAGCTGGAATTCCTGTGATAATGGCGATATTCGCGGGGATCTCGTCGCGGCAGATGAGATGCGCAACATCCTTTGCAATGTAGAGAACATATCTCACGTTCTGGTTTTCAATGGTGCATTTGCTCGTCCATTTTGGACACTTTAACACTTCGTTCAAACCGACAATACGGCCATGCGTGCCGAGATGATTGTGTGGTCGCTTTCCAGGCTTGCCGTTGGTATGTTTGATGCGCCATTCACACGACAACGCGTTCTTGTGGTCAACGAATCCTGTAAGTAGCGCATATATTTCCCACCCTCCACCTCGCCCATGCGTGTATCGTGCCCCGCCTGCTATTTCCTCATTGTGCTGCCGAAGTCGTCTGGTTGGGTCGTTTGTAGATCCGTTATACGATAGATGGGCATATTGAAGCTGTATATTACGAAGTATGTAACAGAACCAGTGGTCTTGTTTCTCTCTGGGCTTTCCACACAATGCTCTGATAATGAACGAATCCTCGTCGTAAGTGTCAAGTGACAGCATATCTGCTGGTTTGTACCACACCACTTCTTCGTGTACCCGTTTCTCCATGCACGTGACGTCACAAACTCTTCCTTTGAAAAAGTGACAACTGTAGCGACCCTCGGTGATATTGTGTGCGAAGAATACGATGTCGGTTATCTCGAGGTTGAGCTCTTCTCTCCATTCCCTTGCGAGACATTGTTCCAGCGATTCGTCGTGTTCCCTCTTTCCTCCGGGGAACTCCCAGCGCGCAGGCTGTGTACCGGTAGCGCTTCTCTTCCCCATAAGTATATTCCCCGACGGGTCCAGCATAATTCCGCATGCGACGTCTGTGTATGCGTTATCCGCCATATAGACTGTTTATACTATGTCTTTAGCCTTGTTCTGCAAGAATGGAGGCTGATAAACAATAAAAGTGAACAATATGACTTGGAAAGAAAATATCCTAGATAACTATAGAAATAACCACCGAAGCTATGACTACCCACCCATCCTACGTTGTGGTTTCTATTGAAGGCAATATTGGCTCTGGAAAATCAACACTACTGAAGTACTTGAAGGAAATATGCAAAGACGAGGGGACCATGTGTGTGAAGCATCCTGATACCGGAGAGGACGTGATACGCAATGTTGTGTTTCTCCAAGAGCCTGTTGATAAATGGGCAACAATATGTGACGAGAATGGCGTGACCATGTTGGAAAAATTCTATGAAGATAAAAAGAAATACGCGTTCGCATTCCAGATGATGGCCTATATATCGCGCCTTGAACTCTTGCAGAAGGCGTGTCGCGACCACCCCGACGCAATTATTATTACGGAGCGCAGTCTTTATACAGACAAACATGTATTCACCAAGATGTTGCACGATACATTTGATATAGAAACAATTGAAAAGACCATTTACGACGAGTGGTTCCATACGTTTTCAAGTGAGTTCAAGATGTCGGGAATGGTGTATTTGAAGACACAGCCCGAAAAGTGTTCGTCCAGAATACACAAAAGGTCGCGCGACGGGGAAGGCGCGATTCCAACCAGCTACTTGTCTTTGTGTGAAGATTATCACGAGGCGATGATGAAAAGGGAGAACGTTTGCGACTATATGCGTGACGGCAAAAGAGATACAGAAATACTGGTATTGGACGGAAACAGTGAATTCGCTGACAAAAAGGACGAATGGACTGACAACGTTAAGACATATTTGGGGAAGATTGTCTATGCATAGAGTCAATAAAATGTCTGCAGTATGTATAGTTGGTTTCGTTAATGGCAAAACAGACCGGTAAAATAAGTGCATCACAAACAGAAAAGATCGCGCTTTACACTGTCTATGGGGTTATGATGGTCATTATTGGGTTTTTCTTTTTAGTGGTCAATGCTCAAATATACACTACAGGTGCGGGGGTCCTCGTATTAGCGACATTCACCGCGATATCCTTTTTGTGTGACAGGAATCTTGGTGGGATCATTGGTTTAGTCCTCGTTGGGTTCACCATATACGCAAGATCCAGTGGCAGTATAGAAGAGCCGTTTAAGCACAGAGCATTGTCACGCGCGGTTTTCAATAAACGCTCTCCCCCCGAACACATTCAAGGACTGAGAACAGACGGGCGGGGAAATCTGCGTTCTGGATTGGGCATGGAGCCTGTGAACAACGAAGCAGGCGATTCTCTTGTGCGTGGATGGTGAAGACGGATTGTTTGCATGATTTAATTTGGGTTGGTAAATTTAATTTGTGTGTAAATAGTATATACTACACACAAACCAAATGACTGTGCCGAGAAACTCGCTCTATTCCGGGAACTTATTTGACACAAATTTCCAACTGGCTATGTTTATGCACACAAACCTGCGTAACGTTGGACTATTCACCTCTGCATCCATTGCCTGTCTAACTTATGCGGGAAGGATTGGACAGAGACCATTTTTATTGCATCTATTTCTGTTGTTTGTCAGCATGGCGCTTCTTATCGTAGCCTATTTCTTGAACAGTACGTTATATACTACTCTCACAAAGACCATCGGTAGGTTTGAAGGAGATGTGCCTGGAAACATAAGTATGGTGCATGACATATCCTATTACATGTTCATGGTGCATTATATATTTATCATGATCGGTATAGCCGCGATCTTTTTGGCGTTTTACAAGAACGGTGGCAAGAAGTAGGTCTTGGGAGCATGTGTCTTGGGGGGCGGAGAAGCCTCCCCGCGTTCCCGCTTGTTTGGTCGTGTGTCGGAACACACTTCGTTCTCAACGACAGGTGTTGGGGGATTCTTCACGGATCGGGGCCACGGATACACTCGCAACGGCACGACCTTTTGGGACGCATTCTTTCCAAATCGGTGCATTATATACATTGTGTAATCCACAATGTTTATATCGTAGTGGACGAATAATATTGCATGTATTGGCAGCCACCTCTTGTCTTGTAATCAGTAGGATCTATACTCAATAAGATGATCGTGCAAGACCCTATGTGGTTTGTACTTCAACAAGTCCAGTTCATCGCTTGTTGTAGGGAATTCTTGCTTTCCATAGATATCTTGAAGCGTCAGCCATTCAAATAGCCCCCCTGGATACAAGTACACCTGCGTGAATCCCATTTTCACAAGCTGGTCGTGTTTTTGAAGAACCGCTAGGTCGTTAGTGTTCTTACCGTATATGATAATAGGACAATAGGTCTTGCGGGTTTCAATGCATCGGTTTACGGTGACCTCTTCTTGCTGTGCGGGGATGGTGTGTTTAATGAGACATTGTTGTTCGTTCTCTGGAAGAGTATTGATAATGGTATATTTAGGGTGTGTCGTCATCGCATGTTGCATATCTTCAAAATTAATCCTGACATTTTTCGTTTGATGATTACCCATGTATTTCTACGCGTATTTATATTTAGGTATGTAACGAACATTGTTTGATTGAATAAATAAATAATATATGAAATTCTCTAACATCGCGTTTATATTTTTATCTATGGGTATATTATACAATGGGTATGCACGGAAAAACTACCAAGCACAGAGGAGGCAAGATACTCGGCGGAAAGCGTCGCAGAAAGTCCACTATGAAGAGGAGAAAGACTGGCAAGAAGTCTGGTGGCAAGAGCCGCAGAAAGAGATCTACTACCCGCAGGAGAAAGCACTAAATGCACTCTTCTTGCACAAAAATAGATACAATGTTAGCACTCGCTAACATTGTAGATTGGATAACCAGTTGAACAGTTGCAGAGGTCGCAAGCATAACGTAAACTTGTACATACTTTAGGAAGCATACCCTATTACTGCACAATCAGTTCTTGCGCCAGCATGCCCAGTGGTAAGAGAATCTGGAAATCCTCCCTTTCCCAAATCGTCAGGGTCTTCATGAACCACAATTGATCTTCCAAGAATGGAATCTTTACCGTACAAAGTTATTTTAGTTGATTTCAAATTGAAATCCGCAGATCCGTCTTCACGAACAACAATATTACCTAGATCTCCGGCGTGACTGTTCTCGCTATGTAACCCTCCATGATCATTGTGTTTTGGATTCCAGTGACCTCCACACTTCATACAGTCTGTTTTACGTATATCTCCATAAGTATGAATATGGAACCCGTGTTTTCCTGGGGATAGATTTTGGACGTGACCATTTACCTTCACCGGATCCTTTGGCGAATCCTGTATAAACGTACAATATCCTCCTTTAAGTTTTCCCTGGAACACCGCCACACCCTTCATAGTATTGGAATCTATTTTATTACAAGGATATCTACATAAAACCCCGCATACAGCAAATAATACCCCCAGAAACACCGGTAAGAACAAGACCAAGTAGGGTGGATGAAAAAACTATTTTTAACCATGATATGTGATTATGTATAGGAGACACAAAACTCTATTAGTTGAACGACATCATGATTTCCACCTCCTCCTTTTTAATGCTCTTGCTGGCGGAAACTGATAGCTCCTCGCGCTTCTTGCGTGTCCTGGAATTGTCTATGCTGTGCTCTCGCTTCCTGCTTGTGCTGTTCCGGACATTCATGTCTTTTTCAATAGTAGCATAATTTTCTTGAATATAGTCAATTACATTATTCTCAAGAGCCCACTTGAAAAAATTAAGCTGCCCAATCGTCGTCTCAATCTGTGTATTGTTTTTGTATGGAATAGTGATCCTCTCCCATCTACAAAACGGATCAAACCGGCGCTTGCTGTACGCATTCAGCTTGAGCTTGTAGTCAACATATACCTTGAATCTCTTGTTGTTTGCAGTGTTATAACTTGTCCAGTATTTCTTTGAATAGTTGGTGGCAAACCAGTCGATGATGCGAAGAGAAATGGGAGACTCGCCAGTAATGATGGAAAGCATCCTATTTAATTGACCTGTTGTTTCATAGTAGTTAAGCAAGTTCCTCATCAAGAGTTCGTTTTGTGTGTTTAGTGAATGAAACGTAGACATGTTCTAAATAAGTAGTGCAGCACTATTTATATTCTTTCCGCGCAAAAACAATATAACCACCCACCTTGAATATACAGCAGAACAACAATATAGAAGACTTATGTGCATAATGGTAATGACGACAAAGACAACAAAGGCAACCCAAGACAATGCCTACATTAAATCCATGGGTCAGTATTTCACCACGAACGAGCTTCTTCGCGAAGCAGTGGTTGATATGATAAGCAACTCTCCAACCACGATCTTGGAACCGTCTGTGGGCAGAGGAGACCTGGTCGTGTCTATTCGTCAGCGCTACCCAGAGATTCAATACGATATGTACGAGATAGACAACAACATTGTCTTGTTGGATGGTGTAGATAGCAACAAGGTAACTTATGCAGACTTTCTTGAAGAGCCTATAGAGAGAACCTATGACACTATTGTGGGCAATCCTCCGTTTGTCAAGAAACCCAAGGGCAACTTGTATTTTTCGTTTATACGAAAATGCGTGGGACTATTGAATAGCGGAGGCGAGCTTATTTTTATCGTACCGAGCGATTTCATGAAACTGACCGGTTCTGTCCAGCTGATTGACGAGATGATGTTGCACGGGACATTTACTCATATAGTACATCCCAAAGATGAGCGTCTCTTTGAGAACGCGGCGATTGACGTGGTCGTGTTTCGGTACTGCAAGGACGAGTCGCTGGGTAGCGAGGTGGTATTCAACGGTGAAAAACGATGGCTCGTACATCATGGTGGAACCTTGAGTTTTGTTCCCGAAGCACCCGACGTTTCCCGCCCCAGACACACGGTAGCAGACTATTTTCACGTGTTTGTGGGAATGGTAAGCGGAAAAGAGAGCGTATTCAAGAACCAAGAGTTGGGGAATGTGGATGTTCTCAATGGAAATGGTGACAAGGAGAAATATATCCTTATAGACAAGTTTCCAACCGACAACCCCGCATTGAACACCTATATGACAGAACACAAGCCCCAGCTCATGGAGAGAAGGATACGCGCTTTCGGCGAAAAGAATTGGTACGAGTGGGGTGCGTTGCGCAATTACAGTACAATGCAAAAACGGGCCGGCGAGCCATGTATATACGTAAGGACCGTCACACGCAACAATATTGTTGCATTCGCGGGTACTGTTGGACCGATAGGCGGCAACCTGCTTATGTTGATACCGAAATCATATGTTGCCGCAGAACCTACCGCCAAGAACAATAAGGGGGGTGGCAAAAGTAAGGCCTGTAGTAGATCCAAGAAGAAGGGTGCATGCGACACCTCGTCTCCGGACATGACGCAGGAAAGGATGGGTGAAACTGTAGCTTACCTGAATAGCGAACAGTTCAAAGAGGAGTTTATGTATTCTGGGCGCTTTAAGATAGGTCATCGCCAGCTCGCCAGTGCTCCGTGGAAGCTTTAGAAGACCTTATTTCTTAATCTATGTTATGTATATGAAGATGCAATCGTGGATTAGAAAAAACCCAACGTTTTGCTGCGTGCTTGTGGTTGCCATCATTTTCTGGTTTTTCTTTAGCCGGTTCTACACAACCTTTTCAATGGATACGTCATCGGTAAAGGAAGGTATGGTTCATGGGCCCAACCCCAATCCCAAACCAGAGATAAATGCACCGGGTGTGGCATACACCCCTTTTCCCGACGCAGAGCCTTACCAGGCACGAGATGCATCTATTGGTGCGGCCAAGGCCACGGCAGAGTACGAGAGATTGCGGTTGATGGGACAGGAAGACAACTTGCAGGATAAGGTGGATGAGGTGGAGAAATTAAAGAAAACCGCGAGCGCCACCAAGAAGAATTACCAGCATGCGAAGAGTGCGCAAAAAAAAATGGTTCAGAAGGAGGCAAAACTACAAAAAATGGCGAAGGCGTACAAGAAATTGGAGGCGGAGCCCGCCAACAATCAAGACGTGCAACCCATGTCGTTGGGCGACTGCAAGAAGACCAAACACTATTGTGTGGGTGCATACGAGTTGTGTAGAGCTAAAGCAGGTAAATCATCAAAAAGCACGCATTGTTTGTGGAATGAGAACTACTGCAATGACACATTCAATAAATGTCAGCCCTTGTATGGAGATATTTGAGACGGATAGTACTCCATCATAGAGGACATGTATGCTTGGTTGTTGAAAAACGGATTCTGTCCCCCCTGTGAAATGCTGGACCTCTCTGCCATCATCATACAAATGTCCTCGCGGGAGGAAGCTTCTACGGATCGTGTTCCCATACTGTCGTGAATAGAGATGGACGATTGGGGCGGAGTGTTAGTGTTGGTTCTTTTATCCGGGTTAGACGGAGTATTTTCCGTGGATGGCACTACAAGTGGTGGTGTTGAATGTTCATTACTGTGATTGATGTCGCGCGACACAACATTTTCTCCAAGACTCTCTTTATGTTTTGCATGATGGCGAGAAGAGCGATGTGGTGTAGTGCCGTCAGTCCATTGGTATTTCAGCATGCCGGATATGACTTGATATTATAATTACGCGGGGAAATTATTTCGGTGTTCTACCTCGCGCAATTATATGCGTATAATGTATAGCAGATGACTAAATCCAAGTCCGTGCTCACCATCCTCAACGCCAAAGCGATCGTATTGATATTACTTCCCTTTACTATCATTCTGTTTTTTGCGTGGTACTTTGGGTTTTTCCTGTCGACTGACCAAGATTTCAATGACCCGTGCGTGTCTAATCACTCAAAGAAGTTGTGTGATACAGATAAAGAATGCATATGGAACAATAAATCGCTGTCGTGTAGGTTAGACTCCAAATGCAATGGTGCCGCCCAACAGGAATGTGGCGAAGGGTGTCACTGGGACGCCAGCGTCAAACGCCCAAACAGCAACTTGTATGGCATATGTAGGCCAGCAGCGTTTATTCGCGGGACAAGCTCTTCTCTTGAACTCAAGTAATGATCACGCAGTATCGCCATGATCTTTCCTCACCACCACCATCTGTTTACTATCGCGAAACTTAGTCGCGTCTCTTGTTTTTCTCTCTAAATTACACTTTAGACACGAAATAACCACGTTATCTACGTTATGACCAAGTGAATTGTTTATTCTGTCCAGACTCCACTGACTCATATCTCTTGCTCTTTTGTAGAGAATATAAACGTCGCCGCGACAATAGTAGCAGGTCATGCGGTCATTAACAAGCATCGTCTTTGTGTGCTCGTAGTCGATAAACATTGTTTCGTCCAGACGATTCTTTAGAATGTCCTGTTGTTTGTACGCAGACAGTTTGACGTTGATCTCGTTAACGACAAGCTCGTTGTTGTTGGAGACAAGCTGTATTTGGTCTGTATTATTGAACCATCGCTCGTCCACGTCCCATTTCTCGTAAGAGACGCGATCCTTGACCACACCAGTTTGCTTGAGCACCTTCTTCACCTGATACCGGTTGTGTTGTCCTGATATTTCAATGTTTTTGTCTGTTGACATTATGGAAGAATGCTGCGTATAGTGTCATATGGTGTGAAAATAACGCGCAGTACTATACGCAACAATCACCAGACGAGACGTGTGGTTGCAATATAATATATTTGAAAACAATGTAATAAAAACAAAGCTTAAACATACTGGCATAGTTGTTACAAGAGAATACCAAGTATGAGTAGTAATAATAAAGACCGGGACGAGTGTACCGAATTAAAAAATATCAAATACAAGACCATGTTAATGAACGGGACAACTATCAAGGACACGCAGATGTCCAACGACATGCATAATTTGGACATGTTCCTTGAGAGCGAGAAAAACATGAATCGCAGCGAGCCGTGGAGCAAGTTGGACAAAACGAACAGAACAAGAAAGATCGCAGAATTTGTGGAGACGTATGCAAGCGAACACAAGTTCGGTGATGAGGAGAGGACACTCATGGTGGCGTTTTTGAAAGACTGTTTAAACAAGAAGAAACTGTACCGCGTTAAGGATGTCACGTACGACAAGGAGAGCGGAGTGATCAAAGATATACCTGCGCTGGTGTATAACAAGCATCACAAGCATTTTACACTGAAGAAGTTGGAGAAACACACAGGCACTGTCAAGAGTCTTCCTCCCAGGAAGATTGCAGCTTCTTTCCAGAAGCCGAGCAAAAAGATAAAGATTGACGACAGTGCATCTGCATCTGCATCTGCATCTGGATCTGCAGCAACAGCTCCTGTGGATGACGGCAACTAGACACCATACCTGTATCTATACAAGGCGTGATTGATTACGTCATATACATGATATGACGTAACGAAACAATATAAACAATGGCGCGTATTATACTATAACAGTAAACCATACCCTAAGGTTGGTTATATTAGAATGCAATCGTCGCCAGTATCTATGAATTCTCTTGGAGAGCTGGACGATATTCTAGAAACTATTACTCCGGATACAAGTGACAGCATTCTTGAAACAGACGATTTCTTGGATGCGTTGTTCTATGCAATAGAAGAGTATGTCGCGGACAACATCCAGAAAATGATGGAGTGCGACTTCCACGAATTAATGCACGACGAGCTCTTTGAACTCACAACTGCCCAGTTTGGGGAAGAGATCCCCTATTATCAACACGATGACTTACACGAAAAGATTGACGATGTGGTGGATATGTTCTTTAGTGACCATATTCCTCCTCGTTCACATGAAGACACGCATGAGACGAGAACCATGACAAGCACAGAACGACGAGCTATGAAGTATCATTTACGTGATTTGCACGATAAGCCGCAACCAGCACAGAGGACAACGGAATGGTATGAATTTCGCCACAACTTAATTACGGCGAGCAACGCTTACAAGGTGTTTATGGGCGGTGCGAGCTACAACCAAATTCTCTATGAGAAATGTCAACCTATAAAGCTTCCGCCATCAGGGGCAGGGGAAGCAGCCGCTGCGCAGACGGTTGTAAATGTAGAGACAACCCTGCACTGGGGACAGAAATACGAAGATGTGTCGGTGATGATATACGAGGACCTCTTCGGTACGAAGGTGGATGATTTCGGGTGCATTCAACACGATACCTACTCGTTTTTGGGCGCATCGCCTGATGGTATCAACATAAGCGACACAAATCCGCGATTTGGGCGAATGCTGGAGATCAAGAATATCGTGAATAGAGACATCACCGGCATACCCAAACTTGAATATTGGGTCCAGATGCAACTACAAATGGAAACATGCGATCTCGACGAATGCGACTTTCTTGAGACGAGGTTCAAGGAGTACGAGGGCGAAAGTGAGTATTTCCAAGATGCTTGTGGGTACGACGGGGTCGCCGACAAATCAGCCGTGTTTGTGGATGCGACGCGCGAGCAATTGGCCATGCGGAAGTACAAGGGTATCATCATGTATTTCTCCAGACACGGAAAACCAGATTACAAATATTCGCCGTTGAATATGTGCGACCCCGAAGAGATTGAAAAATGGGAGGCTCGTCAGCACGCATCGGTTGAACACCAAGACGTTGTGTGGGTGAAAAATATTTACTGGCGACTTGACGAAATGAGCTGTGTGCTTGTCTTGCGAAACAAGATATGGTTTCAAGAATCTGTAGGTCGGTTAGATACTGCATGGAAGACCATTGAAAAAGAACGCGTGTCTGGATTTGCTCACCGCGCCCCTGTAAAAAGAGCACGCGTTCCACCGAAAAATACTGTTGGTGGAACCGCCTGGATGGGCGGCGAGTGTCTCTTGAAATTAGGTACCAGCGACGATGACGATGATGACGAGGACGATGTCATTGTGGAGAACGACGCTGATTCCGATAGTGGCGTGCAAGACACTGCAGAAGATGGGATAATAAATAGAACACCTCAACGTGCGGCGTTGGGGTCTATGTCTATCATGGTAGTAGACAAGATCAGGACGGAGTCAATGGATGAAACCAAGAAGAAAATGAGTGTATAGGTGAATGTTGGGATACAATGCATGATATGATGTGTGATTCATAGCATACATAACAATTCAATAATACGAGAACACAGCTCGTTGCTAATAGAGGATGTTCCCCTTGTTGTAGAATGGAAACATGTTGCCGGTGGTGGTGGTGTAATAATTTACGCGAGCGTGTCCGGATTTTGGTTTCACGGGAGACAATGGCGACACCACGTTAGATTGTGGTTTGCGATTGTTGTAGAGAGCCCCGCACATATCTGCCGGTGTGCATCGCCCGTTGTCTGGATTGTCTGGATACCGGATATTGTTGGTTTCTTGTTTGTAACTACCCACTTCAAAAATAGGATAATTCCTCCAGATCATTTGAGCGGTGCAGCCAGAGACACCCTTGTTGTTTGTGTGTGGAAAGTCTGTATTTGGAAGGATAGGTCCTTCCTGTGACGCAGGGTAATCACCTAAAGCGTATCTAAAATTAGAAAATGCTTCCGTGTCGCCGGTAATCTCTTTATATATGGCCGCGCTGACAATAATGAAGACAAGTAAAAAGAAGAATATGGTATTTTTATGCATGGATGTGATATATATATACCGGCAGATAAAAATAACGAGTGTGAAATAGGATTCTTTAGCTTGCAGTAATCTTCTATGCATATATTATATACAGAATGAACGCGTCGTCATTTATGAATACAATGAAGCAGACTGCTAGTAAGGCTGCGACATCTGCGTTGCCTAAGGCAGCCACCTATTTCTCAGGAATGCTTAAGAAGGAGTTGACCAACCCCGATTTTGGGAAAAAGTACTCCGAAAGCGAACAGCAGGATATCTGGAACGCAATAACAACCGTATGTGAGGTAAAGAAGAATGAAAATCTGTCTTCTCGTTTTACACGTGTTATGAAAAAATCCATGTTTGGATCGTCTGGAGGTCGCCGAACGCGTCGAAAAAGCATGAAGAAGTCTCGCGGAAGAAAGAGCATGAAGTCTCGCAGAAGAAAGAGCATGAAGACTCGTGGAGGAAAGCGCAGAAAGTCCCGCGGAAGAAAGAGCATGAAGTCTCGCGGAAGAAAGAGCATGAAGTCTCGCGGAAGAAAGAGCATGAAGTCTCG
>ERZ807291.6227-NODE-6227-length-14497-cov-22.115773_pt1 | contig 14497 bp, 9 predicted proteins | sample MGYA00521257_ERZ807291 | MGnify/ENA primary metagenome ERZ807291 (study PRJEB31413, sample SAMN03169783) | marine metagenome | biome: Marine; feature: Water; material: Subsurface seawater | place: North Sea | collected 2011-04-28 | depth 1 m m ...
TCTTTAGTGGCTCTGGGCAATTGCCGCGCCACTGGGAATACGAATATTATCCACCAGATTCTGCACCTCGGCGGGGGGCGGTGCGTAGAAGCGGCTAACCCCAAACGCGACCCCTATATTGAGCAGCATACCTATAAAGCCAATACCCTCAGGTGAGATACCCAGCCACCAGTGTTCGGCGCTGTTAAGCTCTGGCGAGACAAATTTAAAATAGACAATATAGGAAAAAGTAAACACCAGCCCCAGCAGCATGCCGGCGATAGCGCCCTCTTTGTTGACCCTTTTGCTAAAGATACCCAGCAGAATAGCGGGGAATAATGAAGCGGCCGCCAGACCAAAGGCAAAGGCAACCACCTGTGCCACAAAGGCGGGAGGGTAGATGCCAAATAGGCCTGCAATACAGACGGCCACAGCAGCGGCAATTCTGGCAAATAGCAGCTCCTGTTTTTCGGTAATGGCGGGCATTAGAGTTTGCTTGAGCAAATCATGGGACACAGAACTGGATATTACCAGCAGCAACCCGGCAGCTGTCGAAAGGGCGGCAGCCACACCTCCTGCAGCCACTAGGGCAATGACCCAGCCGGGAAGATCGGCAATCTCTGGATTGGCCAGCACCATAATATCGCGGTCAATGGTGACTTCATTATCTGTGCCTGCGCTGTACTGCATCAGGCCATCATTATTTTTATCCTGCCATCCCACCAGGCCGGTATTTTCCCAGTTGCTAAACCACTGGGGCGCCTGTTCATAGCTGGTATTGTGCACAGTGTCCACCAGATTGAGGCGGGCAAAGGAGGCGACGGCCGGCGCCGTAGTGTAGAGAATGGCAATAAAAGCCAGTGCATAGCCGGCAGATTTTCGCGCATCGGACACCTTAGGCACAGTAAAAAAGCGCACCAGCACATGGGGCAGGCCGGCGGTACCAAACATCAGGGCGGCAGTGATAGCAAATACATCTATGGTAGATTTGCTGCCCTCGGTATAGTTGCCAAAGCCGAGATCAGACAATAGGCCATCGAGCTTTTCCAGTACCGAGAGTCCGGAGCCATCGGCGACCTCAGAGCCAAACCCCAGCTGGGGTATTGGGTTGCCGGTGATCATAATGGAGATAAAAATAGCCGGTACCATGTAGGCAAAAATTAGCACGCAGTACTGGGCTACCTGAGTATAGGTAATACCTTTCATACCGCCGAGCACCGCATACATAAAGACCACGGCCATGCCGATAATAACGCCGGTTTCCACCTCCACCTCAAGAAAGCGTGAAAACACAATGCCCACACCGCGCATCTGGCCGGCCACATAGGTAAAGGACACAAAGATCAGGCAGATAACCGCCACTATGCGCGCTGTCTTGGAGTAGTAGCGCTCGCCAATAAAGTCGGGCACCGTAAAGCGACCAAACTTACGCAGGTAGGGCGCCAGCAACAGTGCCAGCAGCACATAGCCACCGGTCCAGCCGAGCAGATAGACAGAGCCGTCGCGGCCCATAAAGGAAATAATGCCAGCCATAGAAATAAACGAAGCCGCACTCATCCAGTCGGCTGCAGTGGCCATGCCATTGACCACCGGATGTACGCCACCACCGGCCACATAGAAATCTTTGGTGGAGCCTGCGCGCGACCAGATGGCAATGCCTATATAGAGTGCAAAGGAGGCACCCACGAATAAATAAGTCAGTAGCTGAGTGCTCATACTGAACTCTCCTCAGCATCGTCATCAACGCCATATTGACGTTCAATAATCTGTATGCGCCAGGCGTAAATAAATATCAGCGCAACAAATACATAGATAGCTCCCTGCTGAGCAATCCAGAAACCCAGCTTAAAGCCGAAAAAGGTAAACTGGTCCAGCCAGTCAACCAGAAGAATTCCACAGCCAAATGACAGGGCAAACCAGATGGCTAAAAGCTTTGCCAGCAGGCGCAGATTGGCCTGCCAATAGCTTGCAGCATTTTTCTGGCTGAGGGTTTTTTGGTCATTGTGGTCATGGGGGCTGGGGTTTTCACTCTGGTGCTCATAAGGCTGCTCTGACATTTGGGTGCTTCCTCTAGTTATTGGTTTATCTAAAGTGCTTCTCTGGGCCTGCAAAGTAAACCGGAATATAGCCTATTTTCGCTGTCTGGAGTTTATTGTTTGCCAGGGTATAGTGAATTTAATACCTGTCCTTTAGGTTGCTTTTTAGCCTCAGTTGCTATTCTTGAAGACTTGGTTCTAAGCTGTTTGATAAGCCTCTTTAGGTCTAGATCATCAGCGCAGTTATCGCCTTTATATAGCTGGCGATCCAGCTGTTCAAATGCTGCTTTTAGATCTTGATCTTGCAGTTGGTCTGCTAGCTGTTTCAATGTGCTTGGCGGGTTGTTGGTGAGCAGTGTTTTACCCCAGTCCAAAATACTATCGCGCATGCCGGTGAGATTATTTTCTCCAGCCTGTTTTTCTGCCAGCTTTAATTTTTGGCTGAGACTGAGCTGCAGACTATCATCAGCGGTCTGTTGAGGGCTGCGCCGCGAGGGTTGTTTTCTGCGTATTGTAAACAGTGCAATTAGGGCGGTAAGCAGCAGTGCGTTAAATGCCAGCGACCATTTGACCAGTGCTGATTGTTCCAGTGGTTCTGGCTGTATGCTCAGCGGTGTCAGTGCCAGTGGGGTGCTCGGCTGATCTGCCTGCAGCTGGGACAGGGGCGCAGATGCAATAGTAGCGGCAGCGCCCACCTGTAAGGTTACCGCTGGTACTGTGCTAGTCCGCATGCGCTGGTTTTCGGTATCCCACCAGCGCACTTCAATGGGCGGCATAAGAATCTCCCCCATACGCATAGGTACCAGAGCCACTGTTTCAGTGCGGGTGCCGAGGATACCGGCGGAGCTTATCTGCTCCTCAATTTTTGCTTGGTCCGGATAGGTTTTGTAATCAGTACTCTCTGGATTGGCTAAGGGCTGAATCTGAGCTCCGGTCAGGCCCTGCGCGCTCAGGCTAATGGTTCGGGTGATTGGCTCACCCAGTGTTAAATTATTGATGTCGCTGCTCCACTGTTCCTGCAGTTCGACCCTGCTGCTGGGCATCCATTCGGCCGGTGCTATATGGGCGGGCTTGGCCATCACATCTATGGTCTTGGCCTGAGTATTGCGGAAGAGCTGCTTGCCGCGACTGGAGAAAGCACCAAATTGTCGACTGCTACTCTCAAAAGCGCCGAACCTCATGGGGGGAATATCCAGCTTTCCGCTGACCTGAGGAAATAGCGCGTACTTGACTTCTATAACCAGATAATTGCGGCCATTAATCATTTTTTGAAATTGATTTTCACCAATGCGTCTTACCAGAGCATTGTCTATCTCCAGCTCCGATAGGCTCAGGTCCTGGAGCTGCACCGAGGTGTACAGGCGCTGGGTCAGAATAATTTGCTGTTGAATATAGACCGCCTGTCTGTCAACCAGGGTCTCGGTATAAACCGGTTGCTTGCCTGCTCCTGCGGTAATTCTATTGACCGGGCGCACAGTTATTTCTAAGGCGTTGCTCACTTCATTTTTGTAGCTGATGGAGGGAATTAGAATAGTGCCGCTGCGCTTCGGCATAAGCACCATATTCCAGTCAGTGTAGGATTGAGATTGACCATTGATCCAGGAGTATTGCTGCTGGCGATTGTTGCTGAGTATGTCAAAGTCTTTTTGCAGAACCCCAAAGTCGGGCTCTGAGGTCATTGCCTGGCCACTGTAGCGAACCACCAGCTGCACTGTTTCATTGGTATCTAACAGATTGCGGTCAACTTTAGCTGTCAGTTCTGCCCAGCTGAAAACTGAGGCTGTGATCAGACAGAAGGCAATTAATAGTTTTAAAGACTGTACATTCATTTACCAGCGCTCTTGCTCGTTGGGTGGTTTGGGACGTCGTTGCTCCAGTGCACGCTGCCGCGACTGGTAGCGAAATTTTTCTCGCAGCAGACCGCCGGGATCATCTGGTACCTGGCGCAACATCTGCTCGATTTCCTGTTGGTTTTGCTTCTCTTGGTCACTGAGTTCAGGGTCTGCGGGCTGGGCTTTCTGCTCCTGCTCCTGTTCTTTTTGCTGCTGCTGTCGCTCTGTCTGTTGCTCTTCCTCTTCCTGCTGCTCTTTTTGTGTCTTGGCCTCCTGCTGTTGCTCGCTGCCTTCTTCCCCTTGCTCTTTATTCTGTGACTGCTGAGATTCTTGGTTCTGCTGTTGTGAGGACTCTTGGTTCTGATCCTGGTTTTGTTGTTGCTGATCTGATTGTTGGTCTTGATCCTGCTCCTGCTCTTTATTTTGCTCTTGCTGCTGTTGTAGCTTCTCGACAAGGTCGCGATTGGCTAATGCATCTTCCATCTCTGGCTGCAACTCAAGTGCTCTATTGTAGGCGTCGATAGCGCCCTCCAGATCTCCGGACTTGGCCAGGGCATTGCCGCGGTTGTAATGGGCGTCTGGGCTATCTTGGCCAATAAATTCACCAATGGCACTCGCGTAATCCTCGGCGCGATAGGCAGCGCTGCCACGCCATTGACTATCTTCAAACAGACTCTGGGCCGCAGCTGCATCACCAGCATCTAAGGCTTCTAGGCCTTGCTGGTCTGGATTCTGCCAAAGGTCCTGCCAGATGGAGGCGGTGACCGGTTCGCTCAGGCTGAGTAGCGGAGCGATCAGTATCACTACCACTGAGCCTTTGCGAAAGCTAAGGATCAATGCAGGTAAAAGCAGCACAATCAGCCAAAATCCCTGGTCATCCCAAAGATCAAAGGAGCGATCTACCTCTCTGGTCGCATCGGTAAAACCCTGTTCTGTGACTTTTAACAAATCATTGATATCGCTGTCATCGGCGCTGATATCGCGATAGATACCAGCATTGCTATTGGCCAGTCTCTGCATTGAAGCTGAGTCCAGCTTGGGAATAAGAATACTGCCGCTGCGGTCTTTAACAAAGCCGCTGCTACCCAGGGGAATTGGCGCACCCTCGGCAGTACCCACCCCAAGTATTGATAGGCGATATTTTCCCGCTTGCCCGATAATTGTTTTGATGCTGCCAAAGGCCGCGGGGGAAACCCCATCGCTAATTAAAATAATATCAGCCTGTTCATAGCCACCATTGGCAGCCAGTTCTATGGCCATGGCTACGGCCTCTTCGGTATTGCTGCCGTACTCTGGCAAGAGCGTTGGGTGCAGTATGGGCACCAGACTGATGATGGTATTGTTGTCCTCAGTCAGGGGCGACACTGTATGAGCTTCTCCACCATAGACTACTAGTGCAGTAAAACCTTCGCGGCGACTGTTAAGAATATCGATTAATTTAAAGCGCGCTCGGACCAGGCGGCTGGGGGAAATATCTTCGGCCAGCATGGAGGGGGACAGATCAAATACCAGTATGGCAGCACTGTCCTGTTTAAGCACAGGCTGAGGTAACTGTTGCCAGGTTGGACCAGCCAGGCTGATGCAGCAAATTGCCCAGGCCAAACCCAGGCCAGTTAATAACCAGTTAGATTTACGACTGCTAAGGCCAGCGCCCTCCATTAAAAAGGGCAGCAGGGCTGGGTTGATAATTTTCTCCCAATTGCCGGCACTGCCCCTGCGCCACTGGTATAGACCTAGGGCCAGCAGAGCTGGGACCAGACCCAAAAACCACCAGGGCCGCATAAAATGGAAATCGCTCAGGGCAGGTAGCCAGTCAGACATGCTCACCTCTGGGGTTACCTGTAACAAAACGTAGCAGTGCGATCAACAGGCTAAGCACAAAGGCCAAGCCCAGAGGCCAGTGAAATAGAGCAGCTATAGGGCGCAGGGTTTCGGCATCCTGCTCTATGGGTTCCAGTCGGTTAAGTTCTGCATAAATTGCCTGCAGCTCCTGAGGATTTCTGGCGCGAAAAAACTGGCCGCCAGTGGCTTCTGCAATATTGCTGAGGGCAGTTTCATCCAGATCGGCGCTGGGGTTGGTGACTCGCTTGCCAAACAGCCCCCAGGTTTCCTGAACCTCGGCACCTATGCCTATGGTGTAGATTTTAACCTTGGCGCGGCGGGCTAAATCTGCAGCTTTTAATGGATCCAGTTCACCGGCATTGTTGGCACCGTCAGTCAGCAGGATAACCACGCGATGATTTTCTGGGCGTTCCTGAAGGCGTTTAACTGCCAGCCCTATGGCGTCGCCAATAGCTGTGCCATTGTTACCCGCAAAGCCAATTTGCGCCTCGTTTAACAGAGTTTGCATAGTTAGGCGATCGAAGGTGAGTGGTGTCTGCAGATAGGCTTTTTCGCCAAAGAGTATTAGCCCCAGTCGGTCACCTTTGCGCTCCACTACAAAGTCACCGACCACAGATTTTACCGCCACTAATCGGTTGACCTGTCGCCCTCGCAGCTCCATATCATCGCGCGCCATACTGCCGGAAATATCTACGGCTAATAAAATGTCACGACCATCGGTGGGCAGAGCCACAGGTTCGCCCACCCAGAGGGGTCGGGACAGCGCCAAAAGACTGGCTAGCCAACAGAGGCTGAGCAGCAGTAAAAGTAATCGCCTCAGCCATTGCTGGCTGCCATCTGCGCTATTGATACCCTCTGCCGCACTGGCCAGCAATGGTGCGCGCAGTGCCCTGGTATTAGTGGCTGCTGGTTTGCGCCACCAGCGATAGATAAATGGTATCGGGGCCAGCGCCAGCACCCAGGGCCAGACTAAATTTAACATAGGGACTGATAATCCAGTTTATGGCTGGGCAGGTGTTGGCGAATCCAGACCCTTGTATTTTTAATCAGCTGTTCTGCGAGCTGAGGGTCCAGTTCGGTCTCTTTTGCATAGAGCAGGCTATTGAGGTTGTCTGGCGGCTTGGGGAACAGTGCCGCCGGACAGCTCTGTGCGAGGAATATAAAAAATTCATTGATGCTCAGGCTGCTGTAATGTTGGCCCGGGTAAGCGCTATTGGCGGTTTTCTTGAGCAGCTCTATCAGAGCCACAACCTGGTTGTTAGAACTCTGCTCAATCTGTTGCAACTGTATCAGGGCCTGCCGACGATAGAGGCGGGCTCGGTGGCGGCGAAGGCAAACAATAAACAGTGCGCTCAGCCCAGCGCAGGCGATAGCAATAAGTATCCACCAGCCCGGGGCCAGTGGCCAGGCTGATACGCTACTGGGCAGATGAATATCCCGCAGCTCGGCCAGAGGGTCGCTAGGGTTCATGGTGCGATACTCATGGTTGCGCTGACCTGCTGGATCGAGACGAGCTGCGACGTTTGCCATAGGCGCGGGCCAGCACCGACATTATATTGTCGGCGGTATCAAAGGGCAGCAGCCCAGCAGAAAGCTGTTCGCTCAATTTGCGCAGGGTCTGGCCGCGCTGCATAAAGGCATCCGCATAGCGCTGGCGCAGTTTTTGGCTACCAGTGTCCAGCAGGGTCTGTTGCTGGCCGTCTGTAACTGCATACACTGAGGGCGGTGGCAGCTCAGTTTCTATGCTATCGAAAACATGACAGAAATTAAGGTTGGCATGGCGCGCCAGTTCGAACAGATGGCGCTCGCAACTGTTATCCAGATCATGGAAGTCGCTGACAATAAAGACGGTGCTGCCAGGCAGTATAAAACGTCGCGATTCTTCCAGTAGCTGGGCAAGGCTAAAGCGATCTGGTTCTGGGTTGAGTAACTTACCGCTGAACTCCTGCAGACTGTGAATATATTGCAGCACCGCATGATGACTGCGGCGAGCCTTAATATCAGTCTGTTGCTGAGCACCAAAGACCAGGCCGCCAGCCCGGTCATTGGCTGCCAGACCGGCCCAGGCCAGGGCGGCAGAGATTTCACAGGCAACCACAGATTTGAGTCGCTGGCTGCCAAAGAACATAGAGCTGCGCAGATCACTAATGACCAAAATGGGGCGCTCGCGCTCTTCCGTAAAAATTTTGGTATGGGGAGTCTGGGTGCGGGCCGTTACTCGCCAGTCAATGCTGCGCACATCATCTCCGGGCTGATAGATGCGCACCGAATCAAAATCCATACCGCGACCGCGAAACTTAGATTTATGCCCGCCCGCAAGCATCTGTCGCGCCTGTATTCTGGGAAATCCAGTCAGTTCACGAGCGCCATGGCGCAGCTTGACCATATGGCTAAGATTGGCAATCGCTGGGTGATCGCCCTCTGATTGGCTGCCTGGCTGGCTGTTATCTGACTGATTCATCAGTGACAGGCCGCTAGGCTGAGGGCACCGTGGCCAGCAGTTTGTCTATCACCTGGTTGGCGGTGATGCCAGCAGCTTCAGCTTCGAAGCTAAGAATCAGACGATGGCGCAATACATCCTGAGCAACAGCGCGAATATCGTCTGGGGTAACAAAGTCTCGCCCCTCCATCCAGGCCAGTGCGCGGCTGCAGCGGTCCAGGGCAATAGTGGCCCTGGGGCTGGCGCCAAAGTCTAGCCACAGGGCCAGATCGCCGCCGTAGGCACTGGTATTTCTGGTGGCCAGAATAAGTTGCACCAGATACTCCTCAACAGGCTCGGCCATATGCACGGCTAGCACCTGCTTGCGAGCTTCAAATAGGGTCTCCTGGGTCAGAGCTTCGACGCCGGTCTGCTCAGCCTTCAGTGCTTCCTGACGGGATAGGTTGAGGATCATACGCTCGGTTTCCGGTGCCGGGTAGTCGACCATAATATGCATCAGAAAGCGGTCCATCTGTGCCTCGGGCAGGGGGTAGGTACCCTCTTGCTCTATGGGGTTCTGGGTTGCCATAACCAGAAATAGCTCGGGCAGTGGATAGGTGTTTTTGCCTACGGATATCTGACGTTCAGCCATAGCTTCCAGCAGGGCAGACTGCACCTTGGCTGGCGCACGGTTAATTTCATCAGCCAGTACCAGGTTGTGAAATAGAGGCCCAGCCTGAAATTCAAAGGTACCTTCCTGGGGGCGATAGATATCACTGCCTGTGATATCCGCCGGCAGCAAATCAGGCGTGAATTGAACCCGGTGAAAGTCGGCATCCATACCCTCGGACAATGTCTTGATAGCCTTGGTCTTGGCCAACCCAGGGGCGCCCTCTACAAGAAGATGACCATCGGCGAGCAAGGCGATCATCAATCGCTCTATCAGATGTTCCTGGCCGACAATTTTGCTGGCCAGCCAGTCCTTGAGTTGATTTATATTCTGGTGCAAAAGTAACCCCTAAAAATTGGTTCGGTTGTTAAAGCGGATGCAGAGTTTAGTTGCAAAGAGGGCAAGTCTCAAATGCAGTTTTATATGGCCTGTAATGGCAGGATTTTGGTCTATATTTAGACAGAACTAATGTCATTATTTGTTGGCAAATGGTTTAAATTTTTGTATCTAAATTCAACTGCTATTTGTTACTCTGCATATAGGACATTGAATAACACCAGATTACAGACTTATAAAACACAAAAAGGTTTCAAAGCCCGCTCATGGATGCAAAAACTAAAGGCCAGCGCACTGATTTGCTAAAGTCGCTGACCAGTATTGCCAAAAAGAATCTCAATAAATCCCAGGCTAGACAATTTGAGCAGTTTGTTGTCAGCGCCATGCACTTTTATCCAGATGCCGACTATTTAGATCGCCCTGCAGAGGATATTTTTCACAGTCTCTGGGGGTTGCTCAGTTTTAGTGCGCTGGCGGCCGAGCCGGTTAATGGCTGCCATGCAGCACTGCGGGTATTTAATCCTAGACCTGAGTCTGATGGTTGGTCCAGCCGCTACACCAGTATCTATATCAATCAGCGGGATATGCCGTTTTTGGTGGACTCCCTGCGCATTGTACTCAACCGCCGCGGGCTTAATATCTATACATTGCAGAGTAACCCTGTGTGGGCCCTGCGCAATGATCAGGGGTTGCTTGAAAGCACCCACAAGGATTATTTAGAGGGCGCTCAGCGCGAAGCGCTTATTCTTGTCGAGGTGGATCTTCACGCCGAGTCAGAGTTGGCTGATCTGCAGCTCGAATTGATGGCCGTTCTGGACGATGTGGAGGAAGTGGTCGACGCTTTCGACCCCATGCGCCAGCGTGTTGATGGCCTGATTGTTGAACTTCAAGAAAATGCTCCAGAGGTTGAAGATCTGGAGGAGTCTCTGGAGTTTTTACGCTGGATTTACAATGGTTACTTTACCTTTACCGGCTGTGTCGAATATAACCTGGTGCCCGAGGGCGGCAAACAGTATCTGTGCGAAGTACCAGAAAGCCGCTGCGGCCTGTTTAAAAAATACGGGCGCGAAGCTCGGCGGGAGTTAATCGATGAGTTGAGCCCTGGGGTCAGTGGGCTCTATCAGAGCGATGATCTTCTGGCTGTGACCAAATCCTCTGAGCGCTCGCGGGTGCACAGGGATGTGTACTCAGACTATATAGTAGTCAAACGCTACAATAAGTCTGGGCAACCCATTGGTGAGGTGCGCTTTCTTGGGCTGTATACCTCGCAGTTCTATTCCTACAGTCCGCGGCGTATCCCACTGTTGCGCAAAAAAGTTAACTGGGTGTTGGAGCACTCTGGTTTTAGTCCCAATAGCCACGATGGCAAGGCGTTGATGGCAATTCTGGATTTCCATCCGCGGGACGAGCTGTTTCATGTTGGCCGCGAGGCCCTGGCTGAAACTATTATAGGTATCTGGCAGATCTATGAGCGGCGAGCCACGCGAGTGTTTGTTCACCCGGACCCCTTCGACAAGTTTGTCAGCTGTATTGTCTATATTCCCAGAGAACATTTCAGTACCAGCGCCCGGCAGAAAATTCAGCAGGTTATAGGTGAGCAGCTGGATTCAACAGAAAATGAATACAGCACCCAGTTCTTGCCAGAATCTGTGTTGGTGCGAATCTACCTGGTTTATCAGATCAGCAATAAGAAAAAACTTAAGGTACAGGGTAGGCAGCTTGAGGAGCTGGTAAAGCAGGTGACCAGGGGTTGGTCCGATACCTTTGCTGATCGTGCGCTGGAGACTCTGGGTGAGGCCGATGGCCTGGCTCTGGGTCGGCGCTTTAGAAGCGCCTTTCCCTCGGCCTATAGAGAGCTCTATGCTCCGGATGAGGCGCTGGCTCATATAGCATTGTTCGATGGCTTGGAGGATGCCACTGAGCTGGCCATAGATCTAAAGCATCAGCACCAGGCAGAGAACAATGACTTGCAGCTGGCGCTATTCCATCGCCATGCGCCTCTGGAACTCTCAGATATGATTCCCATGTTGGAGAATCTGGGGTTCCGAGTGGTTATGGAGCATCCCTATCTGATACAGCCAGACAATGAGCATCAGCTGTGGATGCAAGAATTTAATCTATCGTTCTCCCTGGACGTGAATGTGGATGTCTCGGCGGTGCAGGGCAGTTTTAAAGAGGCGCTCAGTACCGTATGGAAGGGCGATGCAGAGAATGACAGCTTTAACCGACTGGTTATAGGCGCGCGTCTCGACTGGCGCGCGGTGGCTATGTTGCGCCTCTACGCCCGCTACCTTAAACAGTTGGGCATTTCCTACAGCCAGGACTTTATTGCAGATACATTGTCTCGCTATCTGGATATCACCCGCAATCTGGTGGCACTGTTTAAAAGTTATTTTGATCCCCGTTATGCGGGTAATAGCCGCAGTGACCGCTCGGCCGGTCTGGTTAATAAGATAGTTGAAGCCCTGGATGCGGTCGACAATATCAGCGAAGACAATGTGATTCGTGGCTATCTTGAGGTGATTCAGGCAACTCTGCGCACCAATTTTTTCCAAACCTTTGCCGATGGCACCCACAAATCCTATATCTCGGTCAAGCTGGAGTCTGCAAAACTGTCTCTGGCCCCTAAACCCAAGCCTGCCTTTGAAGTCTTTGTCTATTCGCCCCGGGTAGAGGGTGTGCATCTGCGTGGTGGCAAAGTGGCCCGCGGTGGCCTGCGCTGGTCAGATCGGCTCGAGGATTACCGCACCGAGGTGCTCGGCCTAGTGAAGGCTCAGCAGGTTAAAAATGCTGTGATAGTACCCACAGGCGCCAAAGGGGGCTTTGTGGCTAAGCAGGCCTCTATGGCAGAGGGCAGAGAGGCCTGGCTGCAAGAGGGCATAGCTAGTTATATGCTGTATATACAGGCTCTGCTCGATATTACTGATAACCTCATTGAGGGCCAGGTGATACCGCCGCAGGACGTGGTGCGCCGGGATGGGGATGACCCCTATCTGGTAGTGGCTGCAGATAAGGGCACAGCTACCTTCTCTGATATAGCCAATGAAATTTCCGAGGCCAATCAATTCTGGCTCGGAGATGCCTTTGCCTCAGGTGGAGGCAATGGTTATGACCACAAAGGTATGGGTATTACAGCCCGGGGAGCCTGGGTTGCGGTACAGCGCCATTTCCGTGAAATTGGTATGGATATTCAACAGCAGGACTTCAGCGTAGTTGGCATAGGTGATATGGGTGGTGATGTCTTTGGCAATGGCATGCTGTTATCCCAACATATTCAGCTGGTGGCGGCCTTTAATCATCAGCATATTTTTGTAGACCCAAATCCGGTTGCTGCGGCGACCTTTAAAGAGCGCAAGCGTTTGTTCGAAACACCCAGAAGCACCTGGGATGACTTTGATAAATCTCTGCTATCTGAGGGCGCCGCCGTATATTCCCGGTCAGCTAAGTCGCTGAAGCTGACACCGCAAATTAAGGCGCGATTTAATATAGATGAGAATGAGCTGACGCCTACCCAGCTGATCACCGCACTGCTTAAATCTGAGGTTGATCTTATATGGAACGGCGGTATTGGTACCTATGTGAAAGCCTCTGCAGAGAGCCATCTGCAGGTGGGTGACAGGGCCAATGACAGCCTGCGCATTAATGGTAGTGAGCTGAGCTGTAAGGTGTTTGGTGAAGGTGGCAATCTGGGCATGACCCAGCGGGCGCGGGTTGAATTCTGCCTTAATGGCGGCCTCTGTAACACCGACTTTATAGATAATGCTGGCGGCGTCGACTGCTCTGACCATGAAGTTAATATCAAGATACTGCTCAATAAAGAGGTTATGGCTGGCCGTCTGGAAATGGATGAGCGCAATCAATTTTTAGCCTCTATGACCGACACTGTGGCCGATCTGGTTTTACACAATAATAGGCGTCAGACTCAGGCTATCAGCTTGGCAATGCACCGCAGTGGTGAGCAGTACGCGGAATACCAGAGGTTTATGGCCTGGCTCGAAGAGACTGGCCGCCTGGACCGGGAACTGGAATTTTTGCCCACAGATGACCAGCTCAGCGAGCGTATTAACCGCAATCTGCCGGTGTGGACCAGGCCCGAGTTATCTGTGCTGGTCTGTTACTCCAAGGTAATGTTAAAAGAAGCTCTGCTGGAAGCCGACCTGTTGTCTGAACCCTGGCTGGCCAGATCGGTAAATCGGGCATTTCCTCAGCAGCTGATTGATCGCTATCCGCAAGCGGTTGCGCAGCACCAGCTGAGCCACGAGATTGCCGCGACCCAGCTAGCTAATGATCTGGTGGATCGCATGGGCTTTAGCTTCTTCTTTAGGCAGATGGAATCCACCGGCGCTTCCAGTGGCGAGGTGATTCGCGCCTATACCATTGTGATCAATATTTTGGGTATTGATAAGCTTTGGCAGAGTATTGAAACCGACAACAATCTGGCTGCGGATGTGCAGCTGGATCTATTGCACAGGCTGATTCGCCTGGTGCGTCGAACCACCAGATGGTTTCTGCGCAACCGCAGGCTTAACCTGGACTGCGACCTGATTATTCAGCAGTTTGCCGAGCCTATGTTGGCGGTGATTGAACATATGCCCAAGCGAGAGCAGCAAGAGTGGGTGGGGCTTTGGGGCATAGAAAAAGACTCGCTGATCAACAGGTCTGTAGAGCCTCAGATGGCGGCCAGATTGGCGGCCTCTGATAGCATCTTTTTAAGTCTGGGTATTGTGGATACAGCGCTCAAGCAGGACAGAGCCGTAGAGCAGACAGCTCAGCTGTACTTTACTCTGGGCGAGTATCTATCTCTGGATTGGTTTATGGCTCAGATTGTGGGCCTGCAGCCGGAAAATCGCTGGCAAGACCTGGCCCGAGAGTCCTATGTGGATGATCTGGAGAGTCAGCGCCGCCGTTTAACCAGCTGTCTGCTGGCCTCGAATGCTGAGAATATGCAGTCGGTATTTGAAGATTGGCAGGTTCAGCAGCAGCCGCTAATTGATCGCTGGCAGTCGATGGTCAAGGATTTGCGCCGCAGCGCAGCACCGGATTTTGCCATGATTTCTGTGGCTCTCAGAGAGCTGCTGGATCTGGTGCAGGCATCCTTGGAGGCAGGGCGATCCTAAAAAAAAGGCCGCAACTTCACATGAGTTGCGGCCTTTTTGGTGGCTCATCAAGTTCTTTTGTCTGTGAGCCGGAAGCGGAACAGATTTCCGCTTAAGTTTGATTCGCTGTTAATTCTTGTTAGTGCTATTTAGTGCTGTTTAGTGCTATTTAGCAGTTTATGATGAATTTAACTCAGCTTAAATCGCGTATTTACTAAGAGAGCCTATTTATAAACTAGCGGCTTTTTGCTGGAAAGAAGCCTGATTAAATCCATTCCAGTAATCCT
>ERZ807291.6229-NODE-6229-length-14496-cov-6.975694_pt1 | contig 14496 bp, 15 predicted proteins | sample MGYA00521257_ERZ807291 | MGnify/ENA primary metagenome ERZ807291 (study PRJEB31413, sample SAMN03169783) | marine metagenome | biome: Marine; feature: Water; material: Subsurface seawater | place: North Sea | collected 2011-04-28 | depth 1 m m ...
CTCCATTCGTTTCGTCTTTATTACTCATTATATATAATGAATATACCTTTATTCATTATATTGATTTATGTTATATTTTTATTTGTCAACCTTCTCGTTCGATTCGTCTTCTTTCTTTTCCAGAATTTGAATTTGAATATTTTCCTCCTCTTTTACCTCCTCTTTTACCACCTCTTTTACCTCCTCTTTTACCACCTCTTTTACCACCTCTTTTACCACCTCTTTTACCTCCTCTTTTACCTCCTCTTTATTTAAGTATGATTCAATCTGTTGCTTATATTCAGTATTATAACTCATATTTCCATTCGTAATAATATTTTCTTCAATTTCTTTATAAAATAAATCAACTCTTCTAAATAATCCACTCAAATATTTTTCTTGGAGTTTATGGTAAAAATGTAAATACCCAACATATAGCAAAATTTTCTCTTTAAAAATATTATTTTCATAATTCAATGTTTGAATAAAATTTTCAACGTACAGTCCCCCTGATTTGTTGTTTTCAATGGTTTTTTTCTCATTTTGTAAATATTCCTTGTATAATACATTCAACAATTTCAATATATCTTGATGGAGTTCTAATAAATCATTTTGAGGATATTCATAATAGGGTTCAATTTCTTTATAAGGAATGTACTTTTGCTGCTTACATATGTATTCTTCTATTTTTACTAACGGGGACATTTCGGTAATAATAATAGAAAATAATTTATAATAGTCTCCATACATTCGGTTTTTAATCATAGAAATATATTTATCAATATTTTCAGTCTCTAATAATAATGTTTTGTATTGAAAATAATAAGAATCTAAGCAAAATAAAAATATTTTTTTTTTATTATTTCCAACCATGGTGTCATAATTCTGTTTTAATTCTTTCAATTTTAATCGTACAAAATCGCTCTTTTCTAAAATCGAACACAATGTTTGTAGATTATTTTGAAACGCACTTTTCAATGTTTCTATGTGAAATAAATGTATAGACGTCATATATATTATATTAGGTTAATAAGAATTCAAAAAAAAATACATTATGTACTTTTTAAAATGTTAATATACGCGATTATTTTTTTATACAGGTAATAATGAAAATTGTTGGAAACGATTTCGTTCACGATCAATTTCCTCCATCAGTTCATAATAGTCAGAGTCGACCATCTGTTTTTCAATATCATTGTCGTAAAAGGATGGCAACTTATTTCGTGGGGCGATTTCTCCATCATATCGAATAAAATCGGTCATCGTTGGCAAAGTAAGTGACAATTTATTTGGAAGTAATTTTCCAAATTCAAAAGAGGACGAAGAACTCAATTCATCATTGAACCATTCCGGAAGAGGTTCCGTATTTTCATCATTTTCTTCACACTTGACCGATTGTTTCGGAATGTGGAGTTCGAACCCTCTTTCCAATCGATCTTCTATTGATAAATGTGGTTTCAACTGTAAATGAACGAGTTGTTGGTTATAATTGAACATTAAATGAGTTGATTTGTTGTAAAGAAGGTTAGTTCGCATATTATTCCCTTGTGTAGTATCGAATAATTCAATAGTAATAAACGCGTAATTGTGTTTTGCCGAGGTAAGATTATTTTTCCGACCATTCTTTTTATTGATTTTTTTATCATGTAATTCAATGGAAATCACTTTTCCAAACTGTTGGGATTTCATAGTCTCTTCAATCTTATATGTAGGAATATAAGATTCAACGAAAGGGATGAAAATGTTCATAATTATAATAGATTTTTACTATTGATGATTTTTAGTTACAAAGAACAATATACAAAAAAAACATTCAATTTTATACCAAAATACTAATTTTTAGAGAAATTCTAAGTCTTTAAATTTCCAATATTCACACCCACCATTTGGCATTGGACGTTTTACAATAAATGGAATCTTCTTTTCTTCAAATTCCTTCAATGCCATCAAATAACCATCAACGACTTCGGGTCCCATTTCAACAAGTGGTTTTGCACCCTGGTTCAGTTGTTTTGCTCGCTCTCCCAAAACGCGTGCACGCTCATATTTTGTCAAGAATGGCACTGTTTTATGAAGAGGATCAATAATAACTCCATGTTCATTGCGAACAATTTGACAAAGTGATTCTACTTCGTCATTATTATGCGTGACCAATTCTGGATGATAATTACTAATCAATTCCTTCTTATTTATTTGCTCGAATTTTTGAAGATAATTTTCATCTTCTTCGTCCGAATCTTCGTCTTCATCATAGTCATCGTCTTCGTTTTCATCCATATATACATCCATTTGTTCATTTTCAATGGGTTCACTCTCACTTGCTAAACTACGCTCATCATCCGTTTCTTGTAATTGACTATCTTCGTCTTCCGATTTATCACCTGATTCGGGTGGGGGCGGAGGAGGTACGAAATCTTCGTCGTCACTATCACCGTATACAGAACTGCGAAGTGAATTCACTTCATCGTCACTTTCTTCAATGTCGTTGATGGGAAGGTTTTCAATTTCTTGTAATTCTGCCATACTTAAATGATTATATATTTGTAAGATATTTCTAAATGGTTTTAAACATTAGAAATCAATTTTATAAAAAATACAAAACATACTTTTTGTTATTCTATATATAATCATTCTCTACTTCTTATCATCAGTTTTCCATGTAGTATCACACGTGGAACACATATAGATATATTTCAGGTTATTTTCATCATAACGAATATACAAAATTTCCGGTTTCTCATTCTCTTCAGTATTTGTTTTACAAACTGCGTTCGGACAATTCATATTGTGAATACGAGGCAACGTAGGATCTTGTTTGGTATATTCGTTAATAATATGATTATATTTCTGCTCTCCTTTTTGAATATCGTTTCTGAAAATACAGGAATTTTCTTGTATATTAGAATGATCGATAAACCCGCAATTTCGGCAATAATGGGTCAATTCATTGGGGTTTTTTTCGTTTACCCCAATATAATACATGTTGTCGCATTTAACACAAAATTTCATTTCTAAATATAGTTATTGATGATATATAATTTTTATGTTGTTTTCAATCAATTTTGTTGATTCAATTAAATAATAATTTGTCGATCGTTGTTCGAACACAAAATAAGCGATGTAATAGAATACCTAATATAAACAAACCCAATAATGTTAACCAAAGGGGATATTGTGGAAATATACCGTGTATTAAGTAACCACCAAATAATGTTAATAATACATCAATAATAGCAACATTCATAAATCGATAAGAATGAACTCCTTGTTCTACCTTTCCTAAAGTGTCTCTATATTGGCAAAACATCCTATATACTATTTGTTGATAATTAACAATATTCTTAAAATTGCGTAAAAATACATATAAATAAGTACACTGTATTCATTATATAATGTCGATTGTATTACACAATAGTAACGACATTACTGAAATAAGAACAATCGCACTAGATTCTGAAGAAGATAAAATGAAGGATATTTACAAATCATTCTATCAATTATTAGTATCTATACCAATTGTCACAAGTTGCATTTTAATATGTATTTTTAACTATATTATCACTGTTATAAATATTATAGCTAGTAAACTGGGAATAATAACCACAATTGAACATGTTCCAATGGCAATATATCTAGAAAATGATCAAACGTAAAATACTTTATATTAATACGTCAAACAAATATAAATAATTTGTGTGCACATATATGTTGTTATTAATCATCACAAAATTGATTTATCAAAAGGAAATAAATATAGGTGTATCATATATTATACAATGGAAACAAATAGTTTAGTAAGCGAGCACGAAAATATTGTCGTTCACTCGGAACAACCAAACAAAAAATATAAAAATATAAATGATTTCCTTAAGAAACACAGTAAAAAACCAGAAGATGGTTCTGGTCCTTCACATACAAGAATTGGCGATACTAAATCGAACATTCATGGAGGTGCTTATTTCGTAAATAACAATGAATGGAATACATTTATGAAACATTATTGGAATGACATTGTTTCCAAAAATAAACCAGAATATTTAACGGAAAGACAATTAAGCGAGGATGGTCCCATTGCGGTTGATTTGGACTTACATTTTGCCTATGATTTGGAAAAACGTATTTACGAAGAAGATCATTTGGATGATTTGGTTGATATTTATTTAGCTGAATTAAACCAAATATATCATTTTGACGAAAACAGTGCGTTCCCCATTTTCCTTTTCGAAAAAGACAATGTAAATAGGGTTCAAGACAAAAAAATAACAAAGGACGGGATTCATCTTATTATTGGTATTAAAATGGACCATAAAGGGCAAATATTGTTACGAGAAAGAGTGTTGGAAAAAGTGAAAGAAGCGTGGGGAGATTTTCCAATTGTAAATAGTTGGTCAGATGTGTTTGATGAGGGCATAACCAAAGGATATACTAATTGGCAATTGTATGGTTCTGGTAAACCAAATCACGAATCATATAAATTAACACAAGTATACGATATTACATACGATGCCGATGATGGTGAATTCGTCAATAATCGCGGTAAACCAACCGATTATTTAAACGCAGAAAATTTCCATAAATTATCGGTTCGTTATACCGGGAATCCCCAATTCTTTTATAAAGAAGCATTTCTTCGATTAATCGAAACAAATGAATTACAGCAGCGCAGAAAATCATCACCCACTACAATCCAATATAATGAAATATCAGGATCCAAACATGTATCGCAAATTAAAAACTCAGAAGAACTTGATCAACATTTACAGCATTTCCTAGATTCAATTGGAACGAGTGATTATATGTTGAGAGAGATATACGAATATACTACGGTATTACCTGACAGTTATTACGGGTCTGGTTCTTACGGTAAATGGATTCGTGTGGGATGGGCATTGAAAAATACATCCAACAAACTTCTGATTGTTTGGTTGGCGTTTAGTGCGCGTTCTCCGACATTTGATTACAGTTCGATTCACGAATTATGCGAGATGTGGGATACATTCGATATTAAGCGCGATTCAGGGGTTACAAAGCGCTCCATTATATATTGGGCAAATCAAGACAATAAGGAGGGTGCTGAAGCAATTCGCAAAAACACAGTAGGACACTATTTGGACATGACTATTAATGCGGTCACCGCAAGTTCATTGGCAAATCCATCAAAACACGCAAAAGGTTCTACTGATTACGATATTGCGATTGTCTTACATCAAATGTATAAAGATGAATATGTATGTGCCGATGTGAAAAATGGTTCATGGTGGCGCTTCAAAAAGCATCGCTGGAATGAAATCGATTGTGGAAGTACGCTAAGACGTTCCATTTCTACAGAATTAAGACAAATGTACGAAGACAAGGTTACTGAACTTCAAAATTATTTGGTCACATTGGATCCAGAAGACGATCAATATAAGCAAGTAAAAATGCGCATAGATATTGTATTGAAAATTGTACAGCGTTTGGGTCAGACTAGTGATAAACGTAATATTATGCAGGAAGCGCGTGATTTGTTTTACGACGATGAATTTCTCAATAGTCTTGACAGTAATCCTTATTTGCTCGCATGCAAAAATGGTGTTGTTGATTTTAAAACAAAAGAATTTAGAAAGGGTCGTCCGGAAGATTATTTAACAAAGTGTACGAATATTAATTATTATCCCAGAACTAGTTCCAAACATAAGGATTCTATTCCTGAATTAGAAGATTTTATGCGGAAATTGTTTCCCAATACTGAACTGTGTGGTTATATGTGGAATCATTTGTCCGCAGTATTGATTGGTATGCCGTCGTTAAATCAAGCAATGTATAATTACATTGGATTTGGTCAAAATGGTAAATCAGTATTGACCGATCTAATGTCGCAAACATTGGGAACATATAAGGCAACCTCTCCCATTTCCCTGATTACCCAGGGTCGTGGTAAAATTGGTGGACTAGCACCGGAAATCGTTGGACTAAAAGGTGCGCGTTATGTGGTTATGCAAGAACCCGAATCCACGGATATTATTCATGAAGGACCAATGAAGGAATTGGTTAGTGGTGTTGAACCAATTACAGCGCGAGCACCATATATGACTAAATCACTTACGTTCATTCCACAATTTGCCTTAATCGTATGTTGTAATCAGTTGATGCAAGTTCGTACTCAAGACCATGGCACATGGCGTCGTCTAAAAGTGGCTAATTTTCAATCTTTATTCACAGAACAACCAAAAGATGACGATCAAGACCGCCCTTTTCAATATAAGATTGATCGCGAGTTGATGAAGAAATTCCCTGTGTGGCGCGAAACATTCTTAGCAATGTTGGTTCAACTTGCGTTTGAAAACGAAGGTAGAGTGAATGATTGCGATACAGTATTAGAAGCGAGCAACAAATACCGCGAAAGTCAGGATCACGTTGCCCAATTTGTTGGAGAGCGTATCAAAAAACACACTGGAAAGAAGGTCCGCAAAGAACAGATTTCCGAGGAGTTCAAGATGTGGTTCCTTACAAATTGTGGTAAAACCAAGCAACCCAGTCCAAAATCAGTATATGAATATATGGATCGTATGTACGGAAAGAACCGTAATGGCACGTGGATGGATGTGAAACTAACATATCCATCTGATCATGAGCAAACACAGGTAAATGATTCAGACGGTGAAATTGAAATTCCAGAAACAATTGTATTCTAAACTATAAAAATGAATATTTTACAAATGATATGAAAATAATATTTCAAATCATTTTTTATCTTAGTTCGTTTATTGACATATTATGTAAAGATGGATATATTGAGAAAATTCCATCCGTGATAAATGCGAATGTTAAACCAATCAATATCCATATTTTTAAATACTGAATATTAGATGAAAAGTATACAAGTAAAAAACATAGGAAAAACCCAATACATGCTAAAACATCCTTTATATAGCCAAGTGATCGTTCCATTTTCATATAGATCTATAAGATTGTCTTATAATAAATATTTTTGTATATTTTACAATATATGACTATTATAAATGATCAAATTATTTACCATGGTCAGAGACGAAGTGGATATAATTGAAGACTGGATATTATATCACGGTACATTGTTTGGGTTTGAAAATCTATATATTGTTGATAATGTGAGCACTGATGGTACATATGAAATCATAAAAAAATACGAAAAAAATGGCGTTCATGTTTATAGCCATTCAAATTATAAAGAAAAGGGAAATATTATGAAACAATTAATCGATAATAATAAATGTGTTATTGCGTTCCCCCTTGATATAGATGAATTTATTGTATTTTACGATAAAGAAAAACGAACTATTTCAACTGATACGATTTTGCCTTATTTGGAGCATTTAATCAAATTAAACAACAATCAATCTACAGTAATGAACATGAAAATACATGGAGTAAATCGCAATTGTGGTTTATACAAATGTGATTATATTAATAGTAAAGTGACATCTTCAAATGAAAATGGATATGAACGTGCTGCGTTAGAATGTACACACGGTTCATACAATGATACAATGAAAGCAATGGCCAAATCATTTTTCGATACTCGTCTATGGAATGGAACAATTGATCATGGAAATCACTTTAATATGGGAGACAAGTATATTAAATCAAAATTGTGTTTGGTTCATTATCACAAACGCAACTTTGAGCAACATAAAAAAAAGGTCATAAATAATGTAAAAGGACTAGGATACAATGCGGATAATTTAGATGAATTAAAAAAATTAAATAAACACACACCGGGTGGTCATCATGTTAAACATATGATAAATATATTAGAAGGAAATTATAAAATTAATCTAAATGAAAAATCCAACTCTGATGATATTGATTTAACTCCTATTTCCAAATTTATTAAACAATTGAAGAATTAAACTATGATTATAATATAATATGGATAAATTTCCTGGTTTCAAATTTGGATTGATCGATAATGGCATTGTTGCGTTTTTTGCGCTTTTAGGTATTGAAGTAGAGAAATATTTCGAAGGTATGGGTGCGTATGGTGCTTTGTACGGAGCACTTATTGGACATACTATTTCCGATATGGTTGCCGGTTACACTGATTTTGGAACCAAAATTGCGCTAAATATGGGTTTAGGATGCTTTTCCATTATTATATTGGTGACCCTATATTTGTATATAAAATCCATTATTTGATTATTATTATTCAATGAATAATAATATTCTTTTTTGCCGCCTGCCGGGATTAAGTAAGGCGATACTTCCCTTAAACCCCTATACAAGGATATTCTTATTTTATGTCATATTCTTAAACAATTGGAAAACTTGCCTGCATTAACATTCCACATTGCCCTGAACCATTATTATATTCATCACCGCGACCCAATTTAATATAACCATCATATCCCCATGTAGTTCCCCATGAATTCTTCACCAAATAGTAATCCCCGCCATCTTCAGTTCCATACCCTACAACCAAAACACCATGATCTAGTTGTGTTCCACATGCTCCGCTAAATACACCCGATTTATATAGTTGGAAATCCTTCTGATCTGCCTGAATCGCAATTGACACTGGTTGCTGATTAAGCGCATTCATCATATCATCATCTGAATTTGCCTTTACATCAACAAAACTAGTAACATCACTATCACTAACAACCGAACAAGTTGTCTCGCAATCACCCGCGCTCTTTGTGGTCCCTGATGTATAAGGATAATCAGATTCCAAACAAAGACCGTTATTCTTCTCAATCCATGTGAACGCATTGTCCATTAGTCCACCATTACAACCCATATCCTTCCCGCCGTTCTTGCGATTGTCACAAGAAACAAGTTGCTGCTCGGAAAATGATTTCAAATCACCGTGCGCAACGAAATAAGCACCCTCTAGTGCTCCAGTTGTAGAGAAAGACCAACATGAACCACATTGACCCTGATCCTTAACAGGAGTTACACCGCCCTTTTCAACCCAATTTACACTTGACGCAAGGTTTACACTTTTGGTAACCTTCACATTCTTATGATCATCCAAACATCCCTTTACACATTCCACAGTTCCCAATTTGTTCGACTTATCGAAACTTTTTACACACCCAGATAAACACTTGACCTCATCAATCTTATGTTCAATATTCTCCATTCTAGAACCCAATGACCCGGAAAAACCCAAATATTGTGAAAATTCATCACTATTTAAACCAGAAAACTGATTATGACCTAGAACATACGTATTATTCTGACTATTCGCAATTTTAATATGCTCATCATTATCCAACCAATTCGTAAATAAATGGTCACGATGACCATCATTTTCAATGCGAACCTTGAAATCGCTCACCCAATCGTGAAATCTATCTTTCACATCATATCCACATACAGACCCAATCAATAACGACGCGCTTAAAGCAGTTAGAAAAATAGTTGATACCATTACTATTTTATATAGTCATATATTTATTATATCGTTTTGCCTAAATATTATATTTCTATGCGAAACGATATTGACTACAAAAATTATAAGTATTCATATAATAGATTTAAATATAGAATATGTTATTTAATAATATAATGTTCTTCAATGATCAAACAGTTATGTCTATGGTAATCATTCCATTAGCCATGACATTTATGTCTCAGATATTATCAAAATTTGAACAAATTAATTTATATGGAATATATGATCATTTTTCAAATTTTAACTATAAATGTATATATTCAAAAGCTAATTGTGTTGTATTAAAAGGGGAACGAATACGAAACGTATGTGAATATTCAGGCGAGATTCATGTAACTGAATCGTTTACAAATAGTTTTAAAGCATTATGGCATTATTTAATGAAATTAAACCATATTGATCAACAAATACATGAAGTTACAGAATTAAATACATCGTCTAGTTCGCATATAAAAAAACTGAATGACACATTTTATTATATTTCTCAACAACGATGTTATTTAATTCATAAGGAGTTGGAAATATACGGGAAAACTTATATCGATACTGAAACTCATGAAAAAAAGCGATCTTCTTCGTTGTCTTCTAGTCAATATATCACAATTGACATATTTTCATATAAAACGAATACCGATCAGATCAAACAATTTTTAAACGATATAACAAATAAATATGTAGAAACAGTTCGCGTGGAACGTGAAAAGAAACAATTTATTTACAATATTAAAGAGGTCGAAGGTGAAGATTATTATAATGATTGCTGGAAAGAAGACGAATTTGATACAACTCGTTCTTTTGAAAATATGTTTTTCGACAACAAAGAAATGGTTCTTTCAAAATTAAATTTTTTTTTAGAAAATAAAGAATGGTATTATAAAAAGGGAATTCCATATAGTCTTGGGATTGGTCTTCACGGTCTTCCCGGAACCGGTAAAACATCGCTTATTAAATGTATTGCTCATCTCACAAAACGTCATATTGTCAATTTACCTATGAAAATGTTCAAAACACGCAAACAATTATATCAATTTTTCTATGAAAGTACTTATAATCGAAAAAATGAAACAAGTTCTATCGGGTTTGATAAAAAAATTATTGTGATAGAAGATATTGATTGTTTGGGTGATATTGTGTTGAAACGTGAATTTAAAACAAACGAACAATTGCTTGCGCCTAAGTATGTAAACAAAATGAAAAAAAATGAGAAATGTGATGTTGATGATACTGAAAAATCAAAAACTATTAAAATCGAACCACAAGATCCAATTACATTAGATGATATATTGAATATGTGGGATGGTATTCGCGAAACACCTGGACGAATTTTAATTATTACTAGTAATCATTATAACAAATTAGATCCGGCATTAACTCGTCCAGGTCGCATTGATATTGAGTTAGAAATGTCTAAACTCTCTCGTAAAACATTCAGCAATATATATACGCATTTATACGAAAAAAAAATACCATTAAAATATTTATCAAAAATAGAAGAAAATAAATGGACGCCTGCTGAAATTATAAACCTATATTTACAACACAAAGAAGATTCGAAAAAATTTATTAACGCAATCACATCATAAAATTGATGGGTTTTTTCATGTTCTTATGAATGTAAAAATATAAACAATGAGTTACGGTAATACACAACTTTACGATTCCCATGTGGAGACATTCCTATTTCATAAAAATAGCGAAGGAATAGACATTTGTTCACAATGTGACGAGAAGAAGAGAATTATATGCTGTAACAAATGCGGCGAGGCAATATGTAGAAGCGAGAAGTGTTCGCAACTATTTCCACACTATCAAGATACTATTTATGCTATTTGTACGGAATGTTCACATGACATAGGTATTAAATTAAAACTAGTAATTGATATGAGCAAACTAAAATTATTAAAACGAAAAATAAAAACAAGACAAACAAAACAAAAAATCTAAAAAAACTATCACATACACACATCAACGCAAATATATCATTTTGTATGCGTTTTTGTTGCTAATATTGGTATAATAATCATCTATTTTATTCATAATAATAAATTCGTTTTTTTTATAGAAAGATACTGCCCGTTTATTTGATGTTTGTGCGTACAATATAATGTTTTTATTGGGCAAAATTTCTTTTACTAAATCTAACATTTTTGAACCTAGTTGTTTATTTTGATATTGAGGGTAAATGCCAATCGACATTATATATGCTAAATTATTTTCTCCCGTTTTCGTAATGGCAAAACCTATAAGTTTGTCTTCGTCTACAATTGTCAACAATTTGTGATTTTCGTCATGTAACATATGAGTAAGATCTTTACTACTGTAATATAATGGCAAGCACTCTCTTCCACACTTTTCTATTTCAATAATATCATTTTCATTCGCGTAACCAAATAACATATACTATATGTTATTTGTTCATTTTTTTTTCAATTATTAAATTAATGTCATTTGCGAGCATTTTTCATTGGAAAATGATAAAACGGGGCGTTGACTAAATCCTCGATTTGTTAAATTTCGCACAATAGTCTGAATATTGGTTACCATGGAAGATCGATAATCCAGATTTAAAAATTCATTTGTTAAAGCACCTTGAAATTCTTTATCGTTATTATCGTAATAATCCGCACTTGTTTGGTCATCCCTACAACCGCTGATTTTTATAATATTACACAAATTGCTTGAATCGTAATCATGTTCGCGTTTTGTTTCCATACCATCCTGTAAACAATATGGTAAATTCATATTTGAACCCGAATTACAACAATCCATTAAAACAAACAATTTTGTATCTTTATGTAATTTTCGAATAAAATTCTCTTGTAACCAAACATCACTAATTAGTCCACTATCTTGGTAATCACTTGGACATATAACTTCACTTCGGTTGTCTTTTTCAAAAAATGAATATTTAGATGTACCATGGCCCGAATAACTAAACCAAATTTCGGACCCCGGAAATTTATTACTATTATAAACCAAAGTGCCTAATTCGATCATAATATTTTCATAACTTGCGTTTTTATTTTCCAAAACTGTGATTTGTTCGTCAAAAAAATGACAATCGTTTTGTAAAAATTCGCATAAATTATACATATCATTGACACACCCATTCAAATCGTCATTTTTACTTTCATTCGAAATATAATTAATACCGATTAATAAAGCAAATTTATTCGATTTTTTTGTAAACATTGGGTTTGCGTCAATTATTGGCGGTTCATTACTTTCTTCAACTATGTACGAAATATCTTCTACTTCGTCGGTGTGTTCAATATATGATGGTACACCTATTTTATGTGGTTTTAAAAACAGCGAAAAAAATCCTCCCATTATAATAATGAACAATATTATAATGGATACAAAAATAGTAATATTAATAATAAACCGACGGTAATCCATCTAAAAATGAAAACGTCGGTTGTTCGGCACCTTGTTTTGGATAAGGTTGACTTTTGATTAAACTTGCGATGAAGACGATGAAATTATATATGATCAATTCAAATGAGGTGATTAAGAAAGGGTACAATACTAAAAACGCACCAATATATTTTTTCTGATTTGACGATAATTCGATATTTTCATTTTGATAGAACAAATAAAATATTCCCAATACAATGACATAATAAATCAACCATAATATAAAATTCACTTGATTCCAACCCATAATATCTTGTGTAATATGTTTAATGCGAGCATTATCGGTTGAATATTGATCGCGCAATTTCGCACTTTCAACTTCCATCATTTCATTTTGCCATTTTACCATTTCATATACCTTTTCTTTTGATTTTGCGCCTTCTTCGATAAAATTCGACCATGCCGTTCCCATTTATATAATAATACGATTTTAAATATATTTAGTCATTCTTTTTTCGATCCCCTGTGAAATAGTATTATCATCTTCTAATGTAAATTTTTTAGGTAAAAATGAATTATTATGATGCGCATAAATAGGATTATTTTTCATTTCTAGTTCCATTGTGGTAAATCCACATTTGCTATACAAATCAGGAGCTTTTCCTAAAAGTGCGCTCGGGTCGTTCATATTACTCATAATGTCATTCATATTAGGTAGTTGAGGTTCTGCTGCCATTCCACTCAATGATCCCATTATATTTCCCATATTTCCGTTTACATTGTCGCGAGTTTTTTGGCGTAATTCGTCTTCTGTTGCGTTCAATGGATCGAACTCTTTCACTTCATCTTCATGGGTTGATTCTCGTGGAATTGGATGACCAAAGGTAGAATGACTTTTCCAACCTTTTGTAGTGGTTCCTTCTATAAATTGTGGAGATACGGTTAATGATGTAATCCCTTTTTGAGCATCAAATCCTTCTTTCGTAGGAGATGATGATGCTGGAGTTGTATCTGGAATTAAATTTGGATTATAGTCAACCTCGACACACTTTTTTAATGTACTATCGTATTTTGTTTTGGGACCACAACAAGAATTCGCAACACACATTCCTAAATCGGCAAATAAATTATCATAATTTGCTACAGCAGGAGTTGAAGCAGTTCCGGATGTGTCGGGTGGAGGCAAATCTAATTGATTAAAATTTATTTGACTGCGTGATTGAATATTTATATATAAATAAAATGCCATAATTGTCCACATCGCGAAGTTTCCGATATGAATCAACGCAAATACACTAACTATACTATCAGACTCAGATTCACTAAAAAAGTATTTGTACCCAACAATTAATAAAATATGAATAACAACACAAATAATGAGTACTAAAATGATTTTTGTATATTCCGCATTACGAAGTCGATTCGAATTTGTAAGCATTACTTTTCGTTTTTCTTCCATTTCTGCTTGATCAATTAGCAACTTCTTTTTTTCCAACCGTTTTTGTTCAGTTTCTACAATATCAATCATTTGATTTTGTTCGGTTAAAACATTATCAGCAGACGTATTTGCATCTTTGTAACTTTGTGTAACATCGCCTACTTTATTTTGTAAATCCAACATATATTTTGCAATAACGGGACCATTATTTACATTTGGATACGAATTGGATAAATCTGTTAAATAGTTTTGTTGTACCTGGAAAACACCAGATAAATCAAATGTTCCATTATTTTCCGACATA
>ERZ807291.6234-NODE-6234-length-14491-cov-6.795442_pt1 | contig 14491 bp, 16 predicted proteins | sample MGYA00521257_ERZ807291 | MGnify/ENA primary metagenome ERZ807291 (study PRJEB31413, sample SAMN03169783) | marine metagenome | biome: Marine; feature: Water; material: Subsurface seawater | place: North Sea | collected 2011-04-28 | depth 1 m m ...
ATATACACAATAGCTGTGAAACTACCAGGCGGTGACGCTTCTGCTAGTGCGAGTGCTGGGGCATGGGAGACTGAAACAGGTCGCAACGGAACAAATAAAGAATTTGCAATGACAAGTATCGGTGGTCGGAATACCAGTAGAGTTGGAACAAGTGATCGTAATTCATCCTGGTCTGACATGACCAATGTACGTACATACAATATATCAATAACCTGGAAAAACAACACCGCTGGTACAAACATCACATACAATGCTAGCAAGATAAACATCGGATCCGCTGGTACATCAGATACTAAATATATCGATGGTGCCGGAGTCAGTCATCAGTTCAGATGGGGCGGGAGCACTTCTGGGAAAGCCGGGGCAGTATCTTCTAGATTGATTGATCATGTTGGGTTTTCATCTGTGGAACGAATATAATGACAACAAATACCGAAACATTAAACACCTTACTCGAAACGATATTACACACACCTGTGTTGATAAACTTCACATGTGGTTTGACGATACCTTTTGCAGCTTGTGAACCGGGTAAGAACAAAAAGATTGAGACAACAGAAGAGCACGTCCATCTTTACAACATGTTGACTAATGATTACGATTCATTATTAATAGATGACATAGACAGTTTCAAATTCTGGCGATATGAGGATGGAACTCATGAGCTATCGCTTGTGTATAAAAAAATTGAATATGACAAAGAACAAATTAAAATTTGTGTGGATGATCCAGATATCGAATTAGATGAAGCGGAAATCATAGCAGCTAGATGTGAGACCAATCTACAAGAAGATGAATGGAATGTCATCAAACACTTCAAATTTAAATATAGTTTAGATCAATTAGCAAATCCGGATGAAGAGACCATGCAATCAATTCGCGAGCAATACATGGACTATATAAGGGTGTATAGAGACAAATCATTTGAAGAACTTGACCAACTTGAGAATGAAACGAAAGAAGCTGGTGGAACAGAAGATGATTTGTCAGACATAAACACTATCAAACAGATGTTTAGAGATTTACCTCAGGATGTAAATCTAAAAGAATATAACAATATAATTGATCTGTATGATTTTTGGCCCAGCTTGTTGTTACCAAAACCGGCTGATTTGATTGACCGCACCGATTTGCGAATATTGTCACAACTATCTTTAGACAATGATGATCCATATGTAGAGTTTCAAGAACTAGCCAATAACATTACCAATCCAAATGAAATAAAGCTTTTCCGTGCTCAGTTAGGTAATCTAAGTGAAGTTGATCCAAAAATATTACACATATTGAATTTAAGAGAAGTTAGTTTGAGATCACAACAACCGGCTGTCTAGAATATATTATTGATAACACGTTGTTTATAATATATAATATATGTTGTGAGCATATGTAACAAATACAGTTCATTATCGATTGACGTTGATTATGATACACCTAGGTGTAACCGAGCCAAACTAGATACAGGTACATTTTGTAATTATGATTGCGAATTTTGCTACTATCAAGGTTTGTTAGATATAAAGACAAGTTATGAAGAAATTATCTCTAGGATTGACAAAATACATCAGTATGGTATATCTGAAATTGATCTCAGTGGTGGTGAGAGTAGCGTTCATAAAAATTGGTTTGATATTCTAGATTATTGTAACGATCGATTTGAAAGTATCAGCACTCTGACCAACGGATGGGCATTTGCTCGTGAAGATTTTTTAATCAAAAGCAAGGAACATGGTTTGAAAGAAATACTTTTCAGTGTACATGGATATGACGAGCAGAGTCATGATTCAATTGTAAAGAGAAAAGGGGCTTGGAAAAAAATCAACCGCGCGATTGAACTGGCACATCAGCATGGCTTACTTGTAAGAATTAACTGCACAGTATATCAGCGAAATTGTGATGGATTATTAAAATATCACCATATCTTAAAAAAGCTTAAGCCGCACGAAGTTAACTTTTTAACCTTGAATTATTGGGTTAATAATAAATTTGCTACACCTATTGATTATAAAAAAGTTACCGACAATATTAAACTATGTATTGACAATATAAAAAACCATGTTGAGTATATTAATGTTAGATATACACCATATTGTTACATGCAAGGCTATGAAAAATATGTATGTAATCAGTTTCAGCATATATATGATAGATATGATTGGAATTTAGAAATGTATGATATGGATATTGATACTAGTATTGAATATACTGATAGACAAAAAATCGATCTAGCTCATCAGACCGCCAACCGTAGACGCTCACAAGACTATAAAAAGTCGATAGGGTGTTTAATGTGTAAATATTATCACATATGTGATGGTGTAGAGAACCAAGTAGAGCAATTCAAGTACCAACCTGTTAGTGGTAAAAAAATAAAACGTGTCAATCATTTCCGAGAAGGATTATATGAATAGTCATGTATTTTTAGATCGATCATATGATCTATTTCTCTCAATGACATGGCCTAAATATACACACAAAGCTCATGGTATATGCGGTCATTTATATGAGATAATAGACTACTACTTGTTGATCAACAAACACTATAAAACGGGTATTCTCCTAGGGGATAACACATCTAGAGAACAATTCATGAAGGTTGTTGAAGATAAGTATAATTTGTCTCGCGATGAGTTGGATGACATGTTAGATAACACCGTTTTTACCTCTCGACCGAAAATAATAACAGGTAATAATATTATATTTGTTGATGGGTTGCTTAAGCAACACTTTCAAGCGGGAGGTGTGATTCTCAAATTTAACAATATATTAACATTTCGTTGTTCACCGAACAGCACACATCATGACTTGCATTATAAGGGTGTGCATTTGTTACAAGACAATCGTGTATATGACGATCTTGATAATAAAATCGCTAGACATTACGTCAAAAAAATTAATTTCTCTTCATATAAAAGATACACAAAAAAAACTAAATCAAACACAGCGCTATTGTACGGTACGTGTAATTGTAGATTTATTGATACAATGATGTTGAATGATATCGTATCGAGATATAAATTTGAAGAGTATTTACTTGTAACAGACAAAAAAAATATGTACTGTGATATACCAGATATTATTAATGTTGTCGAGCCGCCAGTAGAGAGCATTTTCGAAAAGTTTGATACATATATATACACACCACCGACAAAAGCATTTGATTGTAGTCCTAGATTCGTAGCGGAGTGTGTCTTTCATAATAAAGATGTAATATATCATAATATTGACGAGCAGCACTTAGTTACAAACACCGGATTGAAGGTGAGAATGATCGACATTTCCGGAGATTTTGATAGTTTATCGCTAGAAGATGATGATGAAATTTTATCAATATTAAATGAAATCATTTAAACAGTTAAAAACAGAAGAGTGGTTTGATTACGACTTAAAAATAACAATAAAGCCATGTTTTAAGTGTAATCATAAGTGCTGGTTTTGTAGTGAATACGATAATAATACAGCTGTATGGACGAAGGATCACTGTGATTTAGTTATCGAAAAATTAACTACAATACCAAAAGACAGAAAACGAATATTTATATATTTCTACGGTGGTGAACCAACACTCAGTCAATACTGGGAATATTTACATGAGAGAATAATTGATATATTAAATGATAGAGTGTTATATATACAAACTCAGACTAACCTGAGTTTAACTAAAAACCGCTTAGATGGTTTCTTGAAGAACATTACTGAAATAAAACAAGATCATCACACTATTGATATATGTAGTAGTTATCATATCGACAAGCAGTCAGTGAATGAATTTATTGAAAAAATGGATGTATGTAATGAATATGATTGTTTAGGGTTGTGTTTTTTCAGTACTGAGATACCAAAGCATGATCAATGTATTAATGAATTTAATCGCTTGTTAAGAGCATATCCAAATAAGATTAAATTGAGATTTACAGAGACTCACAATTTAACAAACAAAAATATACCAGGTTATGATCACTTATTGACAGATCAATATTTGATAGGAAACGATAACGGAAAAAGTTTAGAGTATCGGTACTGGCTCCGGCGTTTTCCGGAATGGAAAACATATTTTGAAACCGGGTGGAATTTTGATGTCGACGGAAAAATATATAACTTCTCAGATGTTTCTGGTAACAACATACATATGAAATTTAAATATATGAAATGTGACTGCGGTGTTAAAAACATTGTTATAGATCACACATTAAATGTGTTTCATTGTAATGACGATTATTATAGTAATATTAACAAAACACCTCTGTCTCAATTAGATGTTGAGGCATATATTTCGCGACCAGTTCGATGTTTGAATAACGCGTGTTATGACGGATTAGATTTCCACAAGTATGTATGAAAATTTCGATTTGTATATTAACTCACAACAGACCGGATCTGTTTAATCGTTCGATCAACAGCGTCCTAAAATCTCCATGTGATTATGAATATGAGATAATTGTAAACAATGATTCACGAGATATACAGGAAGTGTTCTGTGATTCCTGTGATATAAAATATATGTATCAGTCACATGACGATTTATCTCACCTATACTCATTAGTATATAATGAGGCACGTGGTGAGTATGTGTTTTTCCTAGAAGACGATGATTATATTTTACCGGAGTTCTTCAGCGTATTATCTTTCAATCAAGATATAAATTTTTTGCCGTATATATCTATACCACATATACAAGAAGTCGGAATTGCCGCGGCTACGAAAAGGCAAAAATTAAATGATCATTTGATAGGTGAGAGTGATTATGATAAATTTATCGAGTCATTACATGTAGAATATTTTCAACTAAGTCAGCTTGTTTTTCGTAGATGTAAATTAGATTCATTCCCTAGAGGTAATAACATTAATAATGATTTAGTATTGTTTCAGAGCTTTCGATCACCGAGTAGCATAAATCATATTAATAGACCACTATGGGTTCAAACAGCTGATGGAAAAGACAATATCAGCTTTAAAGAGTATAATAGAGATGAACGATTCAATTAGAGAAACCGGATATCCGGATTATAAGTTAATATCTTTTTGTTGGGATATTGTGACATCGTGTCAGTATAGGTGTAGTTATTGTTATGCTCTTCCATGGTTGACTTCACCTAAAAAAATAAACAATTCACAAGCATATAAATCAGTACTGAGCAGACTTGAGATGGGTTCCATGCCGGAGTTTTTGATTGAAATACTTGGAGGTGAACCGCTACTTCATCCAAAAATCGATTATATTTTAGAGCGATTATGTAGTAACAAAAAATGTCAATCAGTCACAGTAAACTCTAACGGCACAATGCCATTCGATAAATTATTTTATCTCCGCGAGAGAGGTCTTAAAGTCAGTCCGTCTTATCATCCGGAATACAACAAACACCCAAAGCAGTTTTGTACAAAAGTTATGAAACTTAAACAGCATGGTTTTGTGCGTGACCAACTACAGGTTAATATCAATATTCATAACGACAAAAAATATATCGACGATTATACATATATTGTCAACTTCTGTGCAGAGAATGATATATTGGTGGGTGCTAATTATTTATTTTGCACTCCAACATATACATGTGAATACACCGATGAGCTATTTCAGACTATAAAAAGAAAATTTGAAGCACTACCTAAAATACCTGATAGCTGGGACATGTCTACTGATAGATGGATAGGTGTTTCAAAATATAGACATCCACGTGCGCACTCTGTGAGAATGGTGGGTGGTGATGGAGGTGAACACAATATTAGTTTAGGGGAGATACGAGATCGAGAACTCAACAAATGGAAAGGGTTTAATTGTAGAACGAAGTTTTGGCAAATAGATTCTAACGGATTAATTAAGAATGAATGTACAGACGAACCATTAGATATGATGAATAAAAATATAAATTCATGTATACAATGCCCTAACGAAACATGTGGTGTTTGTGAAGTACAATATAATTTTCATAAGACAGCCCCAGGAGAGAAACCACCAGCAAATTAAAATGAAGGAATATGTTGAGCAATTTAGAATACCTGAGAGTGAAAAATCGATGGGATTCTATGGTAATTCTAAGACATTTAGGTTACATTGGGATATAAACACATATTGTGACAAGGATTGTTTTTACTGTTACGCGAGAGCTCAACTAGTTTGGAATAAAATGTCTACAAAAGAAACAATTGATAACATACTAGATCAATTATCGCGAATCGATAAACCACTAGAAGTTGTGTTACTTGGAGGAGAACCTTCGCTACATCCTTTATACTTTTATATATTAGACCAATTACAGCAATTGAAAAACATTTCTGCTATGGCTGTCTTGTCTAATGCTGGAAAAAAAGTAAATCAGTCATGGATTGACAAACACGACGCTTATCATAATTTTTGGTTCAATTATACGTTTCACTCGTCAGAGACACCGGATATACACTCTGGGTTCATTGACAAGATTGTATACACACGTCAAAAAACCGAAAATGTTGTCGCCAATATAATGATGACTGGACCGAAGTGGGATTCTGAGATAAACGAGGTTATATCAGCTTGTGAAAAGAATAAAATAACCATGAGAGCCAATGTGCTGTTCAAACCGAAAACATGTGATGGTTATATGATTGATAGTGAAAAATACAAACAGTGGATACAACGTTACGCTGATCGATTTGAAAAATATTTGTATTTTAGCAAATCTGTACTCGAAAGAAACAAAGTTGATGTTCAATCGGCTTCATCTGCTGATGATGTTTTTAATGATATAGATGTTTACTTGCTTGGTATAAACAAGTTCAAAGGTTGGAAGTGTTTGAATAATAATTACGCAGTTGAAGGATCTAATAATACAGAAATAACAAGAATGTGCGACAAACAACAGGCTGAAGAGTATATGATTTGCACTTTAGATAGTTGTGTCTGTCAAGGGTTGCTCACAAATGAAAAGTATAAGTAGAAGCGTTGTCAATAAACAAGATGTTGATGATTTTTGTTTTGAAATTCATGTAACAGAAATGTGCAATTATAGCTGTAGCTATTGTAATTTGAGGCCTATGAATAGTCATGAATCTATAGATTATTCAAACATGTTTAAGCTCAATTTACCAAAAAACACGCGCGTGTTTCTACTAGGTGGTGAACCTACATTAGATCGTTATTTTCTTGATATAATCAATGAATGTTACAGTCGCGGTTATACAAACATTTCCGTACAAACAAACTTGACGTTCAATGTAGAAAAAATGACCAGACTATTAAAAGAAAACAACACACCGGTGAAATTTTATTGTTCGTTTCATATGCACCATGCAGACCTCAAAACGTTTATTAAAAAGTGTGTAGTGTTACATGATAGTGAACTATATGGTGGTATACATTTAATGTGGTTGAATGCTCTAAATGACAAATGCTTATTATATTACAATATAATGAAAAAAACATTAGGAAGTGTTTCACTTGAACCTACACTACCAAAGTCATTATTTCCTTCTGACTGGGATGATAAGATTGAGCTTAAAAAATTTATTGAGCATGGTCATATAGAAAAGTGTGATAGACTCAAGAAACTATTATATGTAGATGGAGAAAAAACAACTATAGCTCATGCTCTGTCTAACAATATAGAACGTGAAATATATCACAACAGGTGTAACTCACCTAAAAACACTGTTGTGTACTCTGTAAACAAAAATAAATTTTATTATTGCACATTTGATCTGTTATATGATCGTGATTTTGATATCGATCAATTTAATAGTGGTTATTGTTTATGTAAAAACAAGATTTGTTGTGCAGATTTAGAGTTCTCCGAAAGATGTTCACACACGATAAAATAACAAATATTGAAGTAGATATCATAGATGCGTGTAGTCTGCGATGTCCGGTTTGTTCGAGAAACAGCGTAGAAACCCACGATAATTTGAAAGGTCAAAAGAAATTTTTAACACTACAAGAGAATATTGAAATATTTGATCGATTTAAAAATATATCTACAGTATCATTTATAGGAACGAGATCCGAAAGCACATTATATCCTCAACTATTAGAATTTATCGAATATTTAAAATCACGAAATATAGAGATTACAATAAGTACAAACGGTAACAGTCGAGATACTGAATGGTGGTCTACTTTAGGTGAAAAACTAGATGAGAATGACGAAGTTAGATTCGCTATTGATGGTTCTACGCAGACTATTTACGAACATTATAGACGTGGTGGTAGCTTAAATTCGGTTTTGAAAAATCACGAAGCGTTAAAGAATAGCACCAAATGTAAAACCACACTGCAGTTTATCATCTTTAAATACAATCAGCATGATATCAATAATATACGAGAAATGAAGACAGAATACAATTTTGATAAACTGCTTATTGGTCATGGTTCGTATACATTGGATGGTAGACAGACAGCTTCTAAAGATAAATTTATAGACAGACAATTCTCAATTGAAGATTATCACCCTCCAGAGGAAATTTTACGGCGTTATCAATTACTAGAATCCAGTTTTAAAAATATCAAGAACGCGAACATATCATGTAATGCATTCAACAATAATGAACTGTTCATAAACCACCTCGGTAAATATAGTATTTGTTGTTTTCATAATGGTGAGCTTCTTCGAACCGGTTGTTTCTCTGGGGATATGAATTTCGTTAATAACGAATATAAAAATAAAGTGCTAACCGGTAAATATTCTTTCTGTATAACTAACTGCAATAAAATATGCAAAGCGCTAATTAAAGATTTTGAGTCGACTTGAAAATATGAATATTTTCAAAATCTAAATGATTTCTTTCTGCGGATAGGTTAAATGCTTTTGGTAATATTTTTTTAACACAACCTAACGTTTTTGCAGAAAGCTTATAACAAATAAATAGAGTACCATGTGGTGTTAGATTGTTTACGTAGCGAGTCACATCATCCTTGATTGTTTTGTCATCGGTGTCTAATATAATTAGATCAAACAAATCTATAAAGCTAACAGTGTTAGTCTCACTCGATATTAAATTTATGTCGGTATAGTTTTTTGTATTGTGTTTGAACCGTTTAAATGCAGCGGTTTCATCATACCTCTTATTCAACTGATGTTGATTAAAATATGTATTTTCTGTTTTACCGAAGCTGTCAACACATGTATATTCACATTTTTTTTGAGGAAAAAATTCTTCATGTAGATAAACTGTCATCCTACCTTCAAATACACCTAACTGTAATATTTTTATTTTTTTATAGTCTTTATACTTTTTAAGTTGGTCGCTCCAGTATGAATAATTGCCAGATACCCAGTCATTACTAAAATAAAATTTATCTGCGTATTCAATATCATTAAGATCCTTTTCAGATGAACTTAAAATCACGGAGCGACAATTAACAGGGTATTTCTTGGTTATAGATGAGACCATATATAAATATATATATGCAATTAAAGATAAATGAGCATACATTCACATGTATAAACACACAACTCCCGGTGGATGGTTCGATGTTGAATATTAAGAAAGATTCATCTAGAGTTGCTTTGTATCATACCGCTAAACTCTCAGATCAAGACAATAACCCGGGGACTTTCAGAATTTATAATAAACAAAAATTAAATCAATATAGAATAAACCGTATATTTGACGGTATAACAGCTGAAATAACAGATGAAGTGATTGAATCCTCAAGAAAAGAGGCTTTATTAACAGGTAAATGTAATGTAGTGGTTCCAGATGGTGTTAATTTACCGGAGATTGATTTTAATGTTGTTTATGATTCAGATTCAATGGAAACAATACCATTTCTACCGGACATCTATACGCAAGATGATGAATATGTCGTGTATAGCTTGGAAAATTACATTGTACCAGAAGTTTTGGATATGTTTCCTCCTCTAGAACTTGTAAAATTCAAAACAAAACCTAAAGAGATGGTCATACATTCTAAACTCTATCAAAAAATATTGAGAGATATTGTATGTTTCAATCTAGATGCCATACAATATCTATGCGGGAAAAAACCATATTTTTATAATTTAGGTTGGATGTCGATCTATGACATTACTGTTGGAAACAATAGTAGTAACGGGTTTGACTCACATGTAATGATTAACAACGAGAAAACCTCATGGAAGTTTGTATCAATTCATGAGCTATGGCCAATTGATGCTTCCTGGAGAAATCTGAATAAAATTGACGAAAAATGGGGACATATTTTTAAATTTGAAAACGATGATGTGACACCGGAAGATGGATTAAAGGACATAATATATCAGTCATTAGCGACATATCCGGAAATATCCGAACAAGAAATCCAAGATAATATCATATATCGAACGTTTCTTGGAAAAGGATTTGATAAAGATCTATTGAATAGCCTACACAAAGCATTTGAAAGACTATTATAAACAAAAATGTTGATATTCTTGTTTAATATATTATAATAATAGTATGGATTCTTTTGTTGAGTTTGGTCACAGAAGTGATACATTCAATGTTGAAATTAGACCTACAACAAAATGTAATTATAGCTGTTATTATTGTACATCTAATAGAAACAACACTAATAGTATTATCAAGTTGAATACAGATAATATCTGCTCAATAGTCGAATCAGCTAGAAAATACTCTCGGAAGAAAATTTATGTATATGTTGTTGGAGGTGAACCGACTGTGTATACACACTTGTTAGAATTCGTAAATGAAATATCTAATTCTCTTCAATCAGGAGATTATCTAGAAATACAAACAAACCTATCAAGATCGAAAAAGTGGTTGGATAGCTTTGTATCAAACTTAACATCACCGGATTGTGTGTTTATATCTGCTAGCTATCATAATACACAATGTAAGGATGTATCAAGTTTTATAGATAAATGTTTGTTCTTAAAGTCTAAAAACGTGTTAGGTACTGTTACAGTAATGTATAACAAAAATAAAAACGTGATGAATGTTTATGAAATGATGGCGAGATTAATTGGTGATTGTGTTAGTTTGTCGTTTTTAGTCGAACCAACATTGAGTAAGTTATGTTTATCATCTCGTAACAATATGGATAGTTCGGTAACATGTGAAGTTGAATATATCAAACAGCAAGAAGATCTCGAGAGAATGAAAACAAAATCACCGTACTATTTTGAAGATCAGTTAAGTTATAAAACAAAAACAACCTCTGGGAAGATGAGTAGATATAGTTTATGGCTTAACAAATTAAATGATTTTTCCGGACACGAGTGTTATCTTGGTATGGATATGCTTTTTATTAATTGGAATGGTGATTGCTATACATGTCCAAATGACCAATGGAGCGCTGTGGAGCCAATTATGAATATACAGCAGGAAGATTTTGATTGTATATCTCATTTCTCAAATATAGAACATCGAATATGTCCATATAGCTGGTGTTGCCCTCACGGAGTAGCTGAGTACAAGAAAGGACCAAAAAGAAAAAATATCACTGATACAACACCATGTAAAGAATGATAGAAGAAATTAAATTATACTCATACAAACATCAATTAACCCATGTTCCTTCTGCTCTGTCTATGCTTACATACATTGACGCTATTTTTTCTGAAAAGTTTATTGTACCATATCGTGATCGTATTGTGTTAGGCAAACCATTTGGCTCACAGGCTTATTATCTGGTTTGGAATAAACTTGGCTATCTAGATGAAATTGAAAACCTCTCTGTTGGTGTGAAACATTCTGAAATTCCTTTTGTTGATTACGGAGAAGAAACCATGGGGAATGCACTTGGCGTAGCAATCGGAATCGCGATTGCTCAACCTAAACAAACGATATGGGTAAATCTTACGGATGCTACATTGCAAATGGGTAGTACTCTCGAAGCATTACAATATATCGGCCACAACAATATTAAAAACATTGTTGTTACTGTTGACTTTAACAATATGCAAGTAACCGGGGAGACTGGTAAAGTTCTTACAGTAACACCGATAATTAATATGTGCCGTGAGTATAATTGGGGAGTGTATACTGTTGATGGGCATAACTCGAATGAAATTAAAACGCAATGGAAGAACTCGACTTATTGTACTCACCCTACTATATTTTTTTACAAAACAATAAAAGGGTTTGGTATTAATTATATGCAAAATGACCCGGTGTACTGGCATTATAAACCTATTGAACACATATGACAAGAATAGCTATAGTCGGGGCTGGTAGTGCTGGTTGTTTAACCGCATTAGCGTTGTCGAAAAGTGAATCTAATTCAATCGATTGTTATTTTAACGACAGTATACCACCAATCGGTGTTGGGGAAGCAACTACAAATTATGTTCAGTCATTTTTAGACAGGCACGGTATCAATAAAAAAACAATATTAAATAGTATAAATGGTAGCTTAAAGTTAGGTTTATTATTTGAGAATTTTTTCTCTCAGAATCATTCGTTTATACATCCGTTTGGTGACAATAAAGACATTAGCGGTGAAATTGAGTATATGATTATGAATGATAAAATACCTAATGATATACTACAGTATGATACAATAGCTACACATTTTGATACAAACGTTCTGTCTAGATATATTGTTAGTAAAATATCAAAAAAAAGTAATGTAAAAATTATTAACAAATTATTCGATATTGATCAATCGTGTGATTATGATGTTGTTGTTGACTGTACTGGCTTCCGTAGACATGTATTTACTAAAATAATAGATGATAATTATGTTGATATGTCACATGTGATACCTAACAATCAAGCATTGATTTACAGAAGTAAATATACTAATATTGACCAACATAAACCATACACAAAATGTACAGGCATGTCTCATGGTTGGATTTGGAACATACCTCTCGGAAATAGAATTTCCCATGGGTATGTCCATTCAGATCAATATGACGTCACACAAGAGTTTATCAATTATATAACTAAAATTCATAAATCATGTAACGAGAGTGAAATATCTAAAATACCATTTAAGACTGGTAGAAATAAAATACACATAACCACACATAAAAGCACATTATTTGTAGCTATAGGTCTGTCTTCATGTTTTATCGAGCCATTAGAGAGTACAGGGCTACATTTTGTTGTTGAAAATATTGAATTACTAGAAAGATTTTTAGCTGGTGATATTAATCAAGAACAGTTTAACAGTATAATAAACACATCATATGATAGTGTTGTTAATTTTGTTGTAGCACACTATAAATATACCTCTAGAAAGGGGAAGTACTGGAGACAATATACAAATCACCAGCTTAGTGATTACCAGCATACAGATGTATTTCCTGTAATTAGTTGGGATTATATTTTGAGAGGAATGGGACAACCTCATGGAGATATAATACAGCAACCGAATTTGAGCATTTTAAAGAAACATATAAATAATATGTCGTATCAATTATGGAATAAAAATGAGAAAGACTCTTGATATATTTTTGTCAAAATACAATAATCCGGATTTGTATTTCTTACATGCGGATATGTGGCAGTTCCCAAAATTTCGAGAGAAGTATCCATGCAGATGTTTAAATTTCGGCATCCAAGAGACTAACATGATGAATGCCGCTGGAGGACTAGCGAGCCAAGGAAAAAAGGTTATAGTTTATGGAGTTGCAGGGTTTGTATATCAACGTGGTTACGAGCAGCTTAAATTCAGCGTGGTAAATTTCGGAAGAGGTGTAACTTTAATAAACGCAGGTCATAACGGTTGTTATAGTAAATGCGGTATTGGTCATATACCAAATGACGATTATGATTTGATGAACGCACTAGATGTTAAATGCTATGAACCGAATGATCGTTCAACATTTGTAAAAAATCTTGTTACATGTTTGCGTGGTGATGATACAAATTTTATCCGGCTTGGTTGGGATAATTGTGAATGGAAACAATAAAATTCTTCTAACAGGCGCGCGTGGTTATCTTGGTGGTGCACTTCATCGATATCTTGAGTCATATAATACAGTTATTACATTTTACGACGATGTAAGATATGCAAAACCTGTGGATTGTGATCAAGTCGACATGGTGATACACATGGCTAGTCCTATTGATAACACCGATATAAAAAAGACCGCTAGCACGATAATTGAGGGTACAGTCAACATGCTCGATTTCGCTAAACAACATAATGCTGTGTTTGTGTTCGCTAGTACCATGGGTGTGTATGATAATAATTTGAATGATGTTTATGCTAACTGTAAATTAGCGATGGAAAATTATATAAAGTCAGTATATAATAAGTATGTAGTGTTGAGAATTCCTAGGGTGTATAGTAAATGTCGTGAGAAAGGTCTTGTGCGATTGTTAAAAGATGGTGATGTTCCTGATTGTGACATGCACAAAATTATTGAATTCCTAACACTAGATGAATTTATATCGCAATCTGTAACAGCGATTAGTAATATAAATACCGTATATGAATATAAAAACACATTGAGAAAAAGTATACACAACATTAAGAAATGTCTAGAAATATAATAATAACAGGCGGGGCGGGATTTATAGGGAGCAATCTAGCCAACCACTACACATCTATCGGAGATAACGTTGTTGTGATAGATAATTTTCAAAC
>ERZ807291.6242-NODE-6242-length-14468-cov-5.525845_pt1 | contig 14468 bp, 11 predicted proteins | sample MGYA00521257_ERZ807291 | MGnify/ENA primary metagenome ERZ807291 (study PRJEB31413, sample SAMN03169783) | marine metagenome | biome: Marine; feature: Water; material: Subsurface seawater | place: North Sea | collected 2011-04-28 | depth 1 m m ...
GACACCTCACCTTGGAAATTTTGTGGGTGCGATACGCCCCGCAATCGCCGCTTCTAAACGAAGCGATGTCGACGCGTATCTCTTTCTGGCGGATTACCACGCATTGATTAAATGTGGAGATCCCGCTTTAGTCGCTCAATCTAGCCGTGAAATCGCTGCAACTTGGTTGGCGCTTGGGCTCGATCCTAAGCAGGCGAATTTTTATCGTCAATCAGATATCCCAGAAATCACCGAACTATGTTGGATATTGACATGCAATGCGGCCAAAGGATTAATGAACAGGGCGCACGCCTACAAGGCAGCAGTCCACGCCAATGAGCAGGCAAATGAGGATCCTGACTTTGGTATAACAATGGGGCTGTTTTCGTATCCCGTATTGATGGCTGCGGATATATTGATCTTCAATGCCCACGAGGTCCCCGTTGGGCGTGATCAAATTCAACATGTTGAAATGGCAAGAGATATCGCGCAGCGTTTCAATCATAATTTCGCCGATATCTTTACGTTGCCAACAGCTGTAGTCGATGACAACGTATCGGTGCTCCAGGGTCTAGACGGCCGTAAAATGAGTAAAAGCTACAACAATACGATTCCTTTATTTGGGAGTGAGAAACAACTCAAAAAAGGTATCAACAAGATTAAAACGAATTTACTCGAACCGGGTGAACCAAAAGACCCAGAGGATTCGACGGTCTTTCAAATTTGGTGCGCTTTTGCCGATGAGAACGAAAGGCAGGTCATGCAACAGGCGTTTATTGACGGTATTGCGTGGGGTGAAGCCAAAAAGCAGCTCTTTGAGCGCGTTAACGATGAGCTTGCGCCTGCGCGCCAGCGATACGATCAGCTCATCGCTGAGCCCGCTGATATTGAAGCAATCTTGCAAGAGGGCGCCCAGCGTTTGAGGCCGAAAAGCTCTGAGCTGCTAGCGCGAGTTCGGCACGCAGTGGGTCTTCGGCCTTACGCCTAGGCACTTTCTTTAGCCACCAATTTAGCTACCAAAGACACACACTAGCCGTTCAATTCAGTGCGTAGCTGAATGACAGCATTGCGCTGCGCGGCTCTCCAACAAAGTAGCGGAAATTGCCAAAGCCGAAGTCAGCGCGCTCGGCGTAACGGGTGTCAGCAAGATTGGTAAGTACCACGCCAATTGAAATCCGGTCGCTGGGCTTTGCATCGACACGCAAATTCCAGAGCTCGTGGCCGTCGTAAATATTTTCATTATTGGGATCGACGAAGTACTGGTCGATCCAAATGAACTCTAATTCAGCTTTCAGTGGGACTGAGGCAAAGACGCTTTCGGCACCGAGTCGTGCACTGCCGAAATGTTTGGGTGCCGTATCGATGAAATTCCCTTTAATGTCGCCTCTCGAGCCGCTCAATTGAGTGGCGCTTGCATAAGTGTGATCAGCAAAATTTGCCGCCAACTCAGCGTACCAAACCGTATTGATCTGCCATGCCAGCTCAAGCTCGATACCTTTATGATCGGTTGCTGCACCGCTCACATTCTGCCGGTTACGATCCTGAAAAATGACGTCGTCTTTGCGCATAATGTAGCCATTTACTGCGTAGCTCAATGCGCCGGATACTGCGCCCCTTATCCCCAATTCGAAACTATCAACTTCCTCCGAATTTAGATCTGCGACTTGCTGGCCCGCTTGCAGCCTGTAGAGCTCTGCTGTCTCGGGCGATCGAAATCCGCGTGCTAGGCGGCCGTATACTCGTGCGGCGCCTAAGTCATAACTCAACGCGATGTTGCCCGAAATATTACTGAAATTATCTGTCCGGTCAGCGGGGCGGTAAAAGCGACAGGCGCTTGCAGTTGGCGCACAGGCATCTCCATCACCTGTTCGATTATTGTAGTCGTAACGGGTTTGTTCAAGGCGCAGGCCGCCATCGATACGCCAGTGATCAGAAAGCTGCACATCAGCTTGGATGAAGCCACCGTACACAATGGAGTCTACCTGATAGTCATAATGTATCCCTTCGGGCTGATTGGGACTGAATGGTTCATCCTGCGTTTCTTTCAACCAGCCCTCTGTATAGTCAAAATCGGCGCCGACGACCCAACTAATATTTTCGCTAGTGTCACGGAGTGCGGTTTGTATGCCCAAGCTTTGGTGTCCATTCTTCTCAGTAGACTGCCAAGGCAAAAAGTGCTGCAGAAACTCCATGGCGTTCTTTCGAAAGTAAGGAGTTAGTGTCACGCTTCTTGACTCAGTCAGCATTTTTGTAGCGCTCAAATGCCCGCGGACTGACCAAGCATCGCGGTACGCTTCTGGGTTGGGATTCTTTTTACTCGCTTCTTCATCTTTGTAGACCTCATCCCCTTGGACGTAGCCGGCCGTTTCCTGATTGATATTCATCCCATCGAAGACGGCGCTCAACGACCAGTCGTCTACGTCCCGATCCTGGCGCAGCGTGAATTTTTGCTGGTCGTAGCCAGAGTCGTCTTGATAGCCACCATACGTTGTCACTTGGGCATTTAACGCTGTTCGTGAGTCCGGCAACGCAATGCTCATCAGGGCTCGATAGTAATCGCGCGCGCCTGCATCGATACGCAAGCGACTTTGCATCATTTCAGCAGAGGCAGATCTGACATTGATAACGCCATGCATAGCATTAGTGCCGTAAACAGCCGTTGCTGGACCTCGGATAACCTCCACTGAGCCTGCTTGTGCCAAATTAGCGTCGAACAATTGGTTCACATTGCAAAAGCCCGGTGCTCTCAGCGCGATACCATCTCCCGCTGTGAGGAAAGAGCCACAGCTACCGGCACCGGTAAATACGGGGGAGCGCAACGAGATCAATGATTCCTGGCCATTGTTTCGGCTAATCCACGTACCTGCCGAGCGTTGAAATAATTGATTGCTGTGTTGTGCAGCCGTGAATTCGACGGCATCTGAATCGATTACAGACCAAGCGATGGGCAATAGACTGCCATCGCTATCGCCACGCGTAGCCGTTACCAAGACGGTCTCGAGTGCCGTGTCGGCAACATTTGCTCCCGCGTCAGGTGCCGCCATACCTACTGCTGTCAGAAACAGTACTGTCTGCGCGAGGGGACGGTAAATCGCTTGGCGTAGTCTATTCATTGCTTGTCACTTAATTAAATACAAGGGTGGGGGATGCTACCGACATTAGGACTGTATTCAAAGTGGCTTGGGAGCGTAAAATAAAGCTTACTGCTTCAGGAGCCGATTCATGTCCCGCGTTCTCGCCACCAATAACGATTTTTCAATCCGAACCAGCGAACCTGTGCACTCGGGTAAGGTTCGCTCAGTTTATTGGCTAACGGCTGCCGACAGTGCCCGACTTATCGCGGAGCGTGGTTATGATATTGCGGAAGATGCGCCCCTAGCCCTAATGATTGTTTCCGATCGAATCTCTGCGTTTGAATGTATATGGCAAGCTGAAAATGGGCTTAGCGGTGTGCCTGGTAAAGGCGCCGCATTGAATGCGGTCTCACAGTATTGGTTTGATCAATTTCGAGCAGCCGGCTTGGCTCGAAGCCATGTCCTGGAGGCGCCGCATCCTTTGGTATGGATAGTTCAACGCGCGGTGCCTGTTAAGATTGAAGCGATCGCCCGGCGATACATAACAGGTTCTATGTGGCGTGCTTATGAAAAGGGCGAGCGGCATTTTTGCGGTATCGAGCTGCCGGACGGCCTCGTGCGCGACCAATGCTTGAGTGATCTTCTGATTACGCCGTCAACAAAAGATGTCATGCGCGGCTTGCTGGGAGTTCCTGAAGTCGATGACGTTAATATATCGCGGCAAGATATTGAGCGGCATTGGCAGGCATTTGGCTTTCAAAAGCCGAGCGATATTGCTGCTTATGAGCGATTACTTGCGCAGGGATTTCAGGTCATCGCGCAAAGCTTGGCTGAAAAGGGCCAGCTGTTTGTTGATACTAAATTTGAGTTCGGTTACGCGCGTAACCGGAAAGGTAGCGATGAGCTCATCTATATGGATGAAGTCGGGACTCCTGATTCATCACGCATTTGGGACGCGAAGGCTTATGCAAATGGAACGATCGTGGAAAACAGTAAAGAAGGCTTTCGACAGGCCCTTCTAGCGCTGGCTCCAGATCGAGACGTGTTGCTGAATAAAGACAGAATGGCTGAGCGTCGTGCATTTGCAGAGCAGACGATACTCTCTGAATCTTTGATGATGTCGGTGTCGGAAACCTATACGTCGATTGCGCAACAAATAACCGGGTCTCCGGTGGTGATAAGTGACAATCCCCGCGATGAAATTAATTGTTTGTTGGTGGACGAGTTGGCTCTGAATAGGTAGTGTTGAAATTAAGATAGGCTGTGCAGAGCGTTGAAGAACTTTGCATAGGCATCGCTATTCTGTTTTTTTTTGAGTTCATCTTGGGCTGCTACTCCGCATCATCGATCGTCGCCGAAGCAGACAATCCTTTGGCTTGCAGTGGACTAACAGTGTTACGAATCCCGCAGATGCCAGACGGATCCTAGGGCAATGGGGCGCTCAACTGCGTGACGGCGTAGATCATATTGCGGGCCAAGCAGGTATGAGTGGTGACTAATGGCAACAAAAATGGAGGGTATACCTTGTTACAAATGATCAATTTGACTGATTTACTGTCGGTATCGGCTCAGCCCGCTTTGTCGGATATTGCGGCGCTCGCGACTCAAGGTTTTACAGTCGTGGTGTGTAATCGCCCAGATGGTGAGACTGAAGACCAACCCACGATGGAGCAAATGAAGCAAGAAACAGAAGCTGCCGGTATGCGCTTTGTGGGCTATCCGGTAACCCCGAGCACGTTTCCAGGTGATGACTTGGAAGGTTTGGGTAACACGTTTGATAGTGGGGAAAAAGTGTTCGCGTATTGCCGCACGGGTACTCGGAGTGCGAACTTGTGGGTTGCTACGCGCTCTGGAACTGATCGAGACCTCGCTGCCGAAACCGCGCGCAGCCTGGGCGTCGATCTGACACTTGTGGGGCGCCTTAGCTAACAGTTGGCTTATTTGCCTGTCTTACCGCTAGTTATCGACCTTGAACTGGGCGTTTTCAAGCGCCCAGTTCAGCTCTTCTAATGTCTTACGTTGCACCCCATTAAGACTGCTTAACAAACTTTCAATTGGTATGTCGGTGGCTCGCGGTGCCACGTGATCGGGGTGGTAAGCCTCAGCGATGATCGCGTAGGGATATTGGTAACCGTCCCGCTCCGCATTAAGCGTATATAGCTGCGTTGCTAGTAGGGTGCCTTTACCGATACCGCCAGACGATAACGCCTCAAAAAAAGCGCCGCTTGACGCGCGAGAAAAAACTGGATCGGACTTCACCATGCAAAAGCCCGCGTCACATAACGTAGTTCCAATACTCGCTCCACCCCGAATAAGGGCGTCGGGCGCTTCGAGTGCGGGTTCCGTGGGTAGCAAAAAGTGAGTCAGCGCGAGTGTTCTACAAATCCGCTTACCAGAAGACTCGCTGTATAGGTTTGCGAGACGCCGGTCCTCGCTCTGCCCAAGGACATCGACACCGTAACTGCCGAAACGCGATCGAATATGCTCACTGTTCAAAAAGTGTCAATCCTTAGAGTTTGATGCGTAGCGTATCTCAATGTCGGTGCTGGCTTCAGTAGGCAGCAACACCGCATCTCGCTATTCACCTTCGTCATGAAAACGCGTAGTTTATACCAATCTCCGCCGCCTGTGCCCGCCGTAGGTATACCGGATGGATTTATTCATACTAATCGAGGAAATCTATTGTGATGAGATCGTTGATCAAAACAAGCTTGATGTCTTTTGTTCTTGCAAGCCCACTCGTTGTGGCTTCCGGCGAACTCACCGATCGCGTTGAGCAACTTTATGAGGAGCAATTGGGTGACCTGTTCCTCTGGTTCCACCAGAATCCTGAGCTTTCTATGATGGAGTTTGAAACTTCCAAGCGACTAGCATCAGAGCTTGAAGCCTTGGGCTATGAGGTGAGTACAGGGATTGCGACAACAGGCGTTGTTGCAATCATGCGCAATGGAGAAGGCCCATTGGTGATGATGCGAGCCGATATGGACGGTTTGCCGGTTAAAGAGAAGTCAGGTCTGCTTTATGCCTCTACCGCAATGCAGGTCGATTGGGAGGGCAACAATGTTTCAACTATGCACGCCTGTGGTCACGATGTGCATATCACGAGTCTGGTCGGCACTGCGCGGATTATGGCTGAAAGAAAGAGTGATTGGTCTGGAACCTTGATGCTTGTTGGTCAGCCTGCAGAGGAGCGTATCAGCGGCGCTAAAGCTATGCGCGATGCGGGAATTTGGGAGACGTTTGGGACACCGGACTATGCGCTTGCGTTCCACGTAACCTCGACTGTCCCCACGGGAATGATTGTCGCTGACCCGGCGCCATACTCGGGTGCCGACACCGTGGATATTATTATTAAAGGCGTTGGCGCGCATGGGGCCAGCCCCCATCGCGGCGTTGATCCTGTGTTACTTGGCTCTCAAATCGTACTCGGCCTGCAAACGGTTGTGAGTCGTAATTTATCGCCTCGTAGGCCGGGCGTCATTACAGTCGGCTCGTTTCACTCTGGGACGAAGCACAACATCATCTCTGATGAAGCGCGATTGCAGCTGACCGTGCGCAGCGAATCAAAAGCTGACCGCGCTTTACTCTTAGATGGCATTAAGCGAGTAGCCGAGAATATGGGCAGAGTTGCCGGGCTCAGCGGCGATATGTTGCCCGAAGTCATCGTCTCGGAAGAAAGCGTGCCTCCAACGCTCAACAATACGGATTTACTCGCCCAGTTGCGGGACGCCTGGTCAGACTCTTTAGGCGAGCAAGTGTTCTTTGAGGAAGAGCGTTTAGGAATGGGGGCAGAAGATTTTCCATTCTTCACCGTTGATCCTGATATTCGCTCAGTCTATTTCGCTGTAGGGGGGACACCTAAGGCCGACTTTGAGCGTGAAGCTGCTGGCGGAGAACCAGTGCCGTCGCACCATTCGCCCTTGTTTAAAATTACGCCTAAACCTTCTGTCACACTAGGTGTTGAAGCCACTGTTGTTGCATTGATGGATTTACTGCAAGAGTAATGCGTAGCGAAAACAACGACTGGCCAGTGTGGGACTGGCCAGTACGCGTTATCCATTGGTATTTTCCTGTCGCGATAGGCTTCATGTGGTGGTCCGCTGAGCAAGGCGAAATGCTCTGGCATAGCAGGGTAGGGTATAGCGTGTTGGTTTTGACGCTTACCCGGTTGGTCTGGGGCTTTGTGGGTAGTTATCACGCGCGGTTCGCAAGTTTTCTTCGCGGTCCTAAGGCGGTAATTGCGTACTTACGCGGCGCACCATTTTCTGGCGTAGGCCACAATCCTGCAGGGGGCTGGTCTGCATTACTGCTGCTCATCTTTGTCAGCACGCAAGCCATGTCAGGACTGTTTGCCAGTGACGATATTTTGTTTGAGGGGCCACTTGCGTATTGGGCGGGTGATTGGTCAAGCCGCATAGGTGCTTGGCACGAAGTGAATTGGACGATTCTCAGTACTCTGGTGGTCCTACATCTGCTGGCGATTAGTTTTTATTGGTTTGTTAAAAAAGAGCCTTTGGTATCGACCATGATCCGTGGTCGGGCGTTGGGAAGGAGTAGTGCATACAAGCCGGTAGCCGGTTTCTGGGCGCTTGCGGTTGGTAGCATTATCACGTTAATTCTGTGGGCGCTGGTGTATTGGGCACCGGTCGCCCCCTCCTATTACTGAGAGCTAGGTTTTTTTTGGCGATTAGCAGTCTCTGAAGCGATTGCGCGTTATCCCATGTTTTATGCTCCAATAATGGAAAAGCACATTGCTTATAAGAATAATCAAGAAGGAAGGTGACGCTATGATTTTACTCCGCTCGACTCTTTATTGTTTTCTTCTTGCCCTACTTATTTGGGTTGCCATAGCATTCTTAAGTGCGCCTATTGTGCCTATGGAATGGCAAGCGCCGCCTAATCCTGGATTATCCGAGGAATTCACATCCAATAACATACTTGCTGATGTAACAACGGTCAGTATGCCTGGTATGGGACCCGAGGATGTCGCCTGCTCGGCTGATGGCAGTTTATATACCGGTCTCGTCGATGGGCGCATTATGCGCTGGCGCCAAGGCGGTGCTCCAGAAGAGGTTGCCAATACTCAGGGTCGGCCGCTAGGAATGATCTTCGATTTGCAGAACCGGTTAGTCATTGCAGATGCGCAGCGAGGCTTGATCCGTATGGATGAGCAAGGAGGATTTGAAGTTCTGGTCGACGAATACCGAGGGCGGCCACTCAAATTTGTCGATGATGTGGCGATCGCCGCGGATGGGACAATTTGGTTTTCAGACGCATCCCAGCGGTTTGGTTTCGAGGATAACCTTTTGGATTTTTTCGAAGGCAGCATGACGGGCCGGCTCATGTCCTATAACCCTAGTAGCGGTGAGACGACCGTTCATATTGAAGGCTTGTTCTTTGCTAATGGCGTTACTATGGGCCCCAAGGATGCCTATGTGTTGGTTAATGAGACCGGTTTAGGTCGAGTGCAACGTTACTGGCTGACTGGGCGAAAAGCTCATACATCAGATATTTTCATTGAGCATTTGCCGGGCACTCCCGACAATATTAACTTCGACGGTAGCGATACTTTTTGGATTGCTATGCCCGCATTGCGTGACGGTATTGATGTGCTAGCTGATAAACCATTGATTCGGCGCTTGATGTCGGTCTTACCTACGGCGGCACTTACTTCAGCGGCTAATGTCGCGAGTCTCGTTGTGGGTGTCGATCTTGAAGGTAGGGTAGTAGCGAATCTGCAAGACTCTGAACTTCGTTACAATTATGTCACCAGCGCGACACCCTGTGGAGATGATATGTGGTTAGGTAGCTTACATATGTTTTCCGTTGCTCGATTGCCAGCAGCGTCTTTAACGAATTAATTGGAGCAGTAATTATGTCAGCCCCGTTGTTATCTCGCCGAGACCTTGAGTTTTATTTGTATGAGCTTTTCGAGGTTGAAACTTTAGCATCTCGCGAACGCTACGCTGACCACAATCGAGAGTCGTTTAACGCGGCCATGGATATCGCTGAGAAGCTTGCGGAAGAGTACTTCGTGCCTATTAGAGCCAAGGTAGACATGAATCAACCCGACTGGGATGGCGAAAAGGTCATCATGATCCCTGAGATTAAGCGTGCCTACGATGCGGTCGCAGAGGCGGGTCTGATCTGCCCCGACCAGGACTACGACATGGGCGGTATGCAACTCCCTCTAGTCGTTTCGGCATGTGCCATGGGCTATCTCACTGCAGCGGCTAGTACGACTAATGGTTTCCATGCACTGACAGCCGCCAACGCAAACTTACTTGAAACCCACGGCACTCAGGAACAAATCGACACGTGGGTCTCACGTCTTCGCACTGGCGAGTTCGCCGGCACAATGGCTTTATCGGAACCCCAAGCAGGGTCTAGTTTAGCCGATATGCGAACTAAAGCGGTTCCTCAGGCGGATGGCACTTATCGATTATTTGGAAATAAGATCTGGATATCCGGTGGCGATCATGAGCTATCGAGCAATATTGTCCACGCTGTGCTTGCGCGAATCGAAGGTGCTCCTCCGGGCGTCAAAGGCATCTCGTTATTTATCTGCCCTAAATTTCTGCTCAACGACGATGGATCTCTCGGTGCACGTAACGATGTGCAGCTCGCAGGACTCTTTCATAAAATGGGGGGTCGTGGACAGACCTCTACGGCGCTAAATTTCGGAGAGAATGACGGCGCTGTGGCGTATTTAGTCGGTGAGCCACATCAGGGACTCAAATACATGTTTCACATGATGAATGAAGCTAGGGTAATGGTGGGCACCAGTGGCGCAACACTTGCTATGTGTGGTTATCAGTATAGTTTGGAGTACGCGCGCGAGCGGCCACAAGGTCGCAAGCCCTCTAGCAAGGATCCCTTATCAGAGCCCGTTATGCTTATTGAGCATGCTGATATACGCCGAATGCTGCTGGCGCAGAAGGCCTATGCAGAAGGGAGCTGGAGTCTGTGTCTATTCGCCTCTCAGTTGGTGGATGATTGGAAAACGCACCCCGAGGAAAGCGGCCGACAAGCTGCTTTCGAGTTGCTCGATTTTCTAACGCCCATCGTGAAGACATGGCCTTCAGAGTACGGACCTAAAGCCAATGATTTGGCGATTCAAGTGTTGGGCGGCGCCGGCTATACTAATGACCACCCTGTTGAGCTCATGTACCGTGACAATCGTTTAAATCCAATACATGAAGGGACGACGGGCATCCAATCCCTCGACCTATTGGGTCGTAAAGTTCCTCAAAACGGCATGGCCGGTTATCAGCGGTGCATAGAGGGTATTAGCGCTGATTTACAAAAAGCCGAGGGCATTCGCGCGCTTGTTACTATGTGTGATGCGCTCGATCTCGCTGTTAAAGATCTTCAACGTACAACTACATCTTTGTTGAGTGCTATGACGAGTCAGGATATCGATCTCGTCATGGCCAATTCAGTTCGCTATCTTGAATTTTTCGGTCACGTTGTCGTCGGTTGGATGTGGTTACGCCAAGGTATGACTGCTGCCAAAGCGCTGGAGAAAGCGTCTGACGACGACGCGTTTTATAAAGGCAAACTACAGGCGATGAATTATTTCGCCCGCTGGGAGCTCCCCCAAACCGCAGTGTGGGCCGATCTACTCTGTGGTCTCGACGACACGACCTACGCGATGCAAGCAGAGTGGTTCTAGAGCAGCACCCCCAGCATCTTCTCTGCAAATGATGCTGGGCTTGGCTTTATTTTGACTGCGCCGTTAGCCACTCGCGCATACGAACTTCCAATGCGTCGAGAGGAATGGCGCCAGCGCCTAAAAGCTCGTCGTGAAACGCTCGAATGTCAAAGTTATCTCCGAGCGTCTGCTCAGCCTCGGTACGGAGAGCGAGTATTTTTAACTGGCCTATTTTGTAAGCCAATGCTTGTCCTGGCCAACCAATGTAGCGATCGATTTCATTGACAATATCGGCTTCTGTTTTGGCGGCATTGGCTTTGAAGTAATCGATAGCTTGTTCGCGACTCCAGCCGAAATAATGCATTCCGGTATCAACGACCAGTCTCACTGCGCGCCACATGTCATAGACGAGCTGCCCATAGCGGGAGTAGGGATCCTGATAAAGCCCCATGTCGTACCCTAATCGCTCCGAATAAAGCCCCCAGCCCTCAATAAACGCGGTAACACTGCTGTTACGGCGAAACTCAGGGAGCTCGCCCAATTCTTGAGCCAGAGCTATCTGCAAATGGTGCCCCGGCACGCTTTCATGAACACTTAACACTTCCATTTCAAATTTTGGCCGGACTTCCGGTCGATGGAGATTAACGTAATACCAGCCTGGACGAGTACCGTCGGCGGCGGGGCGCATGTAATACGCGGTCGTGGTGTCAGGTGCAATGGCTGCCGGGATTGGCCGAACTCCGTAGGGCATGCGCGGCAGTTTGCCAAAGAGTTTCACCAGCTGTGGATCGAGACGCTTTGAGATGGCTTGATAACCCTCTAGCAGCGCCTCGGGTGTTTCGTAGTAGAACTGTGGATCAGTTCGCAAGAAGGAATTAAATGCTTGAATATCACCCTCGAACCCCACTTCATCGATAACAGTTTCCATTTCATGTCGAATACGGGCCACTTCATCCAAGCCAATTTGATGAATCTCCTCGGGGGATAGGGACGTCGTGGTGAACGACGCAGCTCGTTGTCTGTAGGCTGCCTTACCCTCGGGAAGGCTACCCAAGCCGGGTTCTTTTCGCGAGGCGGGCAGGTAGGTGTCGCGCATGAATTGTCCAAAATCGCGATACGCAGGATTGAGAACTCCTGTAATGATAGCCTGAGCCTCGGCCCGTAATTCGCTGGCGGTAGCAGCATCGATCGACTCGGGTATGTTTATGAACGCTTTATAAAAAGGGTTTTGAGTAGGATCTTCTGTAACGACTCGATCGATTTGGTCAGGTACCCGCTGCATGACGATCTGCGCTTGGGTTCGCTGATTAGCGATTCCTTGCTCGAGCAACAGTTGATACTGATCAAGCTGCGATGGCAGCGCCTGTAGACGTGCGAGCCAGTCTCGATAGTCTTGCTCTGTTTCAAAGGGCAGGCGTTCGGCCATGCCGTGTCGATGCTGGGGACCGCTACGCATATTAACTGGCATGAGATGCATGCCATTCTCAAACGCCTCAGTATCGTCTCGCAGGTCGCGCAGTAACATGGCGCGGTTTAATTGGGCCGACTCGCTGAGGCTTGAGGGTTCAATAGCCGTTAGTTGCTTGATAAAGCTTTGTAGGCTCTTGTGACGTGCCTCGTGTGCTTTAGGACTAACATCGGTCCACTGCCTGTTACCCGATCGATCACCGTACTCAAGGCGCATTTCTGGGTACTCGGAAAGAACCCATGCCCAATGTTTATCGATGATGGTATTAACGGCGGCGTCTTGTGCTGAACTGAACCCACTGGTGAGTGTCAGAAGCGCGGCGAGTAGCAGCCGAATAAAAGTGGCGTGTACACATCTAATAAACACGATTAGAGATCCTCTTCGCTATTTACAGTGAAATATCAGCATAATACAAAAAAACGCCGCAAGAGCGGCGTTTTCAGGGAGTCGCGGGGGTTCTACGCGCGGCCGAGTATCGAGCGAGCGACCAGCTCACGCATAATTTCTGACGAACCACCGTAAATAGTTTGGATACGCGCGTCGGTATAAAAACGCGAAATGGGATATTCCGTAGTGTAACCATAGCCACCGAATAATTGCAGGCAGTCGTTGGCTACACGACACTGCATCTCGCAGCTCGCGAGCTTGAGCATCGCGGCTTGGTCTGTCCCGAGTTCTTCGCGGGTGTATTTGTCAGCACACTTTTCATAAAATGCGCGATTGAGTTCGATCTCAGTCTTAACTTCAGCGAGTTTGAAGCGGGTGTTTTGGAACTGTCCCACTTTTTGACCAAATGCTTGACGCTCTTGTACGTATTGAACGGTGATATCGAGTGCGCCTTCAGAAGCCGCGACAGCCTGAGCTGCAATGCCTAGACGCTCCCTCGGTAGTTCATCCATCAATATTGCGAAGCCCTTATTAACTTCACCGAGTAATGCATCGGCAGGTAGGCGCACATCAGTGAAAAATAGCAGCGCTGTATCCGAAGTATGCTGGCCAATCTTCTCAAGCTTTTTCGATTTTTCGAAGCCGGGAGCATGGGCATCGACAAGAAACAGTGACGTACCCTTTGCCCCCTTACCCGGATCAGTAATCGCAGCCACGATAACCAAGTCAGCATGGATGCCATTAGTGATGAAAATCTTGGAGCCGTTTAATACCCACTCGTCGCCGTCGCGAACGGCGCTCGTGCGAATACCTTGCACATCAGAGCCTGCTCCGGGCTCCGTCATTGCCAGAGCGCCCACACAGTCACCGCTGACCATTCGAGGCAGCCATTGCGCTTTTTGCTCTGCGGTGCCGTGCCTCGTAAGGTAGGGCGCTACAATGTTGGAGTGAATGCCATAACCTGTAGCAATGCCACCAAAGCCCATATAGGCCAGCTCTTCGATCATCGCGAGAGTGACCTGAGCCGAAGTGCCAGCACCGCCATATTCCTCGCTCACATCGGGGCACAGCAAGCCGGCTTGACCTAGGGTATTCCAGAGCTCTCGAGGTACCATGTGCTGGGCTTCCCACTCTTCAAAATGAGGTGAAATTTCCTGCTCAAAGGCGCGTTTGGCCATGTCCCGGAATAGCGTCATTTCGTTGAAGTCGGCGGCTTGATTCATTGTTTAAGTCTCGGTAAATTTTTCGAGGTCGAAGTATGACCAATTATGGCGTGAGACACAAAACAAGTGGTTTAGCAGAGTCTCGTTTTTACACAATTCCTAAAACACTTGAAATAATGGTAACTTAGCTCGTTAAATGAGCCTGATAAATATGCCATTGCACTTGCAGCATTGAGTGAAGGTGCATACCGCTTGCTCCGTTAAACACAATTAACGAAAAACATAGCTAACGAAAAACATAACTAACGAGGTCATCATGCGCGAATGTAAGCAATTTTATATCAACGGAGAGTGGGTCGAGCCCACAAGCCCCAACGATTTCGACGTTCTTAATCCGGCCACTGAAGAGGTATGCGCAACAATTTCCTTGGGCAATGAAACCGATGTGGATAAGGCGGTCGCGGCTGCGAAAGCAGCATTTGAGACCTTCAGTCAGACAAGTGTTGAAGAACGTATTGCGCTGCTTGAACGTATTGCTGAAGTCTACCAGAGCCGTATTGGTGATATGGCTGAAGCAATTCGACTTGAAATGGGCGCGCCTATTAGCTTGGCCTCTACCGCTCAGGCGTATGCAGGTTTAGGGCATATCATGGAAGCGGCAAAGGTATTAAAAACCTTTACGTTCGACGAGCAGTTGGGCGAGCACCGCGTGGTTAAAGAACCCATAGGCGTGTGTGGACTCA
>ERZ807291.6243-NODE-6243-length-14467-cov-5.496739_pt1 | contig 14467 bp, 14 predicted proteins | sample MGYA00521257_ERZ807291 | MGnify/ENA primary metagenome ERZ807291 (study PRJEB31413, sample SAMN03169783) | marine metagenome | biome: Marine; feature: Water; material: Subsurface seawater | place: North Sea | collected 2011-04-28 | depth 1 m m ...
GAAACCTGATTATTAATACGAAGAATATTCTTCAGAGTACTCTTCCATATTGGTTCAATGTAGTTTGGATTATAAGTGTTGAAAAAATTATCAGATTTCAGGTCTATCTTATTGTCCAGTTTTTCAATAAAAATACGGGCCATAACCCGCTCTTTTAACCCTTTCAAATTTATTCCATTATTTTTTCCAACGCCTGCAAGCTTACCCAGTGCCTGCATTTCCTCTGGTAATTGTATACCCAGTGTTTTTGGTGCTTCTATCCTAAATAAATTTCTTGCTGAATATGTCTTATCTATTGAAGAAGCGTAAAAAAAACTTGCAATCGCAATACCGAGTGTAAATATGAAAATAAAAATTTTATGTGTCCAAAGCGTAATGACTAATTCTCTTAGGTTTATATCATCATCTTTATAATGGATTTTATCATTCATCACATTACTCCGTTAGGTTATTAACATAAAATAATGTTAGCAAATAGATATATATAGATAACATACATATGCAAAAGTCTACAAGACATCATTTAAGTTTTAATACTAAACTCGATCTACTTTATCTAAATTTCCCAGATATTTTCCATAATCATTCTTATTAAATTTAATTGCAATTTCTCTTAATTTTATAATATCTATCCACCCATTTTCATACGCTATCTCATCAGGACTCCCAACGAGTAAACCTTGACGCTTTTGAAGTGTTCGAACAAAGTTTCCAGAATCTAATAAACTATCATGAGTGCCTGTATCGAGCCAAGCAAACCCACGTCCCATTTTTTGAACTCGTAAGGAGTCCTCACTAAGATATATTTCTAACAAGCTAGTAATTTCCAGCTCACCACGATTTGAGGGTTTAATTGTTTTAGCTTTTTCTGGTGCAGTTTTATCTAAAAAATATAAACCAGTAACCGCATAATTTGATAATGGGTTTTCTGGTTTTTCTATGATACTATCTGCATTACCATGTTGATCAAATCCCACAACTCCGTATCGGTCTGGATCAGAAACCCTATAACCAAATACAGAACCACCCGATTCATGAATGTCTGCACATTTCAAAATCTTCGGTAAGTTATCTCCATAGAAAATATTATCTCCCAAAATAAGTGCACTTGGAGAACCGTCTAAGAAATCTTCTGCCAAAATATAGGCTTGGGCAAGACCGTCTGGTGAAGGCTGAATAATATACGTAAAACTCATTCCAAACTGAGAGCCGTCTTCAAGCAATTTTTTGAACTGTTTTAAATATTCCGGGCTCACAATTATCGCCACCTCTCGTATACCTGCAAGCATTAAAACGGATAATGGATAATAAATCATTGGCTTATCATAAATAGGCAATAATTGCTTAGAGATCCCTAGTGTAATTGGATGCAAGCGAGAACCAGTGCCTCCAGCTAATATAATGCCTTTTCTTTGTTTCATGGTGCTAACTCCCCCAATTCTTTTAAAACGATTCTTAGATCCTTTTTCCAATCAGAACTTAACTCATTAAAATCTTCCTTTAGTCTAGAGCTATCAAGTCTTGAGTTAAGCGGTCGCTTTGCAAGTGTATTATATTCAGAAGATCGAATTTTATTAACAACTGTTTTGAAATTAGTGTTTATTATTATTTCTTCTGCAAAATCAGCCCAGCTAACAAATGGCATACCTGAAAAATGGTAAATACCACTCTTTGAAATATTGTTTTTATCATAAATTAATGAATTAGCAATTTTATAGCATACTCTAGCGATTGATTGTGCTGATGTTGGCCCTCCAACTTGGTCAGAAACAATAGAAAGCTCAGAATTTTTTTTTGAGAGTTCAAGTATTGTTTTCAAAAAATTTTTTCCGGTTGCTGAAAAAATCCAAGACGTTCTTAATATTATAGCATTTGAATTTGCATTAAGTATCGCCAATTCACCATTCCTCTTTGAGTGCCCATAAACACAAAGAGGTGCAGTTTTATCATTTGTTAACCATGGATTCTGATTTTTACCGTTGAATACATATTCAGTAGATATATGAATAAATGGAATACACAAAACGTTACAAGTAGTTGCCATTAATGCAGGTGCCTCAGAATTTATTTTATATGCTAAGGTTTCATTATTTTCAGCCTCATCAACAGCAGTATAAGCTGCAGCATTAATAACTACTTTTGGGTTATACTTATATATGGCAGTTTCACAACTTTTTGGAATTTCAAGATCAGAAACTTCTCTCCCTATACATACAACATCCTTAAATTTTGAAAGCTCTACAGCTACTTGACCTGTTTTTCCAAAAACTAAAATCATTTCAAGCTTCCCAATCGAATTCCAACACCATTTCGATTTTGCAAAGGAGTCCACCAATCATCATTAGCTAAATACCAGTCGACAGTTTTCTCCAACCCCTCATCTAAAGAAGTTAAAGGGTGCCAATTTAATTCACTTATAATCCGGCTTGGGTCGATAGCATAACGTTCGTCATGTCCAGGTCTATCCTCAACAAACGTAATTAATTCTTGATAAGATTTACTTCTGGGTTTTTTCCTATCTAATATGCAACATATTTTTTTTACAATATCAATATTAGCGACTTCATTTTCGCCCCCAATATTATAGCTACGACCAATCTCACCATTTTTTAACACAGTCAATAAAGCGTCTGCATGATCTTCAACATATAACCAATCTCGAATATTATTCCCATTTCCGTAAACAGGAATTAGTTTATTTTTTAAAGCATTTAAAATTGTAATTGGAATAAGTTTTTCTGGAAAATGGTACGGGCCATAATTATTTGAACAGTTTGTGATCAAAATTGGTAGATCATATGTTTCAAACCAGGCTCTTACTAGATGATCAGAACTTGCTTTCGATGCTGAATAAGGTGATCGTGGGTCGTAAGGGGTAACTTCTGTAAATTTTGTATTTTTATCTTCACCTAATGATCCAAAAACTTCATCTGTAGATATATGATGGAAACGAAATTTTTTTATTTTTTTATTTTCATTATAATATTTTCGTGATGCCTCAAGCATACTATATGTACCAATTATATTAGTTTGAATAAAATCATTGGGGGAATCTATTGAGCGGTCAACATGAGATTCTGCTGCCAAGTGCATTACAGAGTCAGGTTTATGTTTTGCAAAAATTTCATCAAGTCGCTTCTGATCACATATATTTACGTGTTCAAAAGTATATTCCCGCCTATCTGATATGCTTGCAAGACTATCTGGGCACGCAGCGTAGGTAAGTGCATCTAAATTTACAACAGACATTCCATCGTTTATCGCTTTTCTAATCACAGCAGAACCAATAAATCCCATTCCGCCAGTTACAAGTAATTTCATATTTCTTTTTTCCACACAAAAGGGCTGGAAACACCAGCAAGATATGGCGCCTCTTCATCTTTTTTTGATAGGGATGGACTGCCCTTTAGTCCCCAATTAATATTTAGTAGCGGATCATCAAATCGAACTGATCCTTCAAAATTTTCTGCATAATAATTTGTGCATTTATAAATTATCTCTGTATTCGGAACTCGAGTAATAAAACCATGCAGAAATCCCTCAGGGATTAATAACTGCTTTCCATTTTCAAAAGAAAGCTCACACCCAACCCATTTTCCAAATGTAGGTGAGCCAATTCTGAAGTCCACGGCCACGTCAAACATAGCTCCGCTACCGCACCTAATTAGTTTAGTTTGAGCAAATGGGGGCAGCTGGAAATGAAGACCACGTATTGTATTTTTATTTTTTGAAAGGGAGTGGTTGTCTTGAACAAAATCATAATTGAAGCCAGCTTCATTCATTTTTTGTTTATTCCAACTTTCTGAAAAAAATCCTCGCGTATCACCAAATTTTTTTGGCGTAATGATTTTAACTTCTGGTATTAATGTGTTTTCAACATGTAATGTCATTGCAATAATCTCTTGTAGTATTTATTTCAAAAAAATATTAAATACATAGCACCAATAACATCATACGTTAATTAAACAAAGCTTAATGTGTGATTAAGGACAGGATTATCTCACATTATATAAGTTACAATCCATAGCAAATTTTTCCCATAATCATACTTTGATTCTGTACAAATATATATTGTAACAATATTAAAAAATTAATAACTAATGTAGAATATAATTAATTGGTTAAATTAAAAAATGAAATTGAATCAAAAAAAATTAGACATTCTTATACCTGCATATAATTGCTTAGAGTTTATAATAAGAATAGAGAAATTAACAAAATTTATTGAAACTGGGAAAATAAATATCATAGTATCCGATGATTCAACAAAAAAAGAAATATCAAATGAGATAAGAGGATTTTGTGAGAAAAATAATATTCACTATACAATTGGTCCAAAAACTAAAAACGCCGTAGATAATTGGAATAGACTATTAGGATATACAATTAGTAATTATTATATTTTACTTCACCACGATGAAATGTTTGAAACAGTTGATGATATTAACCAAATACTTGACCACATATCGAAATTTAAACCAGACGCATTCGTATCAACATTATTAATAAAATCAAGTAAAGGAACTAGAAGGTTTTCAAATAATTATTTTAAAAAAATTATCTTGGAAAAATTTCCAAACTTTCTATATATTCGAAATTGCATAGGATCACCTTCTAACATTATTTTTCATAATAGATTTTCAATATATAAATATCAGAACAAACTAAAATGGCTTGTTGATACTAATTACTTTTGCGAAATATTTAATAAAAAAAAATATTATGTAATTTATGGTATGTTTAATATAGTTTCCTTTGAAAATACATCATCAATAACAAATAATTTGAATACGCAGTCGATAGCAATAGAAGAGAGAAAAGTGCTTAAAATTAAATATAAAATATCATATTTGATATTAGATTTATTTTGGATTTTTCTAAAGTGAGATCTTTTTATACTTCCGTTATGATTGTTTTGGGTTTGTTCATAATATCGCATAACCATTTATTAAATAATGAGTTTAATATTTCAGCTTATTTAATTGGCCTTACAATTTTATTATTATCACTCTTATTATATTTAAAATATTTTAGTTTAATTGATTTTCATTTAACACTTTATTTACTAGTAACAATATTCTCCCAGTTTTTTTACATGCTAAGATTTGGTATTATTCAAGCAGGTTTTGTCGAAGCAATAATAATTTACATTATTGTTCCATGTGTATTTTATGGTATTTATAAAATAATGCTCAAAACCCCAGATATTGCAGTTTTTAGTTTAAAGTTTATATCTCTGATGAGCATTATATCATTTGTTGGGTCTATTTTATATATACTGTCACATTTAAATATCAGTGATTTATTTCCAGAAACCTTTAAACTTGAAATAACTCAAACTGGAGAAGATATTCAAATAAAAAATACATCATTTTATGGAAATTCACTTACAGTAGGAGGCTTAGCACTTGTTCAGGCTATGTCATCTATTTACCTTTATATAAAAACTAATAAAAATATATTTTTAATATTTCTTATGCTAGCAGTTTTAGTTTGCTTATTGAGCCTTGCGAGAAGATCCATGGTTCCACTTTGTCTTCTTTTAGTTATTTTTCAGTTTTATTTACCATACAAGCAAAGAATAATTAGTAGCGCAGTTTTATTAACAATCTTTTTATGTGGAATAATAATGTTTCATGAAGAATTTTTATCTATTTTGACAAGACTCGTTTCAAGCTTTGATTTGACTGACCCCACCAGCGGAAATGAAAGCAGGATTCGCTTTATGAAAAAAGGTGTTGAAATAATAGCAACTGAACCATTTGGCGTAGGATTAGCAAATTTATCAAGTCTGGGAAAAGGTTGGAAAGATTTAGTCTATGGTGCACCAGTGGGATTTTTAACTGTAGTTGAATCTGGATATCTAGTATTTATTGGAGAGATTGGAATAATTGGATGTTTTATCCTCCTTCCATCATTTGTGATTTTTTTAAAAAAATTGTCTTCATATTCAGTATATTTAGTAATATTACCCATAGCTTTAGAAACTATCATGGGCCTATCAATCTATTCACTTTTAATATTATCATTACTATTGTGTACTCTTGCTTCTATTGAAGCGATAGAAAATCGTAATTTTAAATTGAATAAATCTTAGAAAATCATTTTCGATGACGGCAAAGAAGATTTGATTATGGTAATATTTTTTTGTTTAGAGCAAATGTTAGCTTTAATACTGCACCTATAAAATCAGCTATAACTATACAAATCACAGCGTTGATAATAGTAATCTCTCTAAATATTAATAAAAGTATGAAAACTATAAAATAACTTATGGCAGACGTAATATTACAAAAATGACCAATTCTGTCACATTTAATTGCAGTGAATAAAGGATAACCCCAGTAAGAATTAATAATTGAAAATGACAAAGAGCAATATAAAAAAATTGATAACTTAAACAATAAACTTACGTCAAATTCAAGCAGAAGATCTAAAAAGTGCCCCCCAAAGATAAACACAATAGGAAAAAAACAAGCTTGAATAATAATAGATGTAAGTGTTGTTGATTTTAGCACATCAAAATCCATGGTTTTTATTAGATAGGTATATAAAACCCGACCAACACCTCCTATTATTGATATCCCAGCTTTATAAAAATTCATTGCAATTGAATAAACTGCAATTGCATCAACAGTCAGTAAATAAGAGATAGCGTAAGTACTTCCCTGCATGTAAAGATTACTAAAAAAACGAGCAAAATAGAACTCTAAGGATGCAGCCAATATATTCCTTGTATACGTAAAAGAAAATCTATTGAAATTAAATTCATTTTTTAAAAATAGCTCTCTGTAGTAGATAATGGCTCCTAATAAGGTTACCAAAAGATGTGCAAGAAAAATTTTATATATACCAGACTCAGATAAGTCTAAAAAAACTACTAAGGCAATGTAAGTTAATTTTATAATCAAATTTGCTAATGCAATAAACCCATATTGTTCCAAACCAATAAATATTGTTTCTAAATCTATGGCTTTTAAAATTAAAGAAAAAATTATGATCATTTTCAGTGAAAATTCATAGGGAATTAAAAAATATAAAATAAGTGACAGAAATAGTGCAGATATAATCTTTATAAAGATATATATAGAAATTATTTCTGACATTTTACTGTTGTTAGAATTATTTTTTATTAGTCTCTTTGGAATTTCCATAGAAAGCCCCAAATCACTTATCGTGATAAATACTGCCAATAAAGAAAATACTATAGCATATTCGCCATAAAATATCACACCTTCTTTTTTATTTAATATATAAACTAATACCAGAGGAGTTAATATATGGAGTGTGACTGAAGAAATTGAAGCCAATGAATTATATTTTAGTTTAGTTATTTCTTAATACTCCTCTAATACAAATAAATTATATATAATCTATTTACCAAGATTATATCTTATCCCGTTTTCCATGACTGATCAGGACAGAATACTAATTGAACAGCAATTCTTTTACCCTCTTTAACAATTCCGCCCCTATGAATACCTAATGGATCAAAAATAATAACATCTGCCCCATTGGCACATGAGACTTTATTTTCTTGTATGTAAATTCCTAATTTTGATTTACTTGAAAAATCATCAAATTCATTTTTAACTCTAAAAGAGCGGGGTAAGCCTAACAAGATTTTTTTCCCCTTTTTATCTCGTCTGAAAGCTCCTACCCTCTTTACAATTTTTCTTTTTAGAAAAAGCGCAGCGCTATAATATTTATGTGAACCTGATACATATTGAAAAGCGCCATTTTCTTCCTTTAATACATCAGTTAAATAAACCATTGCTTTTACTGTATTTGAGTTGGTATCTACATGAAAAAAATTCATTTTTTCTTCAATTAAATCATCGTGATCATGTTTAAACACAAACTCATCTTCTTCTTGATTGATGTGTATTTGGAAATAAACTAATTTAGTTTTATTAGTATTAAAATATTTACTTATAATTTCATGAATGTTTGTATTTGAGAATAATGTATCTTCAATTTTTCGAAACATAAGTACATTTTCGTTTTCTTTATATCCAATTACACAATCTGAGAAACCCCTTACGGAAACTGGAGTTTGTTTTATTTTTTCTTCAACTTCAGTTATATATGATTGTAATTGCACTTTTAGAGTTTTTACTATTTTTTTATCCCTTAGTTTCATAAAGCCATTTTCATTAAATTGGGAAATCACAGTATTGTTCTTTTTGCCTAAATTAGAAACATGCATACTGCGTTTATATTTTTTTATAAAAGTTTGGCGAATACCCAGAACCAAAAATGCTTTAAGAAATAAAGTATATATATATATATACTCAAATAAATTTATGCGTACATTTGAGTATGCTGGATGTTTATCATAATCTATTTTAAAATACTCGTGCATTTTTTATTCCCCAATTTGAATTTCATAGCATCATATTTAAAATCTATATTATTATAAATTTGATTTACAATGCAAAATAGTAATATTTATTCACCTTTGGAAAAACCTGTAGTTTTTTTATTTCTTTTAATTTTTCCAATGAGTTAAAACTTAATATGTTATCTATAATAAATTCATCATTCTTACTAATATATTGCACAATTTCTTGACCATATAGTGTAGCCTCTAGAATTGAAGATGTATTAAAGCCAATACAGAAATCATATTTGTAAGCAGCCAGTGTAATTTCTAATTTGGGGTTTTCGTCTACTTCAAAAGAAGGGATTTTAGCTATGTATGCCTGTAAACTTTGAGTAGTATTCGGGTGAAGTCTTATTAAGTAGTTATCACCTGTATTTTCTAAAATGTTTAATAGTTTTTTAGTTTCAGAGATATAAATTAATCTTGGGAGAAATACCAAAACTGTATTTTTTTTCATCCTGTTTTTACTAAATTTTATTGTATAAGGATATTTTCCTAAGATTAATTTTACATCCTTTGGAACAGTACTTTGTATTTGATCTAGAGTATAATTTCCCCAACATATTAAATTTTCTGCACATATATTTTCATAATTTATTATGTCTAAGGGTATTTCATTTAAGTAATTAAAATATAAACCATGTTGAAGAGAATAAGTTGGAATATTTCTCTTTCGAAAATAAAATGTTAAAAATGACTCATAAAGGTATGAACTATTAAATGCAGTATATTGTTTACAATCTAGAGTTTTACTTTCAAGTAAACTAATTGTTCTTATAGAAAATGCAGTAAAGAAATTATAAATTAAGTTTTTAAAAAAACTGTATGATTTATTATATTTAAAATATTTAATAAAATAATACAAAAAAGAAAAAATATTTAGGAAAAAACTCTTTGTCATTTCAATTTTTTGTATACTGCGAGTAGGAATATTATATTCTAGGATATAATTTTCTAAGATATTCTGATAGCTTTCCCGTGGTGTTTGATAAGATATTAAATAATCCCCATCAATTGATATCTCATGATTATTGATTATGCAGTAAACTAAAAATCTGCACTTATTAAATTTTGACATCCACGAATAGTTAGCAAGGTACGATCCTAATACTCTATCTAATGGATAGCCGTTAAAATTTTTGCCTCTGTAAGCATCCTTTAAATCTATATATTTTTTATATTCATTATTCATTTCACATAATTCCTTTTAGAATAATGATAAAAAATTATTGATTGATGATAATACTATTAAATTATATATTATAATCTTGCCTAGATTTCTTCCAACTTCTTGATTGCATCAAATAAAGAATAATGATGATTTCCAATAAATAAACCATTTCTATCAATATATTCTGCGTTGCTTAATTTTCCATGAATTGAGTAATCAAAATATTTCAAAACTTTGTTTTTTGTAAAATTTCCAGTTACTATAGGTCTGCATTCAAATCCAAATTGGTTCAGTTTTGTTATTAAGTCTTCTCTTGTTCTATCTGAATTTGGCCTAATAAGTAATGAAAAGCCAAACCAACTTGAAGCACCTATTTCTTTTTGAATCATTAAATCTGGGTGAGCGTAAAGTTTGTCTTGCAGCAAAGATCCATTCTTTCTCCTGCCAGAAATTAATTTTGGAAGTTTGTTTAACTGTTCAGAACCCAATGCACCAGACATTTCTAGTGGTCGCAAATTGTACCCAGGCAAAACAAAATTAAAACTCTCTTCAAATGGATTCAATGATTTCAAACCACTAACTCTATTTTTATCTGGAAGATTTCGTGTCCAACCATGAGCACGCAATGCAAGCATTATGTGATATAGCTCTTCATCATTTGTTATTACAACCCCACCTTCCATAGTCGAAATATGATGAGAAAAAAAGCATGAAAAACTTCCCATAGTGCCAAAAGAACCAGCCAGTTTCCCATGTAAAGTTGCCCCCATTGACTCACAGTTATCTTCAATAAGAACAATATCTTTATCAATAATAATTTCGTTTATAGCCTTAAAATCATTTGGGTTACCTAATAGATTAACAGCCATGATAGCTCGTGTATTATTCGATATAGCCAACTCTAACGCTGCTATATCATAATTTAGTGTTTCCAAGTCGATATCAACAAATTTCAAATGTAACCCATACTGATACAGTGGGGCATATGTAGTTGACCAACTAACTGCCGGCACAATTATTTCATCGCCTCTTTTTAAGTTCAATTTAGAGTTTTTTGTATAAAATAATGCTGCAGTCATAAGTAAGTTAGCCGAAGATCCTGAATTCACCATTACTGCATATTTCGAACCAAAATATTTAGCAAAATTTTTCTCAAATTGGGCCACCTCATCTCCCATTGAAAATTTGTTAGATGCAATAACTCTTTGTAGTGCATCATATTCTCTCTGGTCCCACGACGAGGTCGCAAGTGGGTATTTAAAGTTCATTATTTACCTCTTTACAGTAATATTGGTAAGTAAGGTTAATAGCATGAGACAATGAAGTCATTGGCTGCCATCCCCATTCTGTTTGTCTTTCTATAGAACAAAGTTTTTGTTTCATGCCTACTGGCCTTGAAGTATTATAAGTAAAACTGCCCTTCCAGCCAATTACTTTAGATACAGCTTCATAGTATTCAGAAATTGTAAAATCATGTCCAATTCCAATATTCATTAAATTAGGAATTTTTTCTATTGACAATGAGGCTTTAAGAATAGCCTCAGCAACATCACCGGCATACATAAATTCTCTTCTTGCATTTCCATCTCCCCATATTTCCACTGTATTTTCTGAAAAAATCTTAGCTTGGTGCACCTTATGTATTATTGCAGGAAGTAAATGTGAGCGAGATGGATTAAACTGATCATATCTGCCAAATAGGTTACAGGGAATTAAGGTTTTATAATTAAATGATAAATTTTCTCTAGAAATATACTCGCACAATCGTGTTGATACTATTTTAGCAAGTGCATAACCTTCATTAGTTGGCTCTAAACTACCAGTTAATATCATATTTTCACTGAGTGGATTAGGTGTTTTGCTTGGATACATACATGTTGAAGCAAGGTTAATGAAATTTTTAACACCAGACCGATAAGCAGAGATTATTACATTACGTGACATTGATACATTTTTGTCTAAGAATGAAACTGGATCAGTTATATTTGCTTGAATACCGCCGACATAACCAGCTGCGTGGATAACCATATGTGGTTTATTTTTTATGAAGAAATTTCCCACAGCTTCATTATCAGTTAAATCTAACTCTTTTGAAGATGGTGAAAGAATACTCCATTCATTGGATAACGGATGTTCTAATATATTACTACCAACCATTCCAGTGGCCCCAGTGAGTAATAATGTTTGCTTTACCACTTAATTAATCCTTACCATGTATTTAAAATGCCCATGTCATTATCGGAAAGCAATCTTATTCTCTTAGCTTCTTCTAAATCATAGGCCACCATTTCACTGCACATTTCTTGGGCAGTTATCTCTGGTTCCCACCCTAGTTTCTCTTTAGCTTTACTAGGGTCGCCAAGAAGAGTTTCAACTTCTGCTGGGCGAAAATATCTTGGGTCTATTTTTAAAATTACATCGCCATTTCTAACGCTTGGCGAAGTTTTTTTATTTACAGAAATTACTGTGGCAATTGTATCTATTCCGACACCTGAAAATTTTAGCTCAATACCCAGCTCTCTTGCGGACCAAAGTATAAACTGACGTACTGAGTATTGTTTACCTGTTGCTATGACAAAATCTTCTGGTTTTTCTTGTTGAAGCATCATCCATTGCATGCGCACATAATCCTTTGCGTGCCCCCAATCCCTAAGTGAGTCAATATTCCCCATATATAAACATTTTTCTAATCCTAGAGCTATTCTAGAAAGGCCTCTTGTTATTTTTCGCGTAACAAATGTTTCCCCCCTACGCGAGCTCTCGTGATTAAATAAAATACCATTACATGCGTAAATTCCATAAGACTCACGATAATTTACTGTGATCCAATAAGAATATAACTTTGCTACTGCGTAGGGTGATCTTGGATAAAACGGCGTGGTTTCTCTTTGAGGTATTTCTTGTACTAACCCATACAACTCAGACGTCGAGGCTTGATAAAATCTACAGGTTTTTTGTAAATTTAAGAATCTTATTGCTTCCAATATACGTAATGTGCCTAGACCATCGACGTCAGCTGTATATTCAGGAGAGTCAAAGCTTACAGCAACATGACTTTGAGCCCCTAAATTATAAATCTCATCTGGTTGAACTTCTGATATTATGCGAGTCAAATTTGACGCATCTGACAAATCTCCATGGTGTAATATAAATCGATTATCGTCTATGTGCGGATCTTCAAAAATATGGTCAATGCGGCCTGTATTAAAAAGTGATGATCTACGCTTAATTCCATGAACCTCATAATTTTTTTCTAGTAAAAATTCTGCTAAGTATGATCCATCTTGTCCTGTAACACCTGTTATAAGCGCTTTTTTCATAATCTTACCTTCGTATTCTTTTTATAATATTTATATATAAATAATTGATTTGTATATGTTATTCATAGATTTATTTCATAACGCATAAATGAAAATTCTTATGCAAAATTAAATATATTTAAATCTGCATATTAGCTTTATAAATATCATTCAAAATAGGGATAGCTTCCAATAATTTTTTCACACTGTGTACCCTGTGATGGTTATGCTTTATTTCATCATTACACAGTATTAAATGTTTCAATCCTGCAGCTTTACCAGCCTCTATATCTGAAAACTGATCACCTATTAAACATGATTCATTCAAATCTAGGCAATATCTATTTGCAGCTTCCAGTAACATTCCAGGTTTCGGTTTTCTACATTCAGAATCTTTTTTATATTTTCCAATTCCATGTACTGGATGGTATGGACAATAAAAAACATCTGTAATGTTTATACCCCTTACGTTGAATTCTTTTAACATCCATGTATTTAATATATGATAATCTATCTCTGTATAATAACCTCTTCCAATCCCTGCTTGGTTAGTAATTACTACTATTTGCAAACCCAACCTTTGTGCATGCTCACAAACAAGGAATATTTCCTCTGTAAAAATAAATTTTTCTATTTCATGAACATATCCTGTATCAATATTTATAATACCATCTCGGTCAAGAAAGAGAGCACTTTTGTTCATTCAAATACACAACAGCATTTTTTCAGCACGCTTGAAGTCATCAGGAATACCAATATCAATAAACTTACCATTAACTTTAAATACACTAAATTTATTATTTTGAATCGCCTTTGGTAAATAGTCATTTTCAAATGAAAAATTCACACTTATAGGAAAATCATTTAATTGATTTTTCTTTAACAAGTAACATCCTGCATTAATTAAACCGTTTGTCTTATCTGACTTTTCTAGAAAACCAGTAATAATACCATCTTCTTCTATTATTTTTCCATATCTAAAGGTATTATCAACATTGCATCCAACTATAATTGGCACATTTAATTTATGCCAATGATTCTGCAGCTTCAATAAGTCAATTTCTAAATAAGTATCTCCATTACAAATTAAAGCAAATTCACTTTCCACCTGACTTAGCGCTAATTTCATAGCCCCACCAGTACCAAGTGGTTCACTTTCTGAAACATAAACTATTTTAGTGCCTTTGTAGTTAGTTCCAAAATATTCTTTTATCTGCCCTCCTAAATACCCAATTGATATTATGAACTTACTTACGCCTTGATCCTTAAGATGGGACATTAAGATTTCTAAGAATGGAGTATTTCCAATTCGAGCCATTGGCTTTGGGGTATCTTTGATTAAACTTTGGAGCCTTGTTCCAAACCCTCCAGCTAATATTATTACTTCCATTATTTGTTACCATAAATCTCAATTTCAATTAGGCCACATATAATATGCCCTAAAATTGCATGTGCTTCTTGAATTCTTGGAGTATGCTCACTTGGCACTTCTATTATAAAATCAGTTTTTTCAACAATTGGGCCACCATGATTTCCAACAAAAGCGATACACTTCATACCCCTTTCTTTTGCCATATCAAAGGCATTTAAAATGTTTGGTGATTTACCTGA
>ERZ807291.6244-NODE-6244-length-14465-cov-4.872311_pt1 | contig 14465 bp, 12 predicted proteins | sample MGYA00521257_ERZ807291 | MGnify/ENA primary metagenome ERZ807291 (study PRJEB31413, sample SAMN03169783) | marine metagenome | biome: Marine; feature: Water; material: Subsurface seawater | place: North Sea | collected 2011-04-28 | depth 1 m m ...
CTGGATAAAACAAATACCAATTTGTAGGATCAATACCAATTCTTGGAAGTGCAGTTTGGGCCATAGCGCCCAAAACCATTATTATGAGTATATTTTTTAGGGCTGGAGGCAGGTGAAAGGTCATGATCTCTTCTTTTTATTGAATAATTCAAAGATACTATCCGCACCGAGAGTAACATATATTTGTTTTCCGTCAAATGTAAACTGAGGCATTTCAACTTGAAATAAATTCTCCAAAATGAATTCAAATTCTTCTTTGGTTTTTGCTGTGCCTTGTTTACTCGCACTTTGTCTTGACATGCTTAAAGCCAATGCTTGATTTCTACTTAATTTTACTTCTCCGGCAGTTTGTTCGTAATCGTCAATTATTTGTTCAATTAGTGCTTGTTCATCACACGCGGGTAACTGAGCCGGTAATCCATTAATTATTATTGCATTACCTCCAAAGTGTCCCAGGTCAAATCCAAGGTGTGAAAAGGCATCCATCAATTCTAACAAGATTGCTAGTTTACTCGCAGGGAGTTCAATATTTCTTGGAAAAAGCAATTGCTGTGATTGTCCTTTTTGTTTTTCTAACTGTTGGAAATATTGATTATAAAACAAATGTTGTCGTGCTCTTTTGACATCAATTATGTGCAATTTTTGATTCACATTGCAAGCTAAATGCGTATCCGAAATGGAAAAGAATCCTTTTATATCTGGTTTTAATGGATTATCAGAATTTTGGAATAAGGATGCTTTGGAATTTGAGATATTATTGAATTCATCGAAACGAGAACGAACTGAATCTGTAGGACCTAGAATTTTCTCCCAGTCTTGACCTTGGTATCGTTTTCCATTATTTCCGTTTGGGAATGGGTTGTAGTGGTCTTTTGGCGAACTTGAAGATGTTTGAGATGTATTAAATTCTTTCCAGTTTGGAGTCTGGGTAAACGGGTCCGATTTCATCCAATTTCCCATGGTTTCGGTAGGGAAGTCTGGGTTGTTTTGTGGAAGAATAAACGAGTTAATTGATTTTCGAACGGCAGCTTTCAGAATATTGTATATATGTCGTTCGTCTTCAAACTTTACCTCGGTTTTAGTCGGATGGACATTTACATCGACCTTGCTAGGGTCAATTGTAAAAAATAGCACATAGGTGGGGAATTGGTCTGATTCTAAAATTCCTTCAAAAGCTTGGGTTAAGGCATGATGGAAATAGGGACTTTTAATGAACCGTTCGTTAACGAAAAAAAATTGATCCCCTCTCGTTTTACGTGCTAATTCGGGAGCTCCCACAAAGCCATGGATTTTTATAATTTCAGTAGGCTCGTCTACCTCAATGAATGCATCAATTTTTTTTCTACCCAGTACATCCGAAATTCTTTCTTTCAAGGATCGAATTGGATAATCGAATACTTCTTGATTTTGATTGAATAATTGAAATGCAATTTGGGGATTTGCCATGGCCTGTCGTTGAAATTCTTCGAAAATATGTTTGGTTTCAACCGTAATCGATTTTAAGAAGTTTCGACGTGCAGGTATATTATAAAATAAATTCTTTACAGCGATTGAAGTACCCACAGGTGCGCTGCAGATATTTTGTTCGAGGCATTCACTCGCTTCTATTCGGATAAAGGTACCAAGTTCATCTTCATGTCTGCGGGTTTTCATTTCAACTTGAGCTACTGCAGCTATTGAAGCCATAGCTTCCCCTCTGAAACCATATGTATGAAGTGAAAATAGGTCTTCGGCTTTTTTAATTTTTGAGGTGGCATGCCGCTCCCAACACAAACGTGCATCGGTTTCGCTCATCCCTTTTCCATTATCAATAACTTGGACAAGGGTGCTTCCCCCGTCTTTTATGAGTAACTTTATGTGTGTGGCTCCCGCATCAATACTGTTTTCCAATAATTCCTTAACGATACTAGAAGGCCGTTGAACAACCTCACCTGCGGCAATTTGATTGGCAACAGCATCTGAAAGTAATTTGATTATTCCCGACAAAACAGTACTGAAATTAGTATTCGAATTTAAGCATTGGGCTTTAGATATACCAACCCTTGCCAACCCTCTTGCGATTTATGCAACTCTTTTTTAAGCAATAGGGAAAAGGCTTTGGCATCAACGGACTCAATATCGGATTCTTGAAGTCCGCTGATAAACATGATACCTCCGGGTTTCAAGACCCGATTATAGTCATACAGGTCGGCCAAAATTACTTCACGGTGAATATTGGCAATTACTACATCAAATTGAGAATTGTAATCTTCGGTAAGTAAATCAGCAGTTCCGCATGAAATGTGTGTTCTCTCGCATTTATTAATGGTAATATTATCGTTGGCATTATCAACAACCCAATCGTCAATTTCAATGCCCCAAACTTTCCTCGCGCCTAACATTTCTGCTGCAATTGCTAATATGCCTGTTCCAGTACCCATATCTAATACATTCGATTGAGCTATTCTATCTTGATAAATATCGAGATATGACAACATCAACTGGGTAGTTCCATGATGGCCAGTTCCAAAGCTCATTCTGGGTTCAATTGTTATGACATGGGACTTTTCTGATTCGGGATGGAAAGGAGCACGAACATGAAATGGTCCCACATCAAGGGGTTGAAAATAGTTTTCTTCCCATTTTTGATTCCAATTCTCATAAGGATGTTCCAACCATTCGATTTCATCCACATATGAGGAAATAAGGCTTTCAATTTCGTATTTGAGTTCTTCCGTAATGGCGCTTGCCTTCACATAGGCACGTAATACGTTTCCTTCTGAATCGAAAGAGTCAAAATCGTACCCGCTTAAAAAAGCGGTAGCAATATCGATATCATCGGCACTGATGCCAATAGCTCGAGCTTTTAACTCGATGTAGTAAGGTTTTAAGTCCATTATAGGGTGTTATTTTGTCGCGAGTTGCAAATTGCATTCGCCGTATTGGGCATTATATCCAATAGTAAAAGGCAGTTTAATAGGTTTTTCTTGGATATATCTTTCTTTCAAATCAGGTTGAAATAAATTGCTAAACAAAGGAATTGTTCGGGTATAATTTCCTAAGAGCTTCACTTTGTATCCAGATTCCTCCAATTTTGAAAGTGGAATTCCACTGTCGTCTTGTAGGATTAACGAGCTTGCATTAATACAAGTGTTGCGAATCCAAGAAAAGTAGCTTTTATGCATCAAGTAAGTTGCTGCTTTAAAGAAGGCTGACGTGTTGTGGTGTTTCTCCATATATTTAGCTGCAGGAATTAAAGTTTTTACTTGATTGTTGATGTAATAAACACCGCTATTAGCAAGGTTTTCAGCAAAATAAATCAATTCTTTTACCTGTTTATCTCCTTTCGCTGCATAACCAATTCGATAACCCTTTTTACCGTGCTTCCTTGTGCCAATATCATCTACATCACTGAAATTACCGTCTTCGTCAAAGTTCATGGCCTTCACATAATAAATGTCTTTGTTGGCTTTGGCTAAGTAGTACAAACAAGTATGTACAGTTCCATTTAAAAGCCCTTTTTCAAAATCCATAGCCATTGATTTTGTGCGAAAGAATCCGAGTTTATGAGGAAAGAATAATGATTTTTCCAGATCTCTTAAATATGTAGATAACAAAGTTTGATCCACAGTATCTGGATTGAATAAATAGCCTGGAGGTTCCAAGCCTACCATGATAATCGTGTCTTTATCTGGGAAGAATAAATTGGCATAAAAGAAGTCACCACCTGCGAATGGGTATAGTAATGTACGAGTGGTGTATTTATCGTTATATTTATTTTCCGAAACCCATTTTTGAATAGGTTCGGCTACTTTTTGGTTAAGAATGGTCCATTTATGAGTGCTTTTACGCGCATATTCTTTCCAAACGGCAAGATTTGGGTTTTTATCGCTGTAAAGAGAGGTATCTCCTGATAGCATAAGTGCAAATCGATTCCATTTAGGGTCTACATCGGGTAGCGTAGATGTTTGTATTGTATCTAAATTAACGGTATTACTGTCAATACTTTCTGCAGGAGGATTTTGGGTGTTATTTGGTTGACAAGCCAAAAAAAATAAACAAGATAGGGCTGCGATCGCGGGTATTCTCATATTCCTAAAGGATAACAAATCTAAAGTAAAAAGAATCAAAAAGGGAGTTCTGTTTGGGGTTTTTGATAAGATTCTACAGCCCAAGGGGCATTTCTATTTATTGAATTTTTGTTAAGCAGTGGATTCACATGATGTGCCTTTAGAAAATTACAAGGTTGAGGCATGCATAACTGCTTACGGTCTTGTACGCTGCCATGTAACCAGGTTTGAATTTCCGAATTGTTTAATATAAGGGGCATCCGGTTTTTAGCATTATGGATTTCTGACATGATTCCGTTTGCTTCGCACGTTAATATGGTATAGGTCCGGGTCCAATGCGATTCGATTTTTACATCTTCGTAGAGGCCAGCAAACCATAAATAAGGTTCTGTCTTGTGTTGGATATAGTGGGGCATTCGCATTTTCCCATGATGTTGCCATTCAAAAAAGCCACTAGCTAGAACGATGCAAGGTCGTTTGTTCCAAGCATCTATGAATGCAGGTTTTTCGGATGCAGTTTCACTTCGTGCATTTAACGTTACATTTTGTAATTCGCGTTGTTGCTCGGTTGATTGCGCCCAAGATGGGATAAGTCCCCATTCGGCCAATTCCCATCTTTCATTGGAAGTGCAAATGGGTAAATTAGGGTGATCAAATCCACTAAAAAAGAATCCTGGTATAGGAATTTGAAGGTTGTTTGGATCGAATGGAAGTGCGTTTTTACTTTGATGTACGGAATAGGAAAAGCACATAGTATTCGAATTTAAGGTGTCGAGATGTATTTCGATTCAATAAATCATAAAATTAGTCGAATTAATAGACTTAAAGCTCGTAACAAACAAGGAAATGAAGATAAAATTGACGAATTTTGCCGCAATATTTAAATAAATGACTAATCGCACTTTTACCATGATTAAACCTGATGCCGTTGCAAACGGGCATGCAGGTAAGATTCTCGATCACATTATTTCAGCTGGATTTAAGGTTAAAGCTATGAAATACATCCATTTAACATCAGACCAAGCTGGTGCTTTCTATGAAGTTCATAAAGAGCGTCCATTTTATGCTGATTTGGTTTCTTTCATGACAAGCGGACCAATTTATGCAGCTATTTTGGAGAAGGATAATGCAGTAGCAGATTTCCGCACATTAATTGGAGCTACAGATCCACAGAAAGCCGATGCGGGTACAATCCGTAATCTATATGCCAAGAGCATCGATGCAAATGCGATTCACGGTAGTGACAGCGATGAGAATGCTGCTATTGAAGGCAGTTTCTTTTTTGCTCAAACAGAGGTATTTTAAATAATAATTTCAACTAACTTGCTGCCTCCTCAATGGAGGCAGTTTTGTTTATGGAAAATCGCAGAAAGTTATCCAATCTTGAAATGCTTGAAGGTCCACACAACCGATTTACAGAATTGGTTTTTGGATTTAGGGTATTATTGGAGTTTTTAAAAGGCTTTAGAAAATTGCATTTTGTAGGACCGTGTTTGAGTATTTTCGGTTCGGCACGTTACAAGCCCGGAGATGAATACTATGAAAAGGCCCGACAAATGGGATCTCGTGTTAGTGAATTGGGTTTTACAGTTTTAACGGGAGGTGGTCCGGGAATTATGCAAGCTGCCAATCAGGGTGCAAAAGAAGCCAACGGGAAAAGTGTTGGTGTCAATATTGAACTCCCATTTGAACAACACGCAAATCCATTTCTTGATGTCACTGTGGATATCCGATACTTCTTTGTTCGCAAGGTGTTATTATTTAAGTATTCTTTCGGATTTATTGTTTTTCCTGGTGGTTTTGGAACTTTGGATGAAATGTTTGAAGCCCTAACCTTGATTCAGACCCAAAAAATGCCTTGGTTTCCTGTGGTTTTGATTGGTAAGGATTACTGGAAAGGTTTGCTAGAGCAGGTTAAAGATATGGAACTGGGTAAAACCATTTCGCCTGAAGATTTAAATTTATTTCTTCTTACCGATGATATGGACGAGGCCTTGGCTTACGTGAAAGAAAAGGTTTCGTTGATGCCTAAGAAAAAGCAGAAATTTAGACGTTTGTGGTTACTCGGTGAGTAATCTCCCAAGTCAAATTATCCGTTAAATACTTTCAAAATTGCGTGTACCTTTGTAGGTATGAAAGGTCCTATTTCTCAATTTGTAGAGAAACATTACAAGCATTTTAATGCTGCCGCGCTAGTGGATGCTGCTAAAGGTTATGAAACCCATTTGACTGAAGGGGGTAAAATGATGGTAACATTGGCAGGTGCAATGAGTACAGCAGAATTAGGTAAAAGTTTTGCTGAGATGATCCGTCAAGGCAAAGTGGATATAATCAGCTGTACAGGGGCAAACTTAGAAGAGGATATCATGAATTTGGTTGCTCACAACCATTATAAACGCGTACCACATTACCGCGATTTAAGTCCCCAAGATGAGTGGGATTTACTCGAAAATCATTACAACCGCGTTACCGATACATGTATACCCGAAGAAGAGGCTTTCCGAAGATTGCAGAAGCATATCCACGGCATTTGGAAAAAAGCAGAAGACTCCGGTGAACGCTATTTTCCCCATGAGTATATGTATCAAATATTACTAAGCGGTGAATTGGAGCAATACTATGAAATTGACCCCAAAGACAGTTGGATGTTAGCAGCAGCTGAAAAAAATATTCCAATAGTGGTTCCAGGTTGGGAAGATTCTACTATGGGTAACATCTTTGCGAGCTATGTAATAAAAGGTGAATTACAAGCCTCTACCATGAAAAGTGGAATTGAGTATATGGCTTATTTAGCCGATTGGTATGTGAAAAATTCGGATGGAAAAGGAATTGGATTCTTCCAAATTGGTGGAGGTATTGCTGGGGATTTCCCAATTTGTGTAGTGCCAATGTTATACCAAGATATGGAAATGGAAAACATTCCATTTTGGTCTTATTTCTGCCAGATATCCGATAGTACAACGAGTTACGGAAGTTACTCCGGGGCGGTTCCAAATGAGAAAATTACTTGGGGTAAATTGGATATTGACACACCCAAATTCATTGTTGAAAGCGATGCTACAATTGTAGCCCCGTTGATTTTTGCTTGGGTTCTAGGTTGGTAAATTCGAAGGCTATGTCGAATTTAATTCCACTATTCAAGCAAATAAAGGCATTCGTATTTGACGTAGACGGTGTCATGACGCCGGGTCAAGTTTTGGTTACGGAGGAAGGATATATGTTGCGCTCGGTAAACATCAAAGATGGTTATGCGGTGCAACATGCCGTAAAATCAGGGTATCACGTGGCTATTATTTCTGGAGGCAAATCCGAGGGTATGCGAAAAAGATTTGAAGGCCTAGGCGTTCAACATATCTATTTGGGTCAACAAGAAAAATTAGGGGCATTTGCCGACTTCCTAAAAAATACAAAACTAAATCCAGAAGATGTGGCCTACATGGGCGATGATTTGCCCGATGTGCCGGTTTTAGAAAAGGTAGGATTGGCTTGTTGTCCAAAAGATGCTTGCGCTGATGTATTGCAGGTAGCGCAATTTATAAGTCAAGTTCGCGGTGGGGAAGGTTGTGTGCGAGATTTGATTGAACGTACCATGAAATTGCAAGATTCATGGCACAATGATGAAACACATAAATGGTGATTTCATTTTAATTCTCCTATATTTGGCACATGATCGCCAAGGAACTTATTTCAGAACAAGTGCATGCGCTTCGTACTACCGATTCGGTAGAAACGGCTATTGATTACTTGGCAACACAAGGTTTTTCCGAGTTACCCATTTTGGAAAACAAATCAATTTATAATTATTGCCGATTGCAATCCTTGTATGCAATGGATGATAAAACTCAGGTTTTATCTGAAGTTGTAGCGCCAAATCTTCATGCTCCAAAAGCCTTTGAGGATCAACATTTGTATGAATTGGTTCCGATGTTGGCGGCAAATGAGTTATCCGTATTGGGCGTTGTCGATGCTGAAAGTTCCTATATCGGCGCCATCGATCAAAAACAAATTAATAAATTGATTACACAATCATTAACCTACCGTGGAATGGGAGCCATTATGGTTTTGGAGGTTGATGAAAAAGATTATACGCCTGCAACAATTGCCCGTTGGATTGAAGAAAACGGTGCTAAAGTTTTGGGCTTGATGGTGAGTCAGTTGGAATTCGGTCGCCTTAAGGTCAATATAAAGGTGAATACAACCTACGTGAGGTCCATTATTGCTACCTTAGAACGTCAAGGATATCGAATTTTACAGGTTTATTTATCGGAAGACAGTAACGATAAAAACGACCATGAAATTGACTTGGCCCTTCGATTTTTTGATCTCTAAAAGTATTTCGTGACATTTTTGTGGATAATCTAAAGAAATCTTTAGAAATACAAGGTCATAAAGCATCGTTTAAATATCTTTGAAAGCCTATTGTATTTTTTATGACAGAACATTCTGATTCAACTTCAACTAATAACCTAATTGACGAGTCGCAAGTTAAACCCATAACATTAGTTAGCGTTGTTAACTTCTTCTGGCGTTGGCGCAAAGTTTTTATTATAAGCTGTGCAATTGCAGCAGTAATAGCAACGGTTGTAACACATCCGTCTATTACAAAGCCTAAATACAGGGCACAGCATATTTTTTATCCCACAAAAAACAATTCTATTTCAAATGCCTTATTGACTGAACTTAATCAAAGACAACAAGATCCGTTGGAGTTTGGAGAAGAGATAGAAGCAGAAAAGGCCTTGCAAATCATTCAGTCGGGTACCTTATTGGGTCGATTGGTTAGAAATTTTGATTTAATGAAGCATTATGGGATTGATCCCAAGAAGGAAAAATACCCTCAATATGCGTTGGACAATAAAATTAATGAGAATTTTAATTTCGAAAGAACGCGTTATTTGAGTATTAAAATTGAAGTTTTAGACGAGGATCCATTAATGGCAGCAAAACTTGCTAATGGCATTGCGGATCTGTACGATTCAATTAAAACAGAAGTACAAAATCAAATTGCTACACCGGCCTTGGATATTGTGCGTCGTGCATTGGAAGAAAAGCAGAGAAAAATTCAAAAAATCAAAGATGAACTTCGTGATCTTGGTACAAAAGGTATTACCAACTATGAAGAGCAATCTCGTGCATTAGCAGAGGAGATTTACAAAGCACAATCTTCAGGTAAAACCGGTCAATTGCAACAACTTCTAAATGAAAGGAAGCAATTGGTTGCCAATGGCGGGGATTTCATTGCCCTAAACGAATTGATCAAATTAGAAGAAGAAAAAGAGAGCAATCTTATTACCCAATTTGAGAAAAGACAAGTAGATGTGGGCGAAAGGTTATCCCATAAATTTACCGTTGAGTCTGCTACGGTTCCTGAAATTAAGTTTTGGCCCAAGAGAAGTTTTGTATTGCTATTATCTCTATTAAGTACCTTCTTAGCAACGGCAGTTGTATTGATTACAGTAGAGTTGTTCAGTAAAAAATCTTAATTCATGCAATTATCCCTAAATCATCTCGATTCTAGGCGAAAAATCGTTCTATTTTCCGTTTTGTTGGGATTGATATTGGGAATTACTTGGGGTATTTTAACCGCAAATTACTGGCTACTTTTATTGCCGGCCGCTTTATTGGTATTGTACGCTTCGGTCTTATTTACCGAAAAAACCTTACTCTTTTTTGGAGCTATTACGCCTTTAGCGATTAATATAGAAGATTTGGGGGGCGGCTTGGGTCTTTCACTGCCTACAGAGCCAATCTACATCTTCTTATTTGTATTACTTGGACTTCATGTTTATAAAGAGCGGGCAATCCAAGTTCAATATCTGAAACATCCTGTAGTCCTTTTTGTAAGCCTTTACCTGATTTGGTTATGGGTTACAACACTGTTTTCAAGTATGCCAATTGTAAGTGCTAAGTTCAGCTTGGCTCGAACCTGGTATATTACCTTGTTTTTTTATTTGGGATTACTGATTTTTTCAAAATACGATCGGATTCATTTTTATCTAAAGTGGTTCACTGGATTTACGCTTGTAATGGTGGTCTACACGCTTATAATGCATGCACAATATGGATTTTCGCGTTCAGCGAGTTACGGAATATCATGGCCTTTTTTCCCTGACCATGGAATGTATGCAGCAGCGATTGCGTATGGTGTATTTGTGTTATTAATTTATGCTTTTTACGTGCGCCAATTTGGAATGCCCATTTCGGCAGGTCCAATGATTTTATTGTTATTATTGGTGCTCCTTTTCGCTATTGTCGTGAGTTTTACTCGCGCGACTTGGCTTAGTTTAATTGTTGCAGTGGGTGCTTGGTTATTGACCCGATTTAGAGTGAGATTTTATTGGATTGTTATTGCTTTCATTGCCGCGGGAAGCATCGGATTTATAAAACAAAACGACATTCAATATTCATTGGAGGCGAATAAACAGGGTAGTAGCGATGAATTAGAGGGACACGTAAAATCTGTAAGTAATATTTCAACAGACCCGAGTAACTTAGAACGAATAAATCGATGGAAATGCGCGGCACGCATGGTATCCGAAAGACCCATATTTGGATTCGGGCCGGGAACGTACGTATTCCAATATGCGCCTTTTCAAAAGAGTAGTGAATTAACTATTATAAGTACACACGCTGGAGACCTAGGTGATGCGCATTCTGAATATTTCTCGGCTATGAGTGAAACGGGATTTCTAGGAATGTTTTTTTGGTTGGGAATTGTTTTTGCTACCCTTTCTACAGCCTTTAATATTATTTATACGACACGCTCCATTAAAATCAAATTAACCACCTACATGATTTTCTTGGGTTTGGTTGCATATCATGCGCATGCTGTATTGAATAATTACAGCCAATACGATAAACTTGCAGTACCGCTATGGGCATTTACAGCTATAATTGTGGCTCTCGATGTTCAGAATAAACGATTAATCCGTGCTGAGAAACCTGTTACGTCATAACTATTTTATAACGGGAGCAATTATCTGTTCAAGCTTCTTACTTTTGTCACTTTTGGGTTATGGCATTACGTTGGATAAAACACCCCAGTCCAATCGTTTGATGCCTGAATGGGCACAGTTAAAACCTGGAACTAAAAAGTTTGGTATTGAATTAAAACGAAGGTCACCGAGATCATTTTGGTATTGGCTTGTAGGCGATGAAAATGAGGGGGATGTTTTGAGTGTAACGGGCAACTTAAAATGGCAAGGCGATACGGTCATTTTCACACATGAAAAAACGGGTATAACCCAAAAAATTGCGAAGTCGGATTTAGAAACTGGTAATTTGGATACTTACCGGTTTATACTCGGTACCGATAATTTCGGAAGGGATATCTTAAGCAGGTTAATAATTGGTGCGAGAATTTCATTGAGCATTGGTTTTTTAGCCATGTTGCTTAGTTTAATCATTGGGATATTCGTAGGACTTTCTGCTGGCTATTTTGGAGGAAAAATAGATGCCGTATTGAGTTGGTTGATAACCGTATTTTGGTCAATTCCCACTCTATTACTCGCCTTAGGGTTGAGCGTATTTATGGGTAAGGGATATTATCAAGTTTTAATCGCCACAGGATTGTCCACTTGGGTAGAAGTAGCAAGAATTGTTCGTGGGCAAACGCTGCAATTGAAGAATCAGGAGTTTGTTTTATTTGCTAAAATTACTGGATTTTCAAATCTGCGAATTTTAGTAAAACATATTTTACCTAACCTTACTGGTTCTTTAACAGTTTTGGCTACCACAAACTTTGCCTCGGCAATATTATTAGAAGCGGGTTTAGGATTTTTGGGATTAGGTGTTGCACCACCAACTGCTAGTTGGGGAATTATGGTCAAAGAAAATTTAGGTTATTTGGTACTCGATCAGGCTTATCTAGCCATTATTCCAGGTGTAGCAATAATGATATTGGTTATGGCTTTTAACCTCATGTCTATGGGGATACGAGAAGTTTTAGAATAAAAAAAGGCCGAGGGAAATGCCTCGGCCTTTTTGATTTATATAAATTAATTCCTTAAGAATTATTGAATTTGAATTTTCACTGTTTGTGTTCTGCCTTCTGATTCAATCTGTAATAAATAGATTCCACTTTCCACGGAATCAGGTACTTTAATTGCATTTGTAGTTGTTGGGCTTTGGTAAATTACACGTCCACCAAGATCAAACCAAACTGCATTGTTCAAAGGAACTTCACTTGTCAAATAAGAGCCAGCAATGGCTGGATTTGGAAATAGGTTTATTTGAGAATTGTTCCGGTGAATGCCGTTGTGATTTATGGTTATTTTTTGAGAAACGCTATCTTGACAACCGGAAAGGGTACTAGTTGCTACCATCTTTACTGTATATTGTCCTTCTACATCGTAGGTATTTACGCCAATATCGTCGGTAGACGTATTTCCGTCACCAAAGTTCCAGAAAACGGTCATATTATTGGTGTTAAGAGGGGTACACGTTAGCTTTTTAGGGAATTCAACCACAAATTGATATCCAGCAGCTGGTTTGTCAAGCGCATTGATGGATATTTCTTGACGACTGGATTTGCATCCATTCAATTCGGTTTCATAATAGCGTGTTGTCTTGCTGTAAATTTCTCCTAAGTTCAATACTTTACCTGTGCCAATTGGTGTATTTGCTGCGTTATCAAAATACCAGCTAATTGTGCCTTCTGTAACATTCAATTCAATGCTTGCCTTTGCACCGTTACATACATCGTCAGCTTTTACAATGGTAGCGGTTGGAGGTATGTTAACGGTTATCTCAACGCTATCGAAATCAGGATTTACACAATCTCCATCTGCAGTTTTGAAATAGGCATAGGATTTTGCTGACTTAAACCCACCCACGCGTATGAATTTGCCTGTTGCATAGTGTTTCGTGCTGTTTTTATCGGCATACCATTGTACTTCTCCCCAAGATGCAGATGCTGCAATATTGGCACTATCGCCCAAGCATACTTCATCGGTAACTTTAGCGAAGGTAGATGGAATGGATCCAACATTTACGACAACCGGTATTCTGCCTGAACCACAACGCCCATCCCAAGATTCCACATAGAAAGATTTACTTCCTCTTCCTGTAACCGTGTAAATCAAGTTACTGTTCTGCGAAATTGGATTTCCTCCTGTTGCAACATCGAACCATCTTATTCCGGAATTACCCGTTGTAGATGCGCTTAATGTGACATCCAAATTACCCCCAGCATAACAAATGCTCGTGTCGCTTACACCCGTAGGCTTTTTGGGTGCAAAATCGGCATTTACGTATGCCGTAACGGATTTTCTACCACTTGACAGTACACACCCTTTATTGTTGGCTTCCGCGTAGTATGTGGTATCGGCGTTTAATTTACCGGTTACCAATTCTGTTCCTGTTATAACTGGATTTCCACCCGTAGCGGATCTGTACCAAATAATATCTCCAGCATCGGTGCTCGCTTTTAAAATAGCGCTCGCGTCAGAACAAATGGAATCGTTAGTGACAGTAAGCGTACTCGGTGTTTTATTGGCAGTAATCAATGCGGTATACGTTCGAGAAATGCAAGGTCCGTTACCTGCCTTAATATAAAAGGTATCATTACTAATGAGATTTTTTATGGTGTAAGAATCTCCTGAAAAGAAGGCACTAGTATCGGTTTCTTTGTTATACCATTTATTCGTTAAATCCGCATTTGAGTTTAGGTTAAGGACCAAATCGTTCCCTTCACAGCCGTCAGAAGTTCCTGTGAAACCTGGAGTATTGGGTTTGTAGAATACCGTTTTTTCTGTAGAATCGTAGCAAAAAGCTACATTATTGGAATACGGTACAACAAATGAAGTGAGCTTAACGGTAATATTTTTCTTACTTCCTGATTTGAATTTTCCATTGATCACTTCTTTCTGAATGCTTGTGTTGTCGTAGGTCCATGTGTGGCATAATGCATCAAATCCGGAAGACGTATAGTACATGTAGTTATTGTAGAAAACGCTTCCCACAACACTGTTTTTATATTGATTTTCAAACTCGAATGAATCTAAAAATAAATAACAATTGTCGTTGATTTTAAAGTCAGCCCCAAGGTTATAACTTACAAAAGGAAACATTTGAAAATGCGCGTCAAAGGTTATTCCACCTACATTCAATGCAAGTCCACGATACCAACGATTATTCAAACGGATGGTGGAGATATTTCGACCTTCCCCATCAGCATTAGTCCAAGAATTTGTGACGATAGCAGGGAGATTGCTCGTTTCGCTACATTCTACTGTCAGAACATAGCCGAAATCTATGGTTAAGTTTGTATTGAATACGGCGTCATGTGTGAGTCTCGCGAAAGTTAGTCCGCCAGTTATGGTGTCAATTTTAATCAGCACAGAATCCAACGCCGCTCCACGAGGGAGTGAATCAGGACCTGCCTTGTAAATTTTTGCATATACGTTGCGGTATGTG
>ERZ807291.6248-NODE-6248-length-14459-cov-4.032491_pt1 | contig 14459 bp, 1 predicted proteins | sample MGYA00521257_ERZ807291 | MGnify/ENA primary metagenome ERZ807291 (study PRJEB31413, sample SAMN03169783) | marine metagenome | biome: Marine; feature: Water; material: Subsurface seawater | place: North Sea | collected 2011-04-28 | depth 1 m m ...
ATTAATCAGTTTCTGAAACTTGTTTATTTACATAAATAACAGCCAATATACTATTCATATTATCATAACTATATAGAATATTGCTTTCAATTCATCTCACAACCTTTATGAAGGTCGGAAGTTAAGTTATGATATGGTAAATTTTATATATAGTTTATATTATAAAGGATATAAATCTCTCATCGATATCGAGGAGACATTCTATCTCCAACTTTTCGTCCGTGGACGTCTTGCTCCAGTAACTGTTTCAGTGCTCTTTCGCATAAAATCATATACGCAATAACACGAGCCTCAGGATGGAAGTGCAACTTCGCCTTGCGCCCTCTCTTGTACGCCTCCGATAAGATCGGAAATGGGTTTTCGTTTGCAGAAGAAGGGCTATTGAGAATATCAAGACCTTTCGCAATTTCCTCTGTAATCATCGTTGCAGCAAGATTCCATTTTTCTATATTCTTTGCCCGTCGCTGTTCCTTCTCCTCTTCATGCCGATCAATAATATCTTGGTCGCGAGCCATGCGGAGTTTTTCAGCTTTTCTCATACAGAGAAACATTCGTGCAATCGACTGCAAACGCAGGCAAGCAGCAGACCGCTCTACGGCCTCTCGCTTTGCCGCGCGTTGGCGGGCTACCGCTTGCACTTTCATGACCTCTGAGATTTGGTTGGAATATGATTCGTCCATCAAGAATTTTGTCGCTTCCTCTCGTACTTCGCTCATTTCTTCCAAAGCCACTGCTGGAACTAGATGTTCTTTTTTGCTTAAAATAGGTTTGATTGCTTCCATAGCAGCGACCACATGTGCCCATTCTTTGTTCCTGAGGTGGCCTCGCATGTCAGACAAAGCCGTCGTTACTTCCAACAATAGTAAAGCTTGCTTCGACAAGGCTTTGGATTGTTTGGCATCGGAGATAGCCAAAAGGAGTCGTGAGCGAGACAATGACGTCGTATCCAATCCTCCATTAACACGTACCGCTCGGCCAGCACTCTTTATTGCTGCTTCTAGGTTCATTATCAGTGTGGCATCTCTAGCTTTCGCTACAAATTCTTCGGCTTCCATTCTTTCGCTGTCGGTCAAATTCACATTTTGAACCCTGGAAGCGAAGATAGTTTCCACCACATTCATTTCTCCGTTTTCATATGCTTCCCTCAAATCATTTAAGAACATCGCGGTTGTCAACAACGTCCGTGTCGCTTCGCTGTGCACGAGCATGGTCGTGTGGGCCAATTCGATAGCTTGCTGCAAGAGTTGCCGGTTCTTGGAAGCAATGGAGTTGAAGAGTAGTTTCTGAAGCTTTCTATCTTCCACCTCTTCGAGGCATAGGTTCATCTCTGCTTCCGCCTCCTTCGCAAAAGAATTCGTCGCGGCAAGCATTGCGGCGTCACTTATTACAGTTTCTGTTTCTTCCCAATCATCGGCAGACACTGCATGGCGTAAACGACGGACAACATGGGCCGTATTCACCAAAATTTCGACTCTTTTGCTTGCCGTGCCAGCATCTCGAACTGCTTCCAGCGCTTTGTCAAGCGCGACTAAACTGACCTCACTGGTATCAATCTTTCCAACTAACCCTAAGACGCAATTGGTTTCTATTGCCACGCGCAAGGCTTCTGATGATCTGAAGTTTGAAACTGCATTCAAAGCTGAAGACATTTCAAGACGGCACATCTCAGTCCCTGACGCTTCTTTGACGACTTCGAAGACGCCATTCCAATCTCTAGACATCAGGGCAGTCCTTACCCGATGGATTAGCGTAGCAGCTGCAACGAGCTGTTCTGCATGTGCAGATCGACAGCCTTTTTCGTTGGCATATGTTAGCGCCAAACCCAGCGGTTTGGCGTTAATGGTACTTGCATTGACTTCACCAGATTGATGGTCAGTTCGAATAGCACCGTTTTCAAGTGCTTCAGTAATCAAGGTAACCATTTTTAAATCAATCGAGTGGTTTATGTACAAGGATACTTCCTCATTGACGATGGGGTCCAACATTGAAGTGCCACTTTCAATTTCTTGTATCCCACCTGGCACGCAGGCGGCAAGTAAATGCTCAACTTCGAGCCAGTCTTCTTGCCTTGCGGCTACGCGTAGTTGGTGCAAGGCACGGCCAGTACGGTAGAAACTCTGAGCTTCCGATGAATTGCATCCAAGATCCATGGCTAGCTCTAGAGACTTTTCAAGGAGTGTCAATCGAATCGATGCCGTGATCACTCGTCCTGCAGTTCCTGTAGCCCCCCCTCGAGACAGAGCAGCTTGAAATGCTTCGCACAGAGATTTGTCGTCCGCTTCATGTTGAATGGCACGCATCTCTTCGTCAACAGTCGGTCCACCAATTGCAGGAAACGAGTAATACAATGCTAATGCTGAGCGCACAGAAGGCCAGTCTTTTTCGGACAATCCCTGACGTGCTACAAGCACTGTTTTTGAGTAGTGCTCGCAGTCAGCCTTTGCCTTGTTCACTTCCGGCTTTGCAATATCAATAACATCTAACACTTGATTCTTAGTGAACTGCATGAGTCCAATCCATTCTCCTTGCATGATCAGTTGTCGAATACGGTATACAATGCAAGCTGAATCATACAATGAGCGCGTCAGCTCAGTGACACATCCGTCCCGTTTCGCAAGTGCGATGGGCTCTTCGAAAGGAGTGGTTCCTTCTTTTGGATCAGACAAAATAGACTTTTGTAGACCTTCAAAGATGGCGCGTTCTCTCAAACAATCCTGGAGTAAAGTAATTTCTTCCGCAATAATTTCAGGTGCATGCAGCTCTCCATTCATCAACGGATTCTTTGTGAGCAAGTGCCACTTGTCCGACCTAACTGCGCGCCGACATTCCCGACAAGCGATTCCAGCACGAACCAGTTCGGACACAGCATCATTGAGCTCTTCGATATTGCGAGTTGCCATCAAAGCTTTATCGATCCGGTCAGTGCTGACTTCGCTCAAGTCTAAACTCCCCACAGAGCCTTTTATTTGATTGGACGACAATGCTTCTCTCATCAAGATTTCGGCACTATGATTTGCTGCACGCACTCTAGCATTGTAAAATTTCATAACTATTTCGGTCGGAAGAACATCCTGTGACTCATCAACGGTTGCAAGAACTTTCTGAATTCCGACCCAATCAGCATCCTTCTCCGCCAGCAATAAACGTTCCATCAATCGAGCAAGACGCAGCAATTGTCGACCATCGCCATTCAAGTGGTCTGTTTGTTCACCTTTAGCAATTGCTTCGGTCAAAGTACTCAAAGACTGCTGCTCCAGCGCTGACCGCATCTCATTAAGAGCTGCGTTCAGCTCTATTTCTGCCCTGATGAGCTGAACTTCGTCCTTTGCAGCATCAGAGAGGGTTCCTGCGAAGCACTCAATTCTCGTCCGGAGATCATGGGAATCAATAACTTTGCCTACAATACCCCTCCGAAGATGCAATACCAATTCTGCAGAGGCTAATAATTGTGTAGTCAACGGAGCAAGTTTATGCGTACTATCACAAGTTGCCACTGCAATAGCGAGACTTTCGGTATTCACAACTTCCGTTCGCAAATGTCCTACGCGACCAATCACTTTGCCCCTATTGAGAGCATCGGTCAACGACTTTTGCATTTTTCTGTTCCACAGATGGGCTCGAACGAGGCTTAGCTCTTCCTTGGCTTCCTTGCAAACACTTTCGAATCGCTCTACGTCTTCCCATGTGCCGTGATCTTTCATAGCCAATCTCGCAATCCTCAATATACGGGCTGAGCGAAGCAAAGTGTCCGTGGTCGATGAGCGGTCTATAAAACTTTCAACGTCTTTGATTGCAGCCTCAAGCCCGTGCGTGTTAATACTGTCAACATCAAGCATTCCAAGTGTTCCAACCGGCCCGCCTGTTCGTATTGCTTCTCTTAGGATATGAGACGCTTGTTTATCTTCCAGAAGAGTTCGAACTCTACTTAATTCAAAAACGACAGATGGGTGAAGATCTTTTCCATACTCCTCACTTTTATTGAGAGCACGCTTAATTTCAGGCACCCAAGTTTCCTCTTCGACCGGGTCACACGCATATATATCCAATAGACACTGTGACGAATTTAACAACGTTTTGCACTTCTTGTCTTTTCTCGTCAATTTTTCGGCCAACACGATCGTCGCCATCAATTCTTCACGAGTAGGCAAATCTTCAGCAAACATGTTTTCTAGAGTACATCGAAGGTGTAAATTTAGATAATAATCCCGAATTAGGGTCACTTCCGAGATTGCGCAATCGTGTATTTCCTCGGGAGCATTCGCAATCAATGCACCGAGTTTGGCAGTATCTGTGACATGGGTCCGCAGCAGTTCTACGAAATTCGCTACTTCAAGTAAGTGTTTTGAAGCCGAAGTTAATTCAAACCCAACTGAAGAATCCTCGATTGCTCGACGGATCTCATCGACACTAGTCATGTCCGTGTTAAGCTCTACATAGGTCCCTTCCACAGTGCCATTCATCAGTCCCTTTTTCAAGGATTCCGAAGCTTTCAAGTTACAAGCATGATGGTAAACCAATATGAGTTCATCTCGAGCCTCTAAATCCATTGAGTCAACCTTCTCTTTCGAAACTAATTTTGGGAGGTCGTTGGACGTCGGCGCTTTTTTCATCAAGCTCCGAACTGTGTGAACATATCTGGCGGTACGAAGGAGGGATATGTTTGCTGTTTCAAGTTCTTCCAAATGTTTTACAGCAAACGCAATGGACTTTTCTAAAGTTCCCAATTCAATCGACGAAGTGTCTAAATCATTGAGCTCACCAGATGGCCCGCCTTCCTCTAGAGCAGTGTGTAAAGACGTTTGTATCTGGCGATTGATTGATAACGTGCTGATACGGGTGAACTCCTTATCTATCATCGAGTGCATCTTAACATGAACTGTAGACATTGGCTTACTCAGAAGAGCATTTTGTAGGTCACCCCAGCGTCCTTCTTGGGCCAAGGAACGGATGGAAATTATGAAACCTGTCATTTCAACGTACAAACGAGCTTTGTCGGACGTGCCTCCTTTGTGATCATTCTTTGCACTGCGGTAAGCTGGTTCAAGCAGCGTATCATCTTCTTGCAAAACATCCAATGCCTTTTCAATTTGATTGACAAGTTGAAGATCATGCAGAATCAAATATGCCGTTTCTAATTCTTCTTGACACGCAATCTGTTCAGTTTTACCATTTTCATCAAGCAAAGTCGTAAACGATTCCCAATCGTCACTCAGCAAAGCGGTCCTCAAGTGAAGAATAAAGTTTGCCTCCCGCAGAATACTGATTGCTTCTGAATCAGATGTTTCCATGTCTTCCAGGCTCTCAATATCAGCTTGCAGTCGCTTTCGTTCGACTGAGTCTACGAGCAAATCTCCGGTCGATCCCAACCGAATTCTACCGTGAAGGAGCGATTGCTTAAGGACAGTCTTGATTTTCCAACCAAAATAAAAGTTTTCGGCACGGTTGACTTCCTCAACGGCGCCCGAGTAAAAATGTTGATTTTCCACCAAGACAATACATTTTTCTACACAACTTTTCACAAGTTCCCAGTTTTTCGCGTTTGCAGCAGAGCGCAATTCTCCAACGACAGAGGACGTTCTTAGTAAATTATGAAACTTTGCGCTCGATATGACAACACCAGGGGTACTGAGAAGTACTTCGCCGAATGCAGCAGCATCACGAATCGGAGTAGTGTCGACTTCCCGGGTCATTATAGACCCATCCTCATCAACAAATGAAGTGCCCTTTGCCAAAGCTACCTCCATGCCTTCGATAGCTTCGCGATATATCAGTTCATATTTGATCAAGTTAAACTCTATGGCTGCCTTCCGCGGGCTCAGACCATTTTCATCCGTTGAATCTACAGACATTTTCAACGTATCCCACATTTCTCGATTTATGCACTGGCGCATACTGAGAATTTTTTTCGCAGACTCAAGTACGCGTCCAGTGTTAAAGCTTATCGCTCTGAGCTTTTCACCAGCTTCCACTGCACTTTGTAGTACTTGCGAATTCACGTCAGCTAGATGCAACGAACCTACACTGCCAGTTACTGCTCCGTCGTCCAGGCCGACGAGTAATTGTGCGTTTATTTTTTGATCATTTAACTCCTCAAGCATACTTGAGAGCTCAGGATGAGCTTTTTCCCATATAGAATCAAGATTGTAGCCGATGTCTTGAAATGCTGCGTCGAGTTCTTTCCACTTTTGTTTTCGCAACAAGACCCTACAGTTTACCACAAACTTGGCACTGTTAAGGATAGATTTTAACACGCTCGTTTTATTACGAACAGAATCTCCCTGTTCGATTGCCTGGTCAAGGCGCGAGGTGTCAATGGTGCTGATGTTACGGTTTCCAAGAGCACCCTTAACTTGTCCACTCAAAAGTGCTGTTGCAACGAGGTCATAAGATTGGGAATTACGATATTCATCTTGCACATCTAAAATTTCTTTACTTGAAATGCCATTTCGTATGGACATTTCAGCCTCACTTCCCGCTTTCTTCAGCTCGCCACATTCAAGACACCGTCGAATGTTTAAGGTTCGCTCAGCTAAAGCCTTCATAGAAATGCTGGTTTGAGTTTTGCAACCTAATTCGTTTGCTTTCGACAATGCTTCTTCCAGACGAGCAGTATCTGCGGTAGACAGGTCCAGATTATTACCTTCATTTTCAGGTCGCTTAATCGGCCTGCCTTCTTGCAGGCCATGTTTAAGACTTTGTAGTACTTGATATTCCTCAAAAGCTGCTCGTACGGCCAAGACTTCAGCGCAACAGACATCATTATCGCCCACTTGTTTAAAGTTTTCTGCACCTAGAGCTTCTTCAATCCTTGACCAATTTTTATCTTTCGTTGCATACCGTAACGCTACCACAGATTTGCACATTGAGAGGAGACTTTTGGACAAATCAGTACAGCAACCCACACCTTCAGACTTCGTAATCACCTTTTCTAGTTCTGCAGTCTTCACGTTTTGAATGTCTAGGGATAGTGGAGGACCCGTTACTTTCCCTTTACTCAAGGCGTTCGTCATTCCATCTATAAGGAGGTTATCAATAGCCTTTTTTTCACACAAATCAATTTCACTAGTGATTTCTCCGGGGCAGACTCTAGCCACTGTTTTGTCTACTTTCATGGTCTTCATTTTGATTGTCAAAGCGACTGATTTTACGAGTTCCCAATTCGAGTTGAGGACATGTCTTCGCAGGCTAGCAACTTGTTGGCATAAATTAAACAAAAATTTTGCCTCCGCAGTATTACATCCCTTAGATTCTGCATCTTTGGCAGCCGTGTCAATATTGTCATATGTAACGTCGGCGAGGCGAAAGTTTTCCAAGGAACCAGTCACATTCCCAGAAGACAAGCATTTGATCATTGACTGCACGTTCAAATAATTATGTAATTCGTTTTTGGCAGACATAACTTCTTCAGACTTTAGCTGTGAAGCTAGAGACAGATCTTTTTCAAGCGTTTTCCACAATGAAGTCATATTTGGAGTCAATAAACAAGTTTTCAAAGACTTTCGAATTTGAAGGACAGCTTCTGCGTGAACCTTCAGTCTTTTCGTCAACGGCGTTTTGCATTCAACTGTGTCGGCATATGTCAAACCTGTTTGCAAATCTTCCCATTGAATGCGTTCTTTCTCCAAATGACCAACTTTCCCAGCAATTCGTCCAGCTTTGAGGCCATGTTCTAGTTTTTTAATAATGTTTTGATGGTCAACTTCGTCTTGAACTCGTTTTATTTCAGCCACAACTTCATTCGGCAGGTTATCTTGGGACAACGACCGCAGTCTCTGCAAAATATCTGGAACTTTATCCCATAAAGTTCGCCGAATTGAATCTCGCAAATAGCGGAGTTCTTTGCAAACAAGTAATTTGCTCTTTGCTGCGTCACTATGACAGCCGTACCTACGATCATAGGCTAGAGCATCATCTAATTTCGTCATGTCAACACTATCGCAATCCATTGAGCCAAGTAATCCGAGAGCACTACCACTCTCAAGAGCTGCCTGAGCTTCACGCAGAAAGCGGTAGTTGTGATAATGTTTCGTAGCAAGTTGCAGCTCCATTTTGGAGCCTTCTGACAACACACCAGTGAAACTCTCAGCGCTTGCTATTGTTAGGGACAGTTGATCCCAAGAGGAGTCTCTACATTGCACACGAACTTGGTGTAGAAGCAGTGCCTCTTCATTTAAAACTCGTGCTTGCTCCGAGCGAATACCTAGAGATTTTTCGAGAGTGAAGCACTCGTCCAACTTGGTGACATTGATATCGGCATACTGTAGCTGCCCTGGCTTCCCTCGCACTCTCCCCTGACGAATTGCAATCATAAAAGAAGTGATTAGATGGTGGTTGTTCTTCTCCTTGCGCACACGTTCAAATTCCGGGTGTGACACATCGGCAACTTTAGATAACTCTGACACGACAGTGAGATCATCCCAATTGTCAGAAGCGATTGCTTTTCTGTTCTTTAAAACCAGCCGACATGTATGCAGCAAGAGCTTGCTTCGTGACAATAGCGGATCGATTTTTTCACTTTTAACTATCATTTTTTCTAATTTGATGGTGTCAATTAATTCAATTGCAACCAACCCGATCGGACCGACCGGACCACCCTCTTTTAAAGCTTCAGTCAAACTCGTGCTAAACTCTCTGTTCATGAATTCATTTCTAGCAATCTCAATCTCTGCTGCTGAATGTTTAAATGATTTGTCACCCAAACTCTTCAAGTGCAATCTTAATGCATTCCAATCATTACCTTTTAAACTTAGTCTAATTTGCTTCAGCAAAAGGGCAGCCTTGGATAATTCATTGTTCAGGGCTCCTCCACAACCTTTCGCAAGCGCGAACGATAAAGCTTGATCAATGGCACCAGTTCCGATAGAGCCTTTGTCTATAACCTCATCAACACGAACGATTTGATCACATGCAAACCCTCTCCGGAACAATTCAATCGCTTGCCGTTCGTACATTTCATCCCTTGCTTTAAGGACTTCCGATAAAGATTGGTCAACACAACTTGCCAAAGAAACGTCATTTTCCGCAAAAATCGCCTCCACCTTACCCCAATTGTCTTCACGTACTGCCGTCCGTAGTCCAAACACGAATGTTCCACAACGAACCATTGTTTCAGTTAGTTGTGACACACGCTTTAACCCAGTGCATGCATCCAACCCTGCTTGCAATGCGTCAACAGAGATCGCTGCCAGAAGTATTTCACCCTTCGGACCAGATATATTCCCACTAAGGAGACCTCGTTCCAGACTTTGTCTGGAAGAGATATCTTGAACATGATCACGGCATAGGGTCAACTCTTGTGAAGCGTCTTCTACAACAGAAAGGGACGAGACGTTTCGAAGAAAGCGTTCAAGCAAATCCCATTCTTCATTACGCACAGCATCCCGCACTTTAACCAACAATTTTAGTGTAGCCTTCATTTTATCAAACTCAGCATGAACGGAATCGAACAACTCCATTTCACCAACTAGTTTGTTGGTTTCATCCAAATTAGCACTCGAAGAATCCAGATTTCCCACAGTCCCTTTCACACATTCATCCAGAACTCTTCGTAGACCTCGTTCCATTAGTTTATAGTAATGGACATTAGCACTAGCAAGTTTCAACTCAGAACTGGCTAGAACATGTAAGCGTTCTATGTCTTCATTTTCCAATAAGTTTTCAATCAAATCCCAATTGTCTTCTTTCCAGGCTACTCGAATCTTCAACACAAAATTACATGCATCTACGAGGGATTCAATATCAGGCGCATTGCAAGAAAACGATTCAAAACCTACCAAGGCCTCAGACAGTGAGTTCGAGTCAATTGTATCGATACTACTCGGAGGCAGCCCAGCGGCTTGCCCGCGTTGGATAGCGTTCAATAAAATAGGAAGATGCGTTTGGATGGCAAATGCTGTTCGAATGGCCACAACTTCATCTTCGACAGCCGTGTCTATGTTGCTACACTCATCTAAATTTTTTAAAGCAGCAACCCACTTTGAGTCTAAAAGTGCGCTTCGGACACGTTTCATTAATTTCAGAGTTGCAACAAGGTCCTTTCCTCGACTCGACTTTAATTTGGCATTTTGGCCAGATAGTAAAGCGGTATCCAAATGATCGACTCGTATAGAAGAAATGGATTTCTCCACCCATTCACCCGCCTTTGTAGCATCCGATGGAACGCAGACAGCCCCCCTTTTCAGTGCTTCAATAAGCTGTGGGAGTTGTGTCGTCCATTCTTGTTCGATTTCTTGTTGTGCACGCTTTGCTCTTTCCAACTCCTGCAGTCCAAAAGCCGAGTAATCAGCTTGAGCCTTCAGCACGGCAGACGAGAGGGAAACTATTTTTTCAAAATCGAATTCTTCGGTTGCTTTGATCAACTCTTCGCGAGCTTGCACTGCCGCCACTGCCTTCTTGTGTACTCTAACAGTACGCACGACATCTTCACTTGTGTAGTCAATTGCTGCTGCTCGTTCTAAATATTTGCCCAACTCTTCAATATTATCAAGAGGGGGTTTTCCCAACAAAACTTTCAATGCTGCAGAAATTCGCTTTCGTTCTTCCAGCAAACCTTTTAACTGTCGAGCTTTTACAAGTTCTGGTCCGAGTCTAGTACGATCATGTGCGTTTTGCCCTGACGCTTCGTTGTTCGCATATTCAATTGCAAGCTTCAGCTCCTCTAAATTTTGAGTGTCATATGCAGCACGCAATTTTCGGGAGGCATTTCGCCATCTCAGACAACGAATTCGGGTAACCCCGAAACGAATAGACTCCTGGCATCTGAGCACAGCTGTTAATCGAATAACACCACGGTTGTATTCCAAGCTTTTATTTTGCGGAGAGCGATACAAAACGAGGGAGTTACCAATCAAGCAATCGTGTGCATCGGGCAAATCGTCACCTAATGTTTCAATAAGCATTTTACACAGGAACCTCCATTCATTTCGATGTTCTCGGGAGTCAATCCCACGGACAAGACACTTGAAGCGTTTCCAAAAGACTTCGTGTTCATATCGAAATGGGTAACCGGATTTTCGAATTGTCACGGCTTCGAATACACCTGAGTACCTAAGTTGTTCCATTACAAGCGGGTAAGAAATCCGCCGTGCTTTTTTAGCTGGATTCGGCTTGATGCATCGAACGTAGTGAGGAGAAGTACCGTACAGTGTTTTCATCAACTTTTGTAATTGTCCACGAAAGATGATTGATATGCTTTTCTTACCAGAAACTCTTGTTGCACGAAGATTTGTTTCCTGGACATCGGTGGACTTCGATGCTGGGTCCAATACCGACGCGATCAACGGTACAGACGATTTCATCAATGCGTTAAGCAAGTCATCAAACAGTGAGTCCTTATTTTTCTCTAAAAATGCAGAGGCATCATAGGATACATCTCCAGCATAATGAGTCACACCAAAGCGAAATTTATCAGCTTTCATATTAACCGAAAATAATGGGTTTTGTTCTTGTTGTTTCAATAATTTGTTAAAAAAGCCAGTTGATGATCCATTGGGAACTTTCAGCTCTTCGTCAAGAATGTTGAACAAGCCACTTCTACGTAATTCTAGAAAATCAAGCACTTTTTGATTGTCTATAAATGGAACACCTTTAAAATTGATGCCTTCTCCACGATAAACTTCGTTTTCCATCTTGAAGGTATAGTTTGTGAAATGTTGCTGCAGTTTTTCATTCGCAAAATTAATACACAATTGCTCGAAACTGTTTTTTTCGAAGATTTCAAAACCAAAAATGTCTAATACCCCGATTTTCGTCGAAGTCTTTCCATCGATTGCCATCGCTTTATTCACGCGAGCAACCAGCCATAAAAATAGGCGCGCGTATAACTCTTTGCACAAAGCGTCCCGGTTTTCTTTCGCTGGTAACTTTTTCATTGGTACTTTGATCATTGAAGATCGACCACCACTCACAAACAACCGTTCGACTAGACAGGTATTGAGCACGATTGGGTCTATCCCTAGCACATTGGCGGCGTCTTCGACAAGATTGGCCTCATTTACTTTGCATTTTTCATCGTCACCATCGGCGGACTCGAAAGTAATGTTCCCAAGCAAAAGTATGCCTGCAATGCATTTATAAATTCCGTCAACTTCCGTATCGTCAAAACCCAAAGAGTGGAAAGAGTCGTTCAATTCGTTAAACCATGCCGTGTCATCAATACCATCTGCATCGACTTTGCCACTTTGGTTCATGTACTTAAAGGCCGAAGGGTCCTTAGTTAACCGTAATTCTTCCAACATATCAGCTGATGCACCTTTTACGAGGAGGTAGAAAATATGAAAATTGCGCTCGCCAGAATCTTGGTGCACGACCCTCGTTTTTTCTAGCAAATAGCTCGTATTACTACATCCAATGATTTTGGCGGAGCTGCTAAAGTGTATTTGCATCCACTTGCCAAAGCGACTGCTGTTGTTGTTTCTGTTCGTCGTCGCATTACCAAACGCTTCCAACACAGGGTTGGCCGAGAGTATGCGCTCTTCGACATTCTTAACGCTGCTTCCAGCAACAGTAGCAAGATACTCGAGACACTTCTTCACAGCTTCTGTTTTCCCTGCTCCACTCTCCCCGCTGATAATAATGGATTGATCCCCACCATTCTCCACAATCGCACACAGAGCCGCATCAGCAATCGTGTAAATATGCGGCGGCATGAGTATTCCTTGGCGCCCGATACGGGCATATTTTTCTATTATTTCCGGACCGTACAAGCCTTTAATCCATTGGAACGGATTAACAGAGATCACGATAGAGCCTAAGTTGGTGTATATTTGATCGCTCACAAATCTGGACCCGATGGAGTGCAAAATGAACGGCTCATTCACTTCTTCCAGATGAACCAGATCATCCTCGGTACGATCTAAATTGCTAGGGTTATCTATAAATGTCACGTCTTCGTATTTGAACACCGAGCCCGCCTCATCGACAAGGGTGGAGCCACTCTCTTGCGGAATAACAAACCGCGGTTTAAACACACGGAGCTCATCCTTGACCCAAACCCACTTGCCTCCTTTCCGTTTACCTGACACAATAAATGGAGAAGACTCGAGCAAAAACGACGTCCGCGTCGTCTCGGGAGGTGGTTCGCTAGTCGGGGGTGGTGACACAGGTGGTGGCGGCGGCACGGGCGGGGCTGGCAATTTTGTTACCGCCGCGATCGGCAAAGGCTTTCTCTCAGGTGAAGCTTTTGGAGGCTGTCCCTCAGGCGGACCTGGAGGTGGTAGCATTTTTCGTGACATATTGGTGGTCCAAAAGTGCAATTTATTCACCCTTACAGGCAAACGGCACGATCAATACTTTCTTTATCTTTCTAACGCGCGTGCTCAAGACTGCCAATCGTTACACACGCACGCCTGGTTCAGAATGATTCCAGCAACGAGAATTATGACCCCAATGATTCCTGTCTCATCTACTCTACTCGATGAACTCCCTCGTCGTACTTTCGTTTATATGGAGAGATGTTCTGATGTGAACGGATGGAATCATTCATTCATACGTTCCGAACTCCACATATTTATTATTTCCGCGCGCGGGCGGGTGATGCTCGCAACACTCGCAACTCGGACCTGCATGGATACTTGCCGTTCGTAGGGATGTGTTTCGTGGCTCGAGTAGAATGGGAATAACAGTACTTGACTCGGTATTATTGTCTATCAAGAGTAAAATAAACTTGTACACAGTAAGGGGACGGTGCCGTACGAGTAGTACATGTACACCGTACAATACAGAGTTGGAGCCAGAAGACTCGTTGACGGCAGTAGAGTAGAGTCTACGAGTTTACTACGAGTCTACTCATATTCTAGACGTCTACTCTGAGAGTGAGGAGGAGGGGAGGGAGACATCATCGGGACATCTGAACAACGAGAATGGCGACATGGCGACTGCGGACCGCAAGACTGCTAGGCATCGAGGCGTGGGGCGTGGGGCGTGGGGTGGAGTTACTTGTTGTTGTTTCATCTTTACTGGATCGAAGAATGTAACAACAGGGAAAAGTGCAAACAAACGAATGAATTGAGTCGACGTACTAATTTGTATATTAGTAGCAACGCCCACGAGGTATTATAATATGTAATAATTAATAATAATAATGGAAAAAACTTGAGCGGCTCTTTAAACGGTGTAGCAACTTCTCCAAGAGAAAAGCTAGGCGGGGCCGTTGCTTCCTGACGTCACAGCATAGTTACCCTGAAAGGCGCAGGCTTTCCGAAAGACTTGAGACAAATAAAGTCGTGGATCATGAGCAAGTCGCCGGGTGGTAGTGACTATGTTGCACTCTACGATGCGCGCTCCAGTCCCGACACGGAAACCCAGGAAGCGGCGGAAGACCAAATGGTGGAGGTGTTAGCAGAGAGTGGAATAATATTTGCGTACGAAAGTGCACTATTAGCAGCGGCCAGAAACAAGCATTTGAAATCGATTGATTTGATCGAGTTTCCACGCTTACACTTGAGTTTCGAGAAGAGGAA